>Ga0209319_1002048_pt1 | contig 13788 bp, 7 predicted proteins | sample RifGroE2_FD_184000 | JGI IMG/M metagenome (GOLD analysis project Ga0209319, IMG submission 184000) | Groundwater microbial communities from Rifle, Colorado - Groundwater E2 (SPAdes) (version 2) | ecosystem: Environmental > Aquatic > Deep subsurface > Groundwater | place: Rifle, Colorado, United...
ATACTCTCAAAGAAAGTTGAACATGAATATCCGTTTTGCTATAGATGCGACACAAAATTGATGTACAGAGCTCTTCCAGCATGGTTTGTGGATATCCAAAAAATAAAGAAAAAACTTTTGAAATTGAATGTAAAAATAAATTGGATTCCTGAATTTTTAAAAGAAGGCAGAATGAAACATAACATCGAAACTGCTCCAGACTGGAATATCACTAGAAACAGATATTGGGCAAGTGCAATTCCGATATGGAAAAATGAAGAAGGAAAAATAAAAGTAATTGGATCAATTGAAGAGCTTAAAAGGTATGCAAAAAAATTACCAAAAGGAGAAATTGATCTTCATAAAGATTTTCTTGACGACGTAAAACTAGAGATAGAAGGAAAAGAATATTCAAGAATCCCAGAAGTTTTGGATTGCTGGTTCGAATCTGGTTCTATGACCTTTGCACAATTTCATTATCCTTTTGAGAATAAAGAATTTTTTGAGAAAAATTTTCCGGCACAATTTGTAGTAGAATATATTGGACAAACAAGAGCTTGGTTTTATTATATGATGGTTTTATCTGCAATTCTTTTTGACAAAATTCCTTTTGAAAACGTTCTGACAACTGGAACTATCCTCGCTGAAGATGGTCAAAAAATGTCAAAATCAAAAAAGAATTACCCAGATCCACATAAAGTTTTAGAAAAGTATGGTGCTGATTCTTTGAGATTTTATTTATTACAATCTTCCATAATGAATGCGGATAATTTCAATTTTTCTGAAAAAGGTCTTGAAGAAGTTTACAAAAAAGTTTTGATTTTATTGTATAATGTAAATAATTTTTATTCTATGTACAAAACAAAAGACGATGAAAAAGATAATAAATCAAAAGAAGTAATGGACAAATGGATTATTTCTAGACTTAACTCTTTAATAAAAGAGGTTGGAAAAAATTTAGAAAATTATAATACTATGAAAGCTTCTTTTGAAATTAAAAATTTTATAGAAGAACTTTCAACTTGGTATGTTCGGAATTCTAGGGAAAGATTTAATGAAGGAGATATTAATGCAAGAAAAACTTTACAATATGTTCTTGTTGAAACTTCTAAAATTATTGCACCTATTATGCCATTTGTTGCAGAGAAAATTTTTCAAACAATTAATGGAAAGAAAAGTTCTGTTCATCTTGAAAATTGGCCAAAACTAGATGAGAAGAAAATTAATAAAAAACTTGAGTCTGAGATGACCTATGCAAGAACGATTGTTTCTGAAGGATTAAAACAAAGAGATCAAAACAACGTTCCCTTAAAATGGCCCCTTTCTAAAGTTGAAGTAAATTCGAAAACTAAAATCTCTAATGAATTAAAAAAAGTAATCATCCAAGAATTGAATGTTAAAAAATACTCTGAAAAACTCCATGAAAAAGATGAATTAAAAGTAAATATCAATTTTAACCTAAATTCCGAGTTAGAAGCGGAAGGATTTGCAAGGGAGATTTCCAGAAAAGTACAAGCACTAAGAAAAAAAATGGGACTTAACAAAGAAAATTTTATCGAGCTTACTCTTGAAATTGATAAGAATTTTCAACAAATTTTAGAAAAACAAAAAAAATTGTTAAAAGAAAGAACAAATTCAAAAAAAATTGAATTTATAGAAAAAATAATCAATCCTCGAGGAGAAATTGAAGAATTTACCATTAAGGAAAGAACTGGAAAAATTCAAATTGTTAGACTAATAGGGAGTAACTAACTAGAGTTACTTTTGTAGGATAGCAATATTTAAAAACTAAAAAATCCTAAAATGGTTAGACAAAATGATAGTTAAAGATGAATTTTTAAGCAGACTTCGAAAGATTTTTGATTTGAACCTTTATGAAGTGAAAGTTTGGGCTGCTCTTCTTTCTAGAGGAACTTCTACGGCAGGTGAACTTTCAACTATTTCTGATGTCCCAAGATCAAGAACTTATGATATCTTAGAATCTTTGGAAAAGAAAGGATTTATTCTTATGAAAGTTGGAAAACCAATTAAGTTTGTTGCTTTGAAACCAGAAGAAGTTGTTGAGAGAGTGAAGAAAAACCTTATGGTTGATGCAAAAGAAAAAACAAGAAGACTTGAATCTTTGAAAGGAGATGAAGTTTTGGATGAATTAACTGGACTATTCACGAAAGGGATTAAATTTGTTGAGCCTTCAGATCTTTCAGGAAGTTTAAAGGGAAGACAAAACCTTTACAACCATTTGGATATGATGGTTAGAGATGCTGAAAAGACAATTACAATGGTTACAACTGCTGAAGGATTGAATAGAAAACTTGAAGCATTGATGGCAAGTTTTGAAAAAGTTAAAAAAAGAGGGGTAAAAATAAGAATTGCTGCTCCAATTGATAAAAATAATATCCAAGTAGCTAGAGAATTGAAAAAAGTTGCTGAAGTTAAAAATTTGGAGAATATTAAAGCAAGATTTACAATAATTGATTCTAACCAAATAATGTTTATGCTTTTATTCACAGAGGCTTTTCAAAAAGCAATAGAGAGGACTTTCCCAGTGCAATAGAAGATTTTAATAAAGCTCAAGAATTAAATGAAAATCTACCAGAAATATATTACAATAGGGCTAATGCGTATTATAATTTAAATAAATATGCAGAAGCTATTGCTGACTGGGAAAAAGCAATTAAGTTGGACCCTACAATAGAAGGGAATGTAAGGCAATATTTAGATGAATCCAGATTAAAACTTAAAAGAATTATAAGAAACCAGAACAAAGGCTTAAAATAGCTAAATTTTCAATAAATGATTTTAAAAGCAGAAAATATTGTAAAAAAATACAAGCAAAGAACTGTAGTAAAAGGAGTTTCAATAGAAGTTAATCAAGGAGAAATAGTAGGATTGCTTGGTCCAAATGGAGCAGGTAAAACAACATCTTTTTATATGATAGTAGGATTGATAAAACCTAATACAGGCAAGATATTTCTTGATGATGAAGATATTACACTTTTGCCTATGTACAAAAGAGCTCAAAAAGGAATAGGTTATTTAGCGCAAGAGGCATCTGTATTTAGGTCATTAAGTGTTGAAGATAATATTCTAGCGGTTTTAGAAATGACAAAACTATCAAATGAAGCTCAAAAAGAGAAGTTAGAAACATTATTAAATGAGTTTGGATTGCAACATATAAGAAAAAGCTTAGGAATAACTCTTTCTGGTGGAGAAAGAAGGCGTACAGAAATTGCTCGTTCACTAGCTGTTGATCCGAAATTCATTTTGTTAGATGAACCTTTTGCTGGAGTCGACCCTATTGCTGTAGAAGATATTCAAGCTATTGTATCAAAATTAAAAGAAAAAAATATAGGAATATTAATAACAGATCATAATGTTCACGAAACGTTATCAATAACAGATAGGGCATATTTATTGTTTGAAGGTTCTATTTTAAAATCGGGAACATCAAGCGAACTTTCTGAAGACGAAACTGTAAGAAGGGTTTATCTTGGAAAGAATTTTGAATTACGCAAATAAATTTGTATTATATAAAAATCATATACAATGATAAATAAAACGATTACCAAAGTTACCACACATGTTCTCCAAGAAATGAAATTAAAAGGAGAAAAAATCGCAATGCTTACAGCTTATGATTATTCTATGGGACTTATCCTTGATCAATCAGGAATTGATGTAATACTTGTAGGAGACTCCGCATCTAATGTAATGGCTGGTCATAAAACAACTCTTCCTATAACGCTAAATGAAATGATATATCATGCTTCTTCTGTTGTTAGAGGTGTTACAAGAGCTTTAGTTGTTGTTGATTTACCTTTTGGAACTTATCAGGGCAATTCTAAAGAAGCTCTTAATTCTGCTATAAGAATAATGAAAGAGTCAGGTGCTGGTGCTGTAAAAATGGAGGGAGGAATGGAGATAAAGGAATCTGTAGAAAGAATTCTCACTGCAGGTATTCCAGTTATGGGGCATTTAGGATTAATGCCTCAATCAATACATAAATTTGGGACATTTGTTGTTAGGGCTACTGAAGATAAAGAAGCAGATAAACTAATAGAAGATGCTATACTTTTAGAAAAAATAGGATGCTTTGCAATTGTATTAGAAAAGATCCCTGCGAAATTAGGGAGAATAGTAACAGAAAAAATAAAAATTCCAACAATAGGTATAGGTGCTGGGCAAAATGCAGATGGACAAGTATTAGTTACTCACGACATGCTAGGTATTACTCAAGAATTTTCGCCTAGATTTTTAAGACGTTACCACATTTTCCAAATGATAAAGAGCAATATTAATAAAATCAATATTAGAGTTTTTTTTTTTGAATTGTAGTAATAATGTTATGTTAACGTAATGTTGTTATTGTACCATATAAAATTATAACACTATTTTTTTAACCCAGATTAGTCATTAGAAAAAACAGAATAGAACAATTAATGGCGTCTCATGTTCTTCTATCACCCTGATGTCAGAAGGGATTTTAGTGTCGCCCTTTCCCTTCAGGGCTTGGATTTGGGAAGATGTATGCTTGCCACCCGCTTCGCAGGTGGTTACTATTGTGTGCCTAACGGCGAACTTCGTTTCGCTCCTTCGGAGCTATTAATTTGAATTTGTTATTATCAAAAAATTCTAATGACTAATTTGGGTTTAATATGTGTTGTTGTTTTCTTAGTTTTATTTTTTTTGTGTAAACTTATTTTTAGGAAAAAATACTACAACATAATTGATTAGGCGTTGTTAATATCTATATTATCAAAAAAAAAAGCTTGAAAGTCTTACGATTTTCAAGCTTTTTTTTAAAAGCGGTCCGGACGGGACTCGAACCCGCGACCCCATGCGTGACAGGCATGTATTCTAACCAGCTGAACTACCGAACCATCATTTCAAATACGGGTGCAAAGATAAGCTAAATATTTTAATCTGCAAAAATATTTTATTATTTTTCAAAAAAAAACTATTTTTATTACTCAAAACATTATTAAACAAGCTATTTGGAATTATAATATTTTTAATAATAATGCATTTACATGTCTATTTTAGCATAAGTTGCGTTTTTTTCTATAAAATCTCTTCTTGGTGGGACATCATCGCCCATTAACATAGAGAATATTCTATCAGCTTCAGTAGCATTATCTATTGTAACTTTTCGTAATGTTCTTTTATCTGGATTCATTGTTGTTTCCCACAATTGTTCAGCGTTCATTTCTCCAAGACCTTTATAACGTTGTATTGAAACTCCAGTTTCTTTTCCTCCTGATAGTTCTAAAATTGTTTTAGCTCTTTGTTCTTCATTCCAGCAATAGACTTCATTTTTTCCTTTTTTAATCAAATAAAGAGGAGGTGTTGCAATATATATATATCCTCTTTCTATTAAATCTCTCATGTATCTAAAAAAGAATGTTAAAATAAGGGTTGCTATATGACTTCCATCAACATCCGCATCAGTCATTATAATTACTTTATGATAACGGAGTTTCATTATATTTAAAGCTTTAGAATCTTCTTCTGTTCCAATAGATACACCAAAAGCAGTGTAAATATTTTTTATTTCCTCGTTATCAAATATTTTATGTTGCATTGCTTTTTCGACATTCAATATTTTACCTCTTAATGGTAAGATTGCTTGGAAACGACGGTCTCTCCCTTGTTTTGCTGTACCTCCTGCAGAATCGCCCTCGACAAGGTATATTTCGCATGCAGCGGGATCATTTTCAGAGCAATCAGCTAGCTTTCCTGGTAAACCAGAACCTGTTAATACATTTTTTCTTTGTACTAGTTCTCTAGCTTTTCTTGCTGCGTATCTTGCAGTTGCAGCTAAGATAACTTTATTAACGATTGTTCTTGCATCTTTAGGATTTTCTTCTAAATAATTTGACAGCATTTCACTAACAGCTTGATCAACTGCTCCTATAGCCTCATTGTTTCCAAGTTTAGTTTTTGTTTGTCCTTCAAATTGTGGTTCTTGAACTTTTATTGAAATTATAGCGGTAAGACCTTCTCTAAAATCATCTCCATTAATTTCAAATTTTAGTTTAGATATCATTCCAGATTTATCTGCATAAGATTTTAAAGTACGAGTTAACGCACGTCTAAAACCTGCTAAATGTGTTCCACCCTCAATAGTACTAATATTATTAACATACGAATGCACATTTTCTACAAATGAAGAATTATACTGCATAGCTATTTCAATAGGAATGCCTCCTTTTTCGCCTTCCATGTAAATAGGAGAATCAATAATCTTTTCTCTATTACTGTCAAGATATACTATAAATTCTTTTAATCCATCAACAGATAAAAATTTATCAGAGACGTATTCTGTATCATTTATTTTATTTCTATAATCTATAATATTTATAGAAATTCCTTTATTAAGATAAGCTAATTCTCTTAACCTTGCTAATAATATTTCATAACTGTAAACAGTTGTAGTAAATATAGAATCATCAGGCATAAAATGAATTAAAGTTCCCCTTTTATCTGTTTCCCCAACAACTTTGACATCATACATGGGTTTTCCTTTTTCATATTCTTGTTGCCAAATTTTTCCATCTCTAAAAACGTTTACTTTTAAATTTTTAGATAATGCATTTACACAAGAAACACCAACTCCATGTAATCCTCCAGATACTTTGTAGCTATCTTTATTAAACTTACCTCCAGCATGTAATACCGTCATTACGACTTCTAAAGCGGATTTTTTTTCTTTTTCGTGCATATCTATAGGAATACCTCGCCCATCATCTTCAACGGTGATTGAGTTATCTTCATTAATTGAAACGTTGATATTTTTGCAATAACCAGCCAAAGCCTCATCAATAGAGTTGTCAACAACTTCATATACTAAATGATGGAAACCTCTTTGCCCAGTATCACCTATGTACATTGATGGTCTTTTTCTAACTGCTTCTAATCCTTCTAATACCTGAATACTATCTGCTGTATAATCCATTAATTCTACATCAACACTTGTATTAATTTTTTCTTCAATAATCTCACTCATTTTTTTAAATTGATTTTTAATATTTTATTATTGTATTTGCTCTCTCTTTTAATTAATGCTACAAATATACAATATTTTTTCTTTAATTTTTTTATTTTTTTTATTTTATTTCTATACTATTTATGATGTTATCCTGTAATTTAAGAACAAAATAACATCTAACAAATAGGATATATTAATAGATTTTACTTATTTAATTTAGAGGTTCAAGATGTGATGTAAAATGTCTTAAAAATTTTGGTTCATAATTAATTTTATATCCCTTAACATTATGTTTTGTTTTTATTATTTCTTCAAAAATTTCAACAACATAATCTATATGGCTTTGAGTATAAACTCTTCTTGGAATAGCTAATCTAACTAATTCCATATTTGCAGGAATTAGCTTCCCTTCTTCATCATATTTTCCAAACATAAGAGAACCGATTTCTACGGACCTAATGCCTCCTTTTAAATATAATTCACAAACTAAAGAATGTCCAGGATATTGGTCAACAGAAATTTGTGGATATAAAGTTTTAGCATCAACATAAACAGCATGACCACCTATAGGAAGAACAACGGGTACTCCCATTTCGTTTAATTTTTTACCAAGATATTCTGTACTTTTAATTCTATAAGTAAGGTAATCATTATGAAAGATTTCTTCTAATCCAACTGCAATGGCCTCCATATCTCTACCTGATAGTCCGCCATAAGTTACATATCCCTCAGTAATAATCAATAAGTTCATGCATTCGTCTGCTATTATTTTATTATTTACAGCAAGAAAACCACCCATATTTACTAATGCGTCTTTTTTTGCACTCATTGTGCATCCATCAGAATACGAAAACATTTCTTGTGCTATTTCTATGTATGTTTTATTTTTATATTCTGCTTCTCTGTGTTTTATAAAATAAGAATTTTCGGCTATTCGGCAAGCATCAATAAGAAAGCACACATTATATTTTTTACAAATTAGGCTAACTTCTTTTGTATTTTTCATGCTTACAGGCTGCCCTCCTCCGCTATTGTTTGTAACAGTTAGAATTACAGCTCCAATATTTTCAGCTCCTTTTTCTTGTATTAATCTTTCTAATTCTACAACATCCATATTTCCTTTAAATGGATGCTCAAAAAACGGCATTTTTCCTTCTGGGATAACTATGTCAATAGCTTCTGCACCTGAATATTCTATATTTGCTCTAGTTGTGTCAAAATGAGTATTGCTAATAAAACATTTTCCTTTTCCTCCTAAATAGCCATAAATTATTCTTTCTGCCGCACGTCCTTGATGTGTTGGAATTATGTATTTATATCCTGTTAAATTATAAATTACATGTTCCATTTTTTGCCAACTCTTTGATCCTGCATAAGATTCATCACCTTCCATCATGGCCCCCCATTGTGCAGAACTCATAGCAGAAGTTCCACTATCTGTCAATAAGTCGATAATAACATCTTGAGATTGTAGCATAAATGGATTATAATGAGCTTTTTTCAATAGTTCAACTCTTTCAGATAGAGTATTCATGTGTATAGGCTCAACCATTTTTATTTTAAATGGTTCAATAATTGTTTTTATATTCATTAGCTGTTAGATTATAAATAAATAAAAATAAATTGCCACAATGTATAAATATTGTGGCAATTTATTTAGGAATGAGGGCTTTTGTATAATAAATTTGTATTATTTAGTTCCTTCTTTTAATTTGATCTCATCATTCTGATTAATATTTTTAATATTTTTTTCAGACTCTTTTTTGATAATATGAGGATTCATATTATTGATATCTTTATCAATAGTTTTAACATTCTGATTCATATCACAGTTTCCAGTAAACACTGCACCTGGTTCTATAGAAATATTACTGGTAATGATATCTCCAGTAATTTTTGCTGTTGCTTTAAGAGCAAGAAGTTCTGCAACCACAATTTTAGCACTAACATTACCAGAAATGTCTGCATTTTGGCAATTAATTTCACCTTCAACAGTTCCAGTGTTTCCAACAACAATTTTACCTTTTGATATAACTGCTCCAATCAAAGACCCATCAATTCTAATATCTCCGTTACATTTTATTTCACCTTTGATAATAGTTCCAGGTCCAATTATGTTGATAGAATTAGAATAGGGTTCATTCTTTTCAACTTTTAAATTATTTTTATTAAACATGGTTTAAATTTTTTTAGACTGTAATAATACAAACTTTTTTTTTAACATTAACTATTTTAAATAATTTTTTTCAAAAAAGAAAAAATGTTCTTCTATATTTTTTCTTTTATAAAAGGTTTTATAGTTATCAGAGCTTATTACGAAAATATGGTAGTCATTTGTTTCAATATTTTGTAAAAAGTCCCATTTTTGTTTTAAAGCATTAAAATATTTAAGAGCACTTTCTTTATTATTAAAGTTTATAACTGTGAACATTTGTCTTTTGTCATCAAGAAAAATATTACTTATTGATAAATTATCCAAACTAAAATACGTGCTATTAAAATCAGAAAGACTATTTTTTACATTTTCAACATTAATATCTATTGCGTTAAATACCATAATAGCAAAATGAATGCTTTTATCACTAATAAAATATATACGTCCTGTTATTGTGTCTTCATTTTCTTTTTTGTTTTGTTTTTCATATTTAGTTATTTCAGCTTTATTCTCTAATAGAGTTAATAATTCATTAGATGCTTTTCTTATGTTATTATCGGTAATTGGGAGATTTATCAATTGGTTTAATTCTGCTTTCAAGGAGACAGTGTCTTTATTTTTTGCAAATTGAGATGCAAACAACAGATATTTAAAATGACTAATATATTTACTGTTAGGGTATTTAGAAATAATGTTTTTAGAGTTATCTATAACATTATCAAAATTTCCATTTTTGTAATTAGAATATGTTTCATCATAAATATTTAAAATGGTTTTGTCAACACTATTTTTACTAGCATCATAATCTGGATTTCTAATTATATTTGCATAATCTGTGTCTGGATATTTATCAAGTATTATATTTTTATAATAATCACTTTTTCTAACATTTTTTTCTTCTTTGTACAGTCTATAAAGAAGGTAGTAAACATTAAGTTTATATTTATTTTCAGGGAATCTATCAATCAATTCTTCATAAGATGCTATAGACTTTTTATTATCTTCTAAACCCTCTTTATAAATTGTACCTAAAGCATATAAGGCATTTATAATTTTTTGATTTGAAATTTCTATTTTTTCTTCAGTTAAAGGAAGTTTACTAATATATATTTCTGGATTTTTTTTGTCTGACAATGTATTTGTTTGTGCGGTGTCTGTTTCATTATTATCTGAGAAATCAGTTGTAAGACCTTTATTGCTAATTCTCCAATTGTCTTCTAGTTTGCGTTCTCCCCATTTTGCAACAAATTCATTATACCCAGCACCAACAGCATTGGTGTTATAGAAGTACCATTGTCCTGCATTTTGAGAATTAAGGCTTTGTTGATTAGCTAGGGCTTGTAGTTTTTTTTGTTGTTGAGCCAACTCTTCTTGTTTTTTTCTATTTTCTTCAATAATAATATTTTCTATGATTTTACTTATTACTTTATTTCTTTGGCTTTCATCCATTTTTGCTATTTTTTGAATGCTATCTTCAGTGTAAACAGTTTTTAGATTAATAACTAAGTCTGATAAAACACTATGTTTATTTGCTATTTTTTCATAATCTGGATGGTCTGTAGGAAGGAATATCATTGTTGAATCATAATATGTTTGAGCATCTTCGTAGCTTCGCTTGTTAAAATAAATTTCGGCTAATTGCAAACAAGAAGTAGCTTTTTGAGCTTTATTTTCTTTGCTATTTTCTATGGATAGTTTTAAATAATCAATTCCATTAGTACTGTCAGACTCTTTAAAAGCTATTTGAGCTAAAGCATAATATATTTGGTCAAGATATTCTTTATTTTTTACATCTTTAGTCATTTTTAAAAATAGCTTTTTCACTTTTTTTGATTCATTAGCATCATTAGGGTTGAAACATTGAGCAATATTCATTTTTGCATTAAAGGCCATATCATAAGGTGGGTTCATCTTTAAAACCCATTTATATTTATGGTTAGCAAAAGCAAGTTTGTCTAATTTTTGATTTAATTGTCCTAATATATATACATATCTGCGTTTTTGTTTTTTCTTTTTTGCTAAAGAGATTGCGTTTTCCATTAACTGAATTGCAGGTTGGTAATTTCCTTGTCTTATATACCAATCTGCATATACTGCATAAAAATTACGTTTAACTCTTTTATTTTCATTTGTTTTATGTAGTGATAGTTTATTTTTTTTTGTTAGTTTTTTTAAACCATTTTCTTTAATATAATCTAACGTAAACTGTGCTCTTTCATAGTTTTCCATTTGAATATAAGTTCTAGCCATCCATAGCATTGCCTGATACTTTATAGGAGAGTCTTTAAATTGTTTTACAATATAGTCAAAAGCTTCTAATGCTTTTAAGTAATCTGCTTTATAAAAATGACTCATTCCTATAAGCAAATAAGTATCGTCAATCCATTTATTATGTTCAACCCCCTTTATCATTATGGAATGCTTTGTTATAACTTTTGAGCCTTTTTCATAAGCCCTATCTAGTTGAGGGAATATAGATGTAGCAGTTTCTTCGTTACTATATATAAATGGAGGTAATATTATATCAAATCTATCCTTATGACTATTTTCAAGTTGCATTATTCCTTCTCTAAAACTTTCAATACCATTGAAATAAGCATTGTAACGAGATGTTAGGTTGTGGTAATTTCTGCTAATTATTGTATTCTTTTTTGTTGAACAAGATTGGAAAATACAACAAATACAAATAATGCTTACTAAATAGATTAAAAATTTATTTTTCAATTTTCTTTATTTTTTTTAAAATTTAATTTTCTGCAAATTTATATATTTTGATTTATTTCTTTCAGCAAAATATTATTTCTTTTATTTATTTTTGTATATAACTTAAGAATAAGGCAAAATATTGTTAAATTAAAACAATCTCTGTTTTTTTTTTATATGATTTTTAGTTTTTTTAGGTGGTCGAAAAAAAGTGACAATGATAAGAGATAGTTTTGATTGTTGATGTAATACTGATAATTCTAATGCTTTGCAATGCGAATTTTGTTTGGTTGGAAGGAAACAAAGGAGGATTGTTGAAGGATGTTATTTTTTTACTTCTGGATTTTTATTTTATCATAAAAAACACCGAAAAAGACACAATGGGAACAAAAATTAGGGTTGGAAGAATCATTCCGTTATGCGAACAGAGGCTGATTAAAAAAAAGTATATTTTAATAAATTACCACACATAAAGCAATATTTATTTCAGACAAACAACATGATAAATAATCCTATTTTTTTAATATTGACTTTTTGGTTAACCTCTAATCTTTTCTATATATTTATACAATGAACAATTTGTTATATTAGCTCCATTAATTAAACATAATATTACTATAAAAAAATAGTTTTGTTTGACTAACCTATTGTATGCGAGTGTTTTTTTTATCATTAAAATACTTTACTTGTAGAGTATGCAACACAAAGAAATATCTAAAAATATTATTTAATGTTTTTATGACATAACACTTTTTATTTTATATTTGCAAAAATTTTAATATTAAAGTTATGAAAAAAATATTATTAGTTCTTATCCTATTAATATCAATTAAAGGATTCTCACAAACAGGTGTTCAAATTAGCAAACCCTTTAAGGTTGTAGATGCTCCAAAGAAACTCTATTTTAATAATGGGAAATCGGTCTTAAGTGTCAAGATTAAAGGCGGTTTTATAACACTTCAAGTTTTTGATGTAGAAAAAATGACAGAGGTTGCTAGAAATGAATACAAGGATATTTTTAAAGGAGGGTACATAGAAGATGTAATAAGATTTAAAGATAAATTTTATTTTATTTATACTTTATGGGATAAGCCAAATGAAACAGAACAAGTTTTTGCAAGAGAGATAAACCCATATAAAGGCGTTATTTTAGATAAACAAATTTCATTATTTAAATATAAAGGAAGAATGGCTGGTAAACTTACTTCTTCTGCAAATGTTACTCTTAATATTTTTAATGTATGGTCGTCTCTAGAAATAGATAAATTAAATCTGGATAATTATTCTTATGATTCAACCAAGTTTTTGATTCAGTTTAGAATTAAGCCAGAAGAGAAAAGAGATAAATTGAGTTATGATGAAATAGGCTATTATGTATTTAATGATAAATTAGAATTGTTATCAGGTAATGTTGTAAAAATGCCTTATACTGAGAAAAAAATGGATAATATAGATTATTCAATAGACGCAACAGGCAATGTTTATACTTTAGCCGCTGTTTTTGATGACGACACGAGAAAAAGGAAGAAAAAAGATGGGACACCAAATTTTCATACAGAAATATTAAAATTACCTTTTGGAAAAGATAAATTAAAAATAATCCCGATTGATTTAAAAGATAAATTTATAGATAGAATAGGTATGTTTGAAAGTTCTACAAACGATATAATTTGTGCAGGTTCTTATTTTAATAAAATAAAGTCTTCGTTTCTAAAAGATGATATAACGGCAGTAAATGGTGTATTTGTTTTTAAATTAAATGAATCAGGTGATGTTTTTGATAATAAATGTTTTGAGTTTCCTATAGATATAATTAACCAATATGAGAAAAAAAAGACAGTAAGGAAGAATGAGAATAAAGATGATGATGAAAAATCAGAATTTAGTGAATTAATATTAAAAAACTTAAAGATTCAAGATGATGGTAGTTTTGTTTTAATTGGAGAACAAGACTATTTTAGAG
>Ga0209319_1002051_pt1 | contig 13754 bp, 6 predicted proteins | sample RifGroE2_FD_184000 | JGI IMG/M metagenome (GOLD analysis project Ga0209319, IMG submission 184000) | Groundwater microbial communities from Rifle, Colorado - Groundwater E2 (SPAdes) (version 2) | ecosystem: Environmental > Aquatic > Deep subsurface > Groundwater | place: Rifle, Colorado, United...
CATCAAAGGCTGCGATTTTGTAAGTGTAGTTAGTGGAGGGATTGAGGCCGGTATCCAAATAAGTCGTTAGGGTGGTTGTTGCGATCTGCAGATCATTTCTATATACCTTATAGCCTGCGACCAGGGTGTTGGTAGCCGTTGAACTACTCCAATTAAGTCGAACCTGGAACAAAGGAATCGCATTCAGATTTTTTGGTGCAGACAATATGATGGTTGAAGTTGCAGATTTTGTTGTTGCGGATACTTCTGAAGAAGTTGCTTTGTTCGCTGCCTCATCTGTAGCAACAACAATATACTTATATGTTGTCGAAGCGGACAAGCCGACATCATTAAATTCATTGCCAAAAGTGGTTGCAATCGTACTGGTGCTGCTATTTCTATAGATGCCATAGGTTACTTTTCCAACTGCCTGAGTGGAACTGCTCCAAGTTAAATTTATCTGTGTAGGAGAAGTCGAGGTGGCTGTGACAATCGGTTTTGTTAAAGATGGTGTTTCTGCCCCCAACGTAGTGGCCGTAACTTCAGTAGAAGTTGCACGATTACCGGCGGTGTCAGTAGCTACAACTAGATATCTATAAGTTGTTGAAGTTGCTAAACCGACATCGTTGAACTCATTGCCAAAAGTTGTAGCGGTGGTACTGGTACTTCCGTTCCTGTATATTCCATAGCTGATATCCCCCACTCCCTGCGTTGAACTACTCCAAGTTAAATTGATCTGGGTAGCACTAACCGGTATGGATGTAACAATGGGCTTGGTTAATCCGATGGTAGATGTGCCATTCAAAGTCGTTGCGGTCACTTCTGTAGAAGTTGCTCTGTTACCTGCTTCGTCGGCTGCAACCACTCTGTAGCTGTAAGTGGTAGAAGGAGTTAGTCCGATGTCACTATAATTATTGTCGACGGTTGTCGTGATAGAGCTTGTGCTGTTATTACGGTAAATACTATAAGTTACAGCAGTTACTGCTTCGGTCGTACTACTCCATGAAAGATCTATTCTGTTCGAGCTCACCGGAATAGCGGTTAAAACAGGTGCAGTGAAAGGGCTTGTAGTTGCTGAGACCACAGTAGACGTTGCTCTATTGCCGATATCGTCAGTTGCAACGATCACATAACTATGAGAGGTGGCAGGAAGAAGGCTGGCGTCACCGAAATTTAATTCTGTTGTTGTGGCGATCGATTGAGTACCACCATCTTTGAAAATACCATAGGTAATCGTTCCTGATCCGCCGGTTGCCGCAGTCCAATTCAGATCTATTTGGTTGGGAGAAGTTGAAGTTGCTGTAACTACCGGAGCTATAAGGGTTGTCGCGGATGACAAAGTAGTAGCCGACACTTCCGTTGAGGTTGCTCTTCCACCTGCTTCATCGGATGCGACTACAACATATCTGTAATTGGTTGAGGCGGTTAAACCGACATCGTTAAACTCATTGCCAAAAGTCGTGGCTACAGTGGTGGTACTACTGTCTTTATAGATGCCGTATGTAACTGCTCCGACTGCTCCGGTGGAACTGCTCCAAGTAAGGCTGATTTGTGAGTCACTTGTTGGAACGGCAGTGACGATGGGAGCGGTTAAGGCTGTTGTCAATTCTTCTGCTAGAACTGTAAATGGAAGAGCATTCAATATCAATAAGGAAAATATTATAAAGAACAAATTTTTTACGCAAATCTTTTTTAATATATTCATATTTTGAATCGCTTTTAAAAAGCGAGTATTTTATTAATATATTTTTAATAATTATTTTTTTATAGCATTCGACCACTACTATAAAAGCGTATTATTAGTATAAGAAATTTAAATTAATTAAATATTAAAAATCACAGAATCTATTGATATTCTGTGATTTTTATTTTGATTAATCTCCTTTATTTTTTTACGATCGCGGATACTAGTTTTACCGGCAGACTGATAACTTTCTTCGGTGCATTATTGACCTTGTTGACTGTATTTTTTAGATTAGTAGTTACGGGTGATTTTTTTATTTGTGTCTTTGCTTTGGCAAGCGTCTTGGGTAAGGTTGTTTTTGCCGTCTTAACATTTGTTGGATTATTAATCTTTGTTCCTAATACTTTTTGTTCTTGAACTTTTAACTTGAAGATAAGATTCAAAGGCATTTCATTTTTATCCGTATCTGCAGTTGTAGTAATTGAGTAAGTTTGCTGCTTTGCATTTTTATCAACCAATAGATTGTATTTAATATTTTTTATCTTGCCAGGTTCTATGTTTTCCAGTGTCCATGTTTTGGATGTTTTTTTGTCTTCAAAGGTGAATCCTTTCGGCAGTTTCTCGGTAATATTTACTTTATCAATTTTTTGCAGGCTGTTATTCGTTACTATTAATTCCTGCTCAACTTTTTCACCTGGCTTGGCGGTTAATTTTTTACTGATCCTGCCGAAGGCTAGACGTGATAATTTCCCGCTTTGGTTTAAATTATCTATTTTGATTTTTGAACTGGCCAATGCCGAAACGAATTTTTTCTGGTATTGATCATAGCCCTTGACTGTGGCTTGATTGATGTAAATGCCAGATTTAATATTATCTTTTATTTCTAATGCATAGTCGATATTAATTTCTTCGCCTGCCTGGATGGCGCCTAGGTCCCATATATTTTGTCCTAATTCTTGCCCGTCGTTAATATTGGAGATTGCGTCCGCTACTTTGACGTTATCAAGTGGTGAGTTGCCTGTATTTTTTATAGTGATTTTATAATTTACTATATCTCCTGGGTGAACTGCACCCTTGGTATCATTAGTTTTTAGGACCGCTAAGTTTGCCCTAGGTGCAGAACTGCCTCCCCCCCCTCCGCTGGAACTTCCGCTACTGCTGCCGCCACTGCTATTTTGTCCCCCTTTTAAGTTCAGTAGGCTGTCCAAGGAATTGTTTGACAAATCTCGATCAGATTCTGTGGCAGAAATATTTAATTTGCTTGTAGATTGAACCTCTCCTGCTGGTAAGTCTTTTGCAAAAACTGTATAAGTAATACTGCCTTGAGTGTTGGGCGGAATTTTTCCTAATGACCAGGTCATGACATTATCAACAGTTTGCAGATTATTTGCATCACTAGTAAAGGCCAACCTGGCGTCAAGGTTACATTTTAATTTCGCATCAGTAGCAGAGCTATCTCCCTTGTTGCCATATAAAATTGTATAGGTGATGGTTTCACCCTTGCTTAAAGATTTTTTGTCCAGATTAGATTGGGTAATCCAAAGATCCGGCTTGCCAAAAGCTAAATTACCCTTCCAATTGCCGAAAACATTTATCAAGCTGAATTGCCAATTGTCACCGATGAAATTAGAATTGATAAAGTTCAAGATATTATTAGTAATATCGATGTTCCCTGTTTTGATTTCTCCAGAGCCATCCAAGATCAGATTCTTTCCGGTGTTCGCATCTATTTCAATGCTATTAGTGGTTGATGCGTTGTTGTCATTGCTCAATAAAAATTTGGAATAAAGTTGATTTTTTTCATAGTCTGAAAGCTCTTCATAAATAGTTACGCCATTTTCATCTTCAAAATATCCATACCCTGCCGGTAAGCCCTGGATAACACCATCCCAGGTGCCGTAAATATTTATTTTACAAAACTTCCATGAATTACTGTAAACATTATAATTAACCAAATTAAATGCATTCACATTGGCATTCACCGAGCCTGTTTTTATGATATTTTGATAAGTTGATGAGGATATCGTATTGTCTCCTGTGTTAGCATTCACATTGATGTTGTTATTCAACTCAGTATTGTTTTTGTTGGTGATCAAGAATTCAGTTGCAGCTTTTCTGATTTTTCTTTGATGCCTAGGGTGAGAAAGGTTTGACTCAGTGGTGGAGGCTGCAGCAGCACTCTCCTCTTCTAGCATGGCCGGTAAAACAATATCGCCATCAAGCTCTCCAAAAATATTTACTACAGCAAAAAACCAGCCATTGCCGACAATATTTAAGTTGGCCATATTGATTACGTCATTTGCAATCTTGATATCACCAGTCTGGATCAGGCTTGGCCCCGTTGAAGAAGCAATAATATTTTCTCCTGTATCAGCTTTAATGACGATTTTATTATTAATCGTGCTGGCGTTGCTGTTTGTAATATTTAGAGATTCAGAAGGCGTGCTTTGTCCACCGCCGGATAAATCGATATCTTGAATCAAATTTTTAAAAATATTTACCAAGTATTGGACTCCGCTGCCGATGATGTTATTATTGACCAGGTTGATGACAGCATTGGCAATATCGATGTTGCCGGTATCGATTGTAGAGCCTGTTGATGAGCCGTTCGATCCCGGGGTCGAAGTGCTAGTGGGGTTGCTAACGGTATTCGCAATCGCGTTGTCGCTGGTGGAAGCATTGGTATCGATGCCATTGACCAAATCAGCTTGATTGTTGTTTGTGATGCTGGAAGTACTGGTTGGGTTGATTTGGACCACTCCATCTAAGGTACCTTGTTGGGATTCACTTGGCCCTGCAACGACTCCAGTCAAGCTCTGCTCTTGCACGGCTTCTGTGGAAGTGGCTGCAGTACTTGTTGATGTTTCGTCAGCTGCCAATACATTAATTGTTGGCAATATGTTCAACGACATTAAAATGAAGGATAGCAAAACGAAGAGTATGATTTTACTTCCTTTAAGTTTTTTATTTTTTTTCATATTTTTGACTTAATTTAATATATGTAAATGATTTTATTTTTGCGCTTAAAAAATTGTAGAGGTTATTGATATTGACAGTAATTTTTTTCCAGATTGATGTTTTGTTGCTGTTATTATTTTCATTTTTTTGATTAGAAATTACTTTTTTTGGAGGGGTATCTGCCTTTTTGATAGAATTATTTATAGTTGGTTTTTCTCCAATTAATTTTTTAGGGTTATCATCTATTTTTTTATAAATATTTTTGTTTTCTTGCACTTGCCCCTGGCTATTTATCTTCAATTCATTATTAGTTTTGATATTGTTATTCTCATTTAAAATCTCATTTTTTAATTCCAATTTTATATCCTGCTGGTCATAAGATTTATCTAGTTCAAAGCTGTTTGTCTCTATACCATTGATTTCATTTTTCACTTCTGCCTTTATTTCCACTTTTCCATTTTTTGAATCGTTACTATTATTATTTCCTGTTGAGGCAGAGATGTTTATACTGTTCTTTATGTCAACGTAATTATCTTCCAGATATGATTCTGCCAATGAAGCTCTGGAGGTAAGACTGATCAATAATATAGTGACCAAGATTATTGGTAATTTTCTAAGTCTCATATTTGTTCCTTAAGCAAAATTTTGATTTTTCAAAATTTTGCTTAAGGAAGGAAATTACTTTCCCTCCATAAGTGTTATTAACGTTTGATTCTTACGACATTTTTGTTAATAAAATTAAATACACTGGTAAATGTATCGGCTTTGCCGGTACTTACTACGCCGCCAGCTTCTACGTTGCCGCCCTTACCGCCGTTACCAGCAATAATTGGGGCATATGAATAACCTATTTGACCTTCAATCGTTCCGCCTTCACCGCCATTGCCGGCTAGACTGCCTTCAGCTTCGTTGTAGCCTGTTTCAGCTTTTGATGTCAGCTGATTTACTACGTTTGTATTATTTCTAATTTCTATTTTTGCATTATTCTCACTTGATGTATTTGTGGTAGTTTTTCTGCAATGACCGTATTCGTTATCACATTTGTTGCTATCTGTAGAAGCAACGCCTGATGATGCTGATCTCTCAATGGCGATATCGTTCAAGTTTACTTCGTTTTTAACTTCGGTTGAGACAGAAGCATCACCAGTGGTTACGGAGCCGCCCTTGGCTACATCACCGCCGTCGCCGCCGTCGCCGGCTTTTGGATCTTCACTCTCTTCTTGAACCAAGTAAATGCTGCCACCATCGCCGCCATTGCCGGCAATGCCACCACCTGCAAAGTTGCCTCCAGTTGTTGCAACTGAGGTGATGCAGTTTGCGACTTCTGCGTTATTTTCGATAGTGATCGTGTCGTTGCTTTGAGATTTTACTTCCGATGCTTCGCCTGCCAAAACAGGTCCGACTGCGAAAGTGAAAGAAAGTAATCCTAATGTTAATGCTGAAAGTGTTTTTAACTTCATATTTTTTATTTATCAAGCTCATTAAGGGAGCTTGTGGTTTATTATTTTATAAATTCTTTAATAATTTAAATTTTTAATTTTCAAATTATTAATTCCCGTAAAGCTGGGAAGCTCCGACCTTTAAAATATTAACTGTGCTCAATGTTATAGTTTTCAAGTTAAGAGAAGATTAAAATTTTAAATATTTTATTTTGCTTAACATTAAGTAAATAAAAAATAAAAAAAATTTATTACAAAATAAATAAAAAAAATCCACCGAACCTTCGGTGGAAATGCAATTAAATTTTATTTATTTCATTAAATAAATATGAGAATCATCAATAACAAAATAAGGCTGAATGTTGATAAGATTATTTTTGGATGTTGTTTTTTTATTTCTATGAAAACATTCAAAAACAATGCCATAATTGCTACGAACAGTATGATCAGATAATAGGTGGATGAAATTGATAGCAAAGGAGAGATGGTGCGCGAAGGATTATTTTTTAAAAAATTGTATTCATCGAAATAGGATGGTTGCACTGGACGGATATTGTTTGAGTCAACGTCGATAAATTTTATTTCTCCACTTGTATCCCAAGTCTTTAATGTTGCAGGGGTAACTATGTTGGATAAATTATTAAAATCGGAGACAATATAATTACCTGTCCATTTATTCAAATTATTTATTCCATTACGCGTCAGCTCGATTGAGTAATCATTGTATAGTAATGCAGCCTTGGTGACATTGGTTTGCAATTCTGCTTCAACTTCAATGAATTGCTTGTTCAATCCTTTCGGTTCTAATATGGTTAAATTTACAACAGGCTTTATCTCAATTTTGGCTTGAGGCGATATTGTTTCTTTTTCACCCAGAACTTTGCCGTCAATTTCGACTGAAGCAGGAGTTAAGATTGAAGCATTGTTTGTGTTGGTTGCATTTTGTCCTGCCAAAGACTTTTTATTTATGTTGATTATTAATTTGCTCAACACTTTCTTTTCTTGAAAATTCTGTATCTGTGGTTGGCCGAACAATTGAGCGATAAAAGTAGTGTCAATGTTTTTATAATTGCCACTGGCTACGTTTACTCCGATTTCTCGGTAATCAGGATCAACCAGATTCGCATAATGAGTTTCACTTTCTTTCCATTTTTCCACAACTTCGTTAGGATCGGAAAAGCCCATGGCTAAATTTTCGCCCGCAACTGCAAAATCATATTTAACAGCTTTTAACCAATCGGCTACTCCTTTTTTTGCAGGGCTGACATGAGCAAAGTACTGGTTCAATAACATATCATGGGTCTTTTCGTAAGCTGCTTGGTTCAAGGATTGATTTTCTTTCAGTGCATTCAGGCCATGTTCTGTCCTGATTTGGTTGGTTAGATTGATTATTTTTAAACCTTGTTCTCTTAAAACATCCGGCATAAGCCAGGCATCAATAGGAAAGCTGACTAAAAAAATGACAACGATGGCCTTGATGGCGATTGCTGCCGAAGCATGAAAAATAATCCTTTTCGGGTGGAGTGCGTGCGGTTTAAAGTCATTCCCTGGATGTGGAATAAATATGTCTTTGAGCATCCCTTTGCCTAGGGGATTTCTGCCTGCTTTGATTTCATCCCCATCTTTCATACCATCTCCATCCGTGTCTGAATTGAATGGATCCGTACCCCAAACCAATTCTTCTTTATCAGAAAGACCGTCCTGGTCAGAATCAAGATTGTTGGTGGATTTAATTATGGATAGATAGTCGGAAAACTTCATACTTGAGAATTCAACTAAAATTATAATTTAATTATAATATGTTTAAGCGGCTATGTAAATAAAACTCATAACTCTCCTTCTTTAATCGCGTTTCTAATTTCACTGGTGAAACGAAGATAAAATTCCAGATTGTTCAAACTAGCCAAACGCATGCCAAGCGGCTCTTTAATTTTAAAAAGATAATTTAAGTATGCTTTGGAATAGGTTCTCAATTCAGGCAATTTGGATTCTGCGTTAATCGGACTCTGATCATTGATGAATTTTGTATTGGTAATATTGATTGTTTGATAAAATTTATCATTTGTTTTTGAAGCGGTTAAATATTTTTTATATTGCTTGTGCCATTGAAAAAGGCGGCCATGCCTTCCCTCCCTGGTAGGGATTACGCAATCAAACATATCGATGCCTTTTTTAACCGCTTCTAAAATCTGTTCTGGATAGCCGACACCCATAAGATATCTGGGTTTATTTTCAGGCATTTCCGGAACTAGAAAATCTAGAACTTCAAACATCTTTTCATTGGTTTCCCCTACGGCCAAGCCGCCGATATTGTAGCCGTCAAAACCGATTTCCTTCAGATCATTAAGACTTTTCAATCTTAAATTCTTATCCAAGCCGCCTTGGATTACGCAATGAAGCAAGGGTTTGCCTTTTTTTATCTTATCGTGATATATTTTACTTCTTTTCGCCCAAGCAGTTGTGAGTTCAACAGATTTTTCTATATATTTTTTTTCAGCAGGCAAGGCCACGCATTCATCAAGACAGACGGCGATATCAACCCCTAGGTCAGTTTGTATTTGTAGCGCTTTTTCCGGACTTAAAAAAAACTTACTACCATCAAGGTAGGATTTAAAAGCCACTCCTTCTTCAGTAAGTTTGACTAATTTCTGTCCGGTGCGATTTTTTGTTCCAGCCAAACTGAAAACCTGGAATCCGCCACTGTCAGTAAGGATCGGTCCTGACCATTTCATGAAATTGTGCAGCCCGCCTAATTTTTTTATCAAAGCTTCACCTGGGCGAAGCATTAAATGATAGGTGTTGGATAACAAGATTTGAGCGGTAAGCTTTTTCATTTCCAAACTGCTCACATGCTTGATGGTGCCCTGCGTCGCTACCGGCATAAAAAAAGGACCATTTATTTTACCGTGAGCCGTCTTGAGCGTAGTTAATCTGGCTTTTGACTTGTTTGATTTTTTTAATATTTTGAAATGATTCATTTTTAATTTATTGAATACGTCCGTCTTCGGAAAATATTTGATCATCTTCCAGCTTTGTAGTTTTAGCCTTATTAACTTTTTTGATTTCAGAATTGGTCGAGTTGTCATTGGCGTAAATAGTTGTGCCGGACAACAAAATCATTATTTTATTTCTATCTTCCTCGGTTGGTGTGACACTGATATTGAATTCGGCCGCCGCTTTATAAACGGTAATCGGCAACCTGCCAATATTCCAAGTTATTTTTCTGCTTGTCTGATCATACTGAATAGTTCCTAAATCTGTTTGGTTTCTATTGTCCCAGTTCACATTTTGCGGTAAGGTAGATTCAATTTTCAAATTTGTCAGTTCATTTAAATTATTAGATAAATCCCAATAAACTTTATAGCTGGTAGTCTCACCGACCTTAGGTGGCAGCGGCCCGGAGCCGACTGCAATATTGTCGTCGTTAAAATACTTTACCTGCTCCTTAACTGATAAATCACTATTTATTTTTCCAATAATTTCATTGCTGCGATTCTCAAGCTTGTTTTCAGTTTTTAAATTGCCAACGTTGAAAGCAGCATAGCTTTTTACCTGATGTTTTTTGGTTGGATCAATTTCTCCAGCCGGAGAGACTTTGATTGAAAAGTCGATCGAGCCGCTGGTGTTTGGCGTGATTGTAGCAAGGCCGGGAATTTCTGCCTTAGTCCAGATAATCGCATCATTTTTTTTCACCCCGGAGTTTTTATCATCCAGGCTTTTCCAGTCCAGAAAATCGCTTTCAAGCACCGCCATGATTACTACGTCTGTCATTTCCGTATCGCCTTTATTGCTATAAGCAATTGAGTAGTTAAGAGTTTGGTCAAAATCAATTCCCTGATCGGTTCTTGAGCCGTTGATTATCAAATTTAGATTCAGGTTGCGCTTCATGACTTCAAAAGGTATTTCTTTTTTTAAAAAAGGCAGATACTTTTGACCATCGATAGAATGTTCAAATTTTAAATTCAATAAATTGCCTTGTTCAAGCTTGTCTTTGAATCTTAATTTGATGATTAGTTCATTTTCTTGATCGCTAACTTGTTCGACTAGCCAAGCCCCAGGAAGATTATTTGCAGTTGAGGTTGCTACTGAATCCGTGGTCGTAGCGCTACTTTCTTCAGTAGATGTGGCCATAACTGTTGAAGAGCTATTTAGGATTTCAATGTTGTTGTTCGGCTCAGCTGTAATGCGGAAACTATTTATGGCATTTTCAGCTTTAGCTTTATATCTTATCGACAAGCTCGTTTCCTCCCCAACCAAAGCATCAGTATCCGCTTCAAAATTAAATTCGATGCCGATTGAACTGATCTTGTTTTCAAAGCTGGTTTCTTTCTTGAATTCGGATGAGAAATTAACCGGAGTATAATGCATGTTGGCTAATAGGATATTTTTTTGTCCTTCCTCACCGATTAATTTTCCCTTGATCTTGATTTCTCCACTGCGACGCATGTCCAGCTTCTCAATTTTCCAAGTATTATTATTTGTGCTAGTCGGCATTGAGCTTTCTAAATAAATAAAATTATCCGGAAATATTGCGGTAATGGTTATGTCTTTCAAGTCTACTTTGTCAAAATTTTTGTAAGCGATAGTGTAATAAAATTCTTTACCTGCGATAATTTCCTTTTCTGATTCCACGGTGAAACTGATCGCTTTGCTGCCGGCAGTTTTTTGCAGATAATATTCGTAGCCGTATTTTCCTATGACAAAAATTACAGCCAGAAGAACGACAGAAACTAAAAACTTATAAATAAGTCCGTGCGCTTTTTTTATATCCAGTTTTTTAACATCAGCCAGGTTGCCGTTTTCATCCTGATATATTTCAGAAAGCCCTTCATCGATTTCATTTTCTCTTATCTCTTCTTGTAAAGAATTGTTTACTTTTTCAACTTCTTTTTCGGAGTTTTCTAAGGGGGCTTGAGGAGAGCTATTATTTTCAGGATTAGCCGGGGCTGTGGTTTTTTGGTCGACTACCTCCTCTTTGTTAGGTTTTGCTTTTGCCATATGATTAATTAAATAATAATGATTTAAATCCCCTCTAGATAGTAATTTTATTTTTCTTCTAGAAACACAGCCCAATACTTATCTACATTTAAAGTGTCATTGATTTTCCAGCCAGAATCGTCAGTGGAAAAATTAGTCTTTGCTAAATCTTTTGGATAATTCCAAGCTGGTGAAAATTCTGCCTCTTCATTTATTATCAGACGGCTGAAGAAATCATTTGACAAAGCACCAGCCTGTTTTTGTGCCAGTAAGGCATATGGGTAAAGTTGTTTCTTGTCGGGATTAATGATGCTGACAAGCTTTTGCCAAAAGGTTGCCGGTTCTTCTTTGATCAGCTTGAATGGCAGTTTATACTTCAAATAAATGTTAGTAGTTTCACCCGGATCCACCATGGACCAGTTTGCAAAAACTGTCTTCCCTGCCTCTTTGTAAATCTTGGTACCGGTATTGATATCTATTTCGGCGAATAATTCTTCATTTGCAAGATCCGGGTCAATTTTCCAGGTAGGTTCCGGTTGACCGAATAATGTTTTGTTAGGTGCGGAAAATCCCCTGGCCTCAATCAACTCGCTTCCTGCTGGAACATATATCCTCATCCAATCAACATTACGAACTCCGCTGAACAATTCATTCCTTTGCCCCATATGGGAGCGGCTGATCTCGAGCTTATTAATGATAGAGCCGTCCGGCATAATTTCGGCCTGATGATGAACTTTTTGGATTATTTTTTTATCGCTCTTGCCACCACCGATATTGCTATTGATAATTGATAAATAATCCCAATCCGTATTCTTTATTTTTCCATCCCAGCCGTAATTCTCAATTGCAGTTTGTAAATCTTGATTTTTGAAATAGAATAAAACTTGCTTTTCCCGTAAATTTTTTTCTGTGGCATTTATCAATCCGAACAATGATTCACGGTTGAATTTTTTTGGCAATTCGGCGATCATCTGATTCATCAGATCGCCGATTATTTTTTTCGGTTCTTTTGTCTTGTCCGGCTTCTGTTCTGAAAATTTTTGCGCAACGTCCCAGAAGTTTTTTTCATCAATCACCTCGCCATATTTTTCTTTCATATCTATCGGCCCGATGATTTTTAAATATTCCTCGATGACAGTGGGAGTCAGACTGATCACACCATCAACAGTTGGGCCGTCGCTTTTTTCATAGAACCACATCAATTTTTTTGCCGAAGTCGGCCAATCAGGCCACCAGTTTGCATCCCAAAAATGCCATAGAGGATTGAGTAAATGTAAGGGTGACGGTGCGACGATTCTTTCTCTAAGACCAGCTTCTGTATCATAACTGCCGCCACCTGGCGTCTCGATGTTTTTAATTTTACCTTTATGAAAATCTACCAGGGCATAGCTGCCGAAAAAGCCACCGGTTGCTCTGGCTTCGGCATTGTTTTGGAAGATTAACAGATAGCGCTTGTCTTGGTCAACCCCGATCAAAATCTTAATTTTTTCAATTAAATTTACAAATTCAGCTAGACTTTTTTCAAGGAAAACAGCCTTTTCTTGCATTTCAATAAATTGCTGTCTGTATTCTTGTGGTAAGTCGTTTACTTTGATATTCTTTAGCTCTTGGTTGAGATTGTGAGCATTTGCAATAGCTGCGTTGCTGTACAGAGAAAAGCCATTAAGCATTTTAACGATGTCTTTGTGCTGGCCATCATTTACTAAAATTGCATTGACTGCCAAGCTAAGGTTCTGTCCCAATAAAGCCGCCTCTTGTCCGGCAGTTAAAACATATTTGGCGTTGCTGGCCAGGCGGATATTTTGATTGGGAATAACGCTGGCAATGGTCAAAAGCACATCATGGATTTCTGTAATCTGGCTTTGCGCTTGAAAAAAATTACTGCCGGCAGCAGAAAAATTTTGGCTGGCCTTTTCAAAATCCAGACCGGCAGCTGATTTGCCAGCAGACACTAGGTCGTTGATCGCCTGGCTGGTCTCCCCTGTTAATTTGTTTTTTAATTCATCCAAGGATTGGTAATAAGTATAAGCTTTGAACGGGAGGGTTAGGATTATTAAAATAACTGCAAAAGCCAAAACCTTTTTTAAATTAAAAAATAAAATGTTTGATTTTTCGATCTTTGACGAAATAATGGAGCTCGACTCCGAAGGTTCGGAGTCGAGCTCCGTTGTAATCATCTTGTTTATTTTTTTCACTAGTATTTTTTCTTGTCTTGAAATTCTTTTCGGCAGTTTTAATTTCAGTTTAAACTTGATATTTTCATTGAACAACACATAGCCGCGTTTCAAATTTCCACCGATTAAATTTTTTAAAGCGATGACTAATAGAGTTATGAATCGAGATAAGAAAATCACTGTCCAACCGATGCTGTAGCATATGGAATAAAATAATTTTCCCATCAAGATAATCGGCCAGAAAATTATTTTTATAATCCCTAGAATTAATTTTTTTATTCTGTTTATTAATTTTAAAATCTTAGATTTTGAAGTTGAATATATTTTTTTACTGGAATGAGTCAGTCTTGCTTGGGTTTCCGAAAAATCCGGCTTGTAAACAAGCTTCTTCTCCCCCATGGCTACGCTTTCAATATATGATTTTATTTTTTCTTTTTTGGTCGGCTTAATCTCTTTTTTAACAGCTTCTGCCTTAAGATGTGCGTTCAAGTCCAAAACAAAACGAGATGCCTTGTAGTCATCTTTGTGAATATATACGTTTTT
>Ga0209319_1002052_pt1 | contig 13754 bp, 17 predicted proteins | sample RifGroE2_FD_184000 | JGI IMG/M metagenome (GOLD analysis project Ga0209319, IMG submission 184000) | Groundwater microbial communities from Rifle, Colorado - Groundwater E2 (SPAdes) (version 2) | ecosystem: Environmental > Aquatic > Deep subsurface > Groundwater | place: Rifle, Colorado, United...
AAACTGACCCGCCTTCGTGGAGTTTATCCCGCACCGAGCTTGCTCTGGTGCGGGGCTCCAGCGGAACGCTCCGCCTGCGTTGAAACTTCGGCGGACAAGTCGGGCGCGACGGAAGGGGGCCGTTCAGGCTCTGATAAGCCTTCAGGCTCGAAGAGGTGTGGGAGGAATTCCCTCGCTTGCCCGTCTCGCTCCCGCGCTCTGCGCGGAAAAATGGTGGCGCAATTCTCAAAAAAAGCCCTGACGGGCTGTTTTGTTTTTAGAAAACAAAACTTCAATAATGATAAGGTTTTGGTCATAATAAGTTGGTTTTAGGCCATATTTTTGATTAAGCCCAAACCTTGACAAACTGATGCAAATTTGCTATACTATTAGTGTAGAAATTGATATTATTTTTGATCAATTTTTACTCAAGTTCTTTGTAAATTTGCGAGCGAATCTCCTTGAGATTTTGAAATGAGTAGCGCATTGAGTGGCTGAAATACCACTTGTTGCACTAACAGATATTTAATGCGCTACTCATAACGAGTTAGACCTCGTCGCGTAGGACACGCGATTCAAAATCTCAAACCAAAAGGAGGACGCAGTGAAAGAGGCACTCTCTATTCTCGCTGGTCTGCTGTTCGTTGCCGCTTTCGTCCCTTATATCCGCGCCATCCTGCGGAAAGAGACAAAGCCAGCGAAAGCATCGTGGTTCATCTGGGCGAGCTTGGACACTATCACTCTCGCCGCAATGTTCTTCAAGGATACGGTCAATGGCCAAATCCTTGGTGCCGTTCTCGGTGCATGGGTGGTTGCTGTGCTCGCCCTGAAGTATGGAACTCCGGGCTGGACGAAGCTCGACAAGTTCTGTCTCGGTAGTGCCGTCCTTGGAATCGTGCTCTGGCAAGTCTTCAGCGATCCGATCTTCGGTATCGTGACGAGCTTGAGCGTAGTGTTCCTCGGCTCCATTCCGACATTCACGTCGGCGTGGAAAGACCCAAGTCGCGAAAACAAGTTGGCGTGGACGATCTTCTGGATTTCTTGCGTGTGCGCGGTCATCGCAATCCCGCATTGGACTCTAGCGGATGCCACTCAACCGATCACGTTCTTCGCGATCGATACGATCATGATGTACATCCTGTTCGTTCACCCTCGCTCGCTGGCCAACAGCAAAGCGACAACGGAAACGCGCAATATCGCTTCCTGAAATCGCCAAGCTCGCTTGGCTCGCAACTCAAGGCCCCCGTGGTAGCAATATCACCACGCGGGGCCTTTTTCATTTTTACAAAGAACTTTTGATAGCAGAAAAATAATTTTTCTGCTATCATCTAAATAAAAAAACCGCAAGTGCTTATGACTTGCGGATGGGAATGAGTTTGGCTGGATATTCCTTGAAGAAATATGCAGCCCAAGTTTCTCTGGCGATTCCTTCTTGGTCGGCGTGAATCCAATATCCGGAAGCGTCTTCGGTAAAAAGCGGGTATTGGCGGAGGGAAATTATTCCCTGCCACACAATTTCGGTTGGATTTTCGGGGGAATAAATGGTCAGCCGGTCACCGTTTTCAAGAATGTGCAGTCCTTTGTATGACCATGAATCGCCCACCTCGCGTTCGTGTTGTTCTTCGGGACACTCGGGTGGCTCTTTTCCATCCATGACTTCTTGATTCAATGGCAACACCTTGGTTATTTTCAAGTTTTCGTATTTTTGAGGTTCAAGATATTTCCCGCATTTTCGGCAGTATGACCTGGGCACATTTTTGGTGATAAATCGACTGTCTTGAAACGCCCAATATCCTCCCTCTGTGCCGGTTTCCGAATGAAAGCAACAAACCCCTTTCAGCGCATCACCTCTTTCTAACATTGCGACACCTCTTTGTAATACTAAAAAGAACCATCTTGGAGTATACTTTATAACGATTGGAGTTGCAAATTTTGAATAATCCAGTTCCAGCGGACAAATGGCGGGGGACAAAAGGCGAGATGTGTGGTAAAATCAAATTATGAAAAGAATTAATTTGTTCATAATCACCGGAATACTTATTTTTAGCGGTTTTATGTTCACGCAACAAGTGAGCGCTCAAACTGATGATCATACCGCTCGCGAGGAAGCCGAGGGAAAAGTAATTTGGGAAAAACTGCAAGCTAAGGAATTGGGCTGCCAAGATTTGTCTGATGATGAATTCGGCGCGCTCGGAGAGTATTATATGGGGCAAATGCTGGGAGATTCGCACGAAGCAATGAATGAGATGATGACACGGGTACACGGAGAGGAAGGCGAGGAACAAATTCACATCGTCATGGGCAAGCGGCTTTCCGGATGCGACACTTCAGCGGTGTTTTTCACCGGAGGCGGTGGCTGGATGCCTATGATGCAGATGATGTGGGGAGGGTGGTCGTCTCCCCTCGGTTTTAATTCAACAAACAATATGATGAATTTTGGATACGGCTTCGGATTTTTCGGCTTGATATTTATGATTCTTTGGTGGGCATTGATAATCGCCGGCATCGTGGCTTTGATTAAGTGGCTTACATCCCAATCTCGCGGTTATCGCGGAGATGAAAAAACGCCGCTTGATGTTTTGAAAGGGCGTTATGCCAAAGGCGAGATTGATAAAAAAGAATTTGAAGAAAAGAAAAAGGACCTAAGTTAAACGACTCATGAAGCTCGGCATCATTCTACAATCCAACAACCCGGAACACATCTGGAATACTTTACGCCTAGCCATCGCTTCGCTAAAAGCACAACATTCGGTTCAGATTTTTCTTTTCAGCGAGGGAGTGGAAATCGAAGATGTGGCCGATACCGAGCAATTCGATATTTCAAAGAAATTGCGGGAGTTCAAAGAACTGAAGGGCATTATTCTCGCTTGCGAAACCTGCCTGAATGTCCGCTCTAAATCCGAGAGTAAAGTTTGTCCGGTTACTACCATGAGGGATTTAGTAAAAATGATTGAAGAATCGGATAAAGTGCTTGTGTTCGGATAATCTCGTCAAATTCGGATCAACACTCGGCGCAATAGGTGCAAAGCTCTGGCCCGGGGTCAATCGCTCACTCCGTTAGAAGTAGGACAATTCACGGAGGCTCGCCGATATCCGGCCTGTTAGAAGCACGACATTTTGTCTCGTCAAAATGTCGTCTTTAAACATATTTTAAAAACAGGAAAACAACGTGATGATTATGAACAAAATAATTTTAATAGGCGGCTCTCCAACAGCGGGTAAAAGTTATGTTGCGAGAAAAATTGCGGAATCTCTTAAACTTCCCTGGATTTCCACAGACACAATCAGAGAACAGATGAGAAAAATTGTCAGAGAGAAAGATTTTCCAAACCTCTTTACTCATTCGGAAGCCACGCCGGAAATGGCTGTTGAGTTTCTTTCAAAAAAATCTGCCAAAGAAATTGTAAAACATCAAAATGACGAAAGTCTTGATGTTTGGAAAGGTGTGAAGGCGTTAATTGAAACTGATTATGTTTGGGGCAATTTCATTATTGAGGGTGTGGCTGTTTTGCCGCATCTGGTAAAAAAGTTGTCTGTGGAAAATAAAGAAATCAAAGTTGTTTTCCTTGTGGATGATGATATTAAACGTGTTCGTAAGACAATTTTTACAAGAGGATTATGGGATGACGCGGACAAGTATCCTGATGACGTGAAAGAGAAAGAAGTTGAATGGGTTATTGAATTTAACAATTACATCATTAAAGAATCGAAGAAATATGGTTTTCCGGTTGTGAAAATTGGAGACAGAAAAAAATACACTGGTAAGATAAAAGAGTTAATCCAATGAACGGCTCGGGCTTGAACTCAAGGAGGCGCTGCGTTTTTGCTTCATTGCGTTGCGTCACCCTCGACATTCATTGACTTGCGGGGCGCGGATTTGCTAATCTAATCTCAAAAAGAACCTTAACAAAAATTCGAGGAGGGCGGAATGGTCAATTTGAGGCCGCATCATGTCGGAAATTTGTTTTATATTTACACCAAACCATATTTAAGCCACGGGACTTTTGAACAAAATTTGGAAAAATTTGGCGAAGGGTTATACATACGGCGGTATCCGTTTGAGACCATGGAGCGGGTTATCACGCTCTTCTCAAAAATTCTGGCCGGCGCCGAAAAAATTAAAATCATCTCCGGTCCGGACGCGATTTGCCAAAGCCGATGTCTTATGAAGCTGGAAAGGGAACTGAGTGCGTACAAAACAATAAAACTGACGCGGGAAATAAAACGCAAGGTGTCGGACATCCAGTATAAGCTTGAGACCTGCTGTTACAACAATGATTTTGAATTGGACATGTTCTGGCAAGAAACGCTTAATCTGAAATTGGGACGAACTTATCGCTGGCCCGAGCTTGAAAAAAAATTCCGCGGCCTCCGCGAAAAATTCGAGAAGAATTACAAAACAGACGCAATTACGGAAATGCTTGAGCAATGGAGACGGAAAAAAAGAGAAAAATAAGAAATGCCACAGCATTTCTTGAATTTCCGTCGCTCGCCCGTCATGAAAGCAAGCTTTCCCGCGGGCTCGCTAGGAAATATAAAAATCCCTAAAATTCTTAGGGATTTTTTAATTTTGCTTAAAATATTAAGTTACTCGTTATTTGGGAAAAGAGCGTCCGACTTCCTGTCCGTCTTCGGTGGACACATAATACCAGACCCAGACGCTACCGTCGTCACGCGTCACTTCCTCAACATGATACACCGATCCTTTTTGCCCGACGACCCAAGTGCCGTCTTCAAGTTTGATGGACACGCGGGCGTTTTCGATATTTACCGTTCCTCCCTCAGCCGTCATGTCCCATCCCTTCATAACGATCTCTCCGGTTGGACTGTATTCTCCCATCATTCCCATTGTGAGCAGCTCCTGCGACTGGTCCGTATAAAAATGCACGGTAATGGCTTGAGCATGCCACCCTTCAAGGGTTCCACTTTGAGTCCAGCCGTCAAACGAAGGCCCCGGCTCGTTCGCGTCCGCGGCAATCGCTTTCCCCGCGAACGCAAATATGGAAATGATAAGAATAAAACCTATAACCTTGACCGCGTCTTTGAAATTTTTCATTCTTTCCCCCTGTTTCATTTGTTAAACAACGCCTTTTATAAAATAACCGAACGAACTTTTGTTGTCAATCCCCGTTATTAGAAGTAAGACGCCTTTGGCGTCTGCCGATACGGTTGCGTATCGGACTTCCAACAGGCAGTTTTTAGACGAGGAATTTTTTGTTTTTTTATGCTACAATAATTACAGGAAACAAATTCTAAAATGAACTCCAAAAAATTTCTTTCTCCCGAAGAAATCAAAAAATACGCCAAGGACATTGAGCCGTTTAAGGCCGGCTTTGATTTGATTGACGATCACGTGATGATTTCCGACCCGGACGGTTTCATTTTGTACGCCAACAAGGGCGTTGAAAAACAAACCGGCTTTTCGGCGGAGGAAATTTTGGGAAGGAATCCCGGCGATATGTGGGGAGGCAACATGCCGCGCGAATTTTACGAAAAAATGTGGGACACGATTAAAAATAAAAAGCAGCCGTTTGCCGGCGAAGTTCTCAATAAAAGAAAGGATGGCGTTGAAACTTGGCAAGAAATTAGAATATCGCCGGTGTTGGACGAACAGGGCAACGTCAAATTTTTCATAGGCATTGAGCCGAACATCACGGCACGCAAAAAGCAAGAGCAGGAGCAACAGGAAAAATTCCGCGAAGAACTGATCTCAATCTTGGGCCACCAGCTAAGAAATCCCCTTACGTCAATTCTCTGGAGCCTTGAACTGCTCATTAAAGAAGGCGGCAAACAAAACGAAGTTTTGGAAGAAATCCGCAAGCGGGGAAAAGACATGTCGGCGCTGATCAATGACCTTTTAATCCTCTCGCGCGTCGAGACAACCGCCCGGTTGGAAAAAGAAAACTTTGATCTCGTGGCCGAAACAAAGGCCGTCATTGAAAAAACAAAAAAACAATTTCCGGGAATTTCTTTTTCTTTTCAAAAAGAGGACGGGCGCTTTGAAATTTTTGCCAACAAAACTTTGGCGACGCAGGTCTTTTCCAATATAATAGTGAATGCCGCCGAGTATTCGGATAAAACCGCCGGAATCGTAAAAATCTCCCTGAATGAAGACGCCGACGGCTATCTTTTCTCCTGCGGCGACAACGGCATCGGCATTCCCAAAGACGAGCAACCGAAAATTTTTTCGCGTTTTTTCCGCGCTTCAAACGCGAATTACGCCAAAGAAGGCGGCACCGGACTCGGACTTTTTATCGTTAAAATGATCGTGGATAATTTCGGATGGCAAATTTCTTTTGAAAGCGAGGTCGCCAAAGGCACCACTTTCTGCGTCAAAATTCCGGCCAAAAAAGCGTCTTAAATTGTTTAAGCGGTGATCAAACAGGCCATTTACAACAATTTTATAAAAGAAAAACTGCTTTGTATGCATACAAAGCAGTTTTATTTTTATTAACCTTTTGTTATTTTGGAAATCCGCGCCCCGTTCCCGTTTCATCCTCGTTAACAACATAATAATAAACCAGGACGCTTCCATGTGAAGTATTCAATCAAAAAGAAAAATGTTGCAGTTTGGAATAGAATTCTACCGTTAGATAACGAATATAAAACCCCCGAAGTTTTCGGGGGTATTTTACATTATTATATATAATGAAATCTCGCGTTTTCGCCGGAAAAAATTTTTTCCAGCGACTCTTTGATAACGCCGGCGGCGAAAGGGGAAAGTTTCGCGATTTCTTTTTTAATGGCGCGCTTTCCGAGTTCAACGGTTTCGTCTTTCAAAAATCCGTTTTCGGCCGCTTCACGAAGATACTCGGCAAGGGACAAAAGCGAATTCGCGGCGCAAAGAGGAGCGATGCAACCGGTCCTGGCAAACCGCATGAAATTCGTGCCGGTTCTTTCGCGATATTCGCAGGCGGTGCAAAAGGACGGAATAAAGCCGTCCTCCAAAAGCTCGTGAACAACTTCTTCAAGCGGCCGCTCGTCGGCGACAATGAATTGTCCGACGCTTTTTTCTTTCCGGTAGCCGCCGACTTCGGTTGAGGAGCCGGCCGAGGTTTGGGAAATTCCGATTTTAAACGCCTTGCTCCTGAAATCCGCCGGCTCGCGGGTTGAAATTATCAAACCGGCGTAAGGGAGAACAATTCGGGTAATCGCGATTATTCTCAACAATGTCTCATCATCAACCGGACAAGGGGGCTGAAACGCCACACCGCTTGCCGGCTTGATTCTCGGGAAAGAAACGGTGTGAGGCCCGATGCCGAATTTTTTTTCAAGATATTCGGCGTGCGCGAAAAGCGCGAGCGCTTCAAATTTCCAATCATAGAGACCGTACAAAACGCCCAGGCCGACATCTCCGATTCCGGCCTCAATCGCGCGGTCAGGCGCCAGAATCTGCCGCTCATAACTTTTCTTTGGCCCTTTGAAATGCGTTCGTTCGTAAGTCGGGCGGTGATAGGTCTCCTGAAAAAGATTGTAAGTGCCTATTCCCGCCGCCAAAAGCTTTTTGTAATTTTCCGGAGTCGTAGCCGCGACATTCACATTAAGACGGTCAATCAGATGCCTGCCTTGAGAATCCTTCAAGCCGTAAATTGTTCGCATCAGTGAACAAATTTCATCAATCGGAAATTTTTTCAAGTCCTCGGCCGATTCCAAAAGCAAACGCCGATAGCCGCGCCGATGAAGCCAGCGGACTTCCTCAACCGCCTCTTCTTCGGAAAGGGCTTTGCGCTCGAGCTCCGAATTTGAAATTCTGAAACCGCAGTAAAGGCAGTCGTTGGCGCAAAAACTTGAAAGATAAAGCGGCGCGAAAAGAACCATCCGGTTTCCGTAGATCATCCGGCGGATGTCCGCGGCCGTTTCAAAGAGGCAACCTTCAATGTCCCGAGAATGATGAATCAAAATCGCCGCTTCCGGAAGAGAAGGAATTTCGCCTTTTTTGGCTTTGTTTACAATTTGAACCGCGTCGGCTTGGCAACTCTTTTCCGCTTTCTCCAGCAAGGAAAAAATTTTTTTCTCGTTAATCGGAAGTTTTTCTTCACCGAGTTTTTTCATTTTTTCTTTTCTCAATGTTCCTCCACGCACAGACCTTGATTAAAATCGTCAGACGAAAGTTCGGACTTTTTTCCGAAAGAAGCGCAGAGTTCGGATTTTTCGCCCCGGATGACTTTCAGCAAGTCGTTCATCGTTTTTCGAGACATAAAACAGCCCTCGTTTTTTCCTTTGTAAAGCCGGTAGTGTTGGAAAAATTCGGGCGGGGTCAAAGAAGGCATGAAAGCCGTGGCCCCCGCTTTAATGGCTTGACGACGAATGTTTTCAATTCCTACGGTTTCCCGGCCGACCGCTTCAAGCGCGGTTGTGCAGGGAATTCTGACGCCGGGCATTGTCAGGCGGGTTAAAGCGATTACTTTCAAAACAAGTTCCGCGTCACCGTGTTTTACTTCAGGCCGCAGACGCCCAAGAACCGCGTCCGGCGCCTGAACATACGGCCCGAGAGTCGCCATTTTCACGCCTAAATCTTTCATTAAAAGAATATCATCGGCGATCGATTCAAGCGTTTGGTCGGGAATTTTTTCCGGCCAGGGGCTCGGAATGCCGAGCATCGGCCCCGAGGCAAGGATAAAACCGATTTCTTTCATCAGTCGGAGATGTTTGAGCCGGTTTTCCAATTTTCCGCCGGGATGAAGCGCGGCGTAAAGTAAAGTGTCGGATGTCTCAAACCGGAAAAGCATTCCTCTGGCCCCGGCGTCCCAAAGTTTTTGATAATCAATTCTTGTCCGCTCTCCGATTGAAAGAAAAATCAAAACCCTGGCTTGCCGGCGGATTTCTTTGATTATTTCCGTAAGCGTTTCGGTTGAATAATAAAAATCAATTCCGGACTGCAAAACAAGCATTTTGAATCCTAGTTCGTTCGCGGCGTAAACCGCCAACGAAACAATGTCTTCCGGCCGCATCCGATAACGAACAAGATTTGAATTACCCCCGCGCAAACCGCAATAAAGACAGCCGTCGTTCCTGTATTTTTCTCCCGATTCCCGGCCACCAAAACAATAATTGGAAAATTCAATTATTCCGTGAACGCAAACCGTGTTTTTCAAAACGCGCCTCTTCACGGAGCAGGCCATTGAGTAAAGTTCCTGAAGTTTTTCCGGATTATTTTCTTTCAGCCAACGCACAATTTCCGCTCTTTCCATGATTCTCCCTTATATTGTCAAAGAACCTTGATTTATAGTAAAATTTAACTGAGAATAAATTCTATGTCAAACGACTCAAAAATCAAAATCGGCTGGTTTTCTTTTTCCTGCTGCGAAGACAGCACGGTCATTATGACCGAAGTGATGAACGACCACTGGCGGGAATGGAAAAAAATTTTTGATTTCCGGCACGCCAGGGTCCTGAAAACCAAGAACATTTTGGACGAACTGGACATTGCTTTCGTGGAAGGGGCGGCCGCTTCGGAAGAGCAGGAGAAAAAGATTCGGGAAATCAGGGAAAAATCCAAAATCTTCGTCGCGGTCGGCGCCTGCGCGGTTCAGGGGCTTCCGGCAGGCCAGCGAAACACTTTTACCGAAGGCCAAAAAAAGGAAATTGAATTTCTTTTGGCCCGCTTCGGCGCTTTGCCGAAAGTTCTCAAACTTTCCGAGGTCGTCAAAGTTGACGCCGAAATCCCCGGCTGTCCCATAGACCCGAACAAATTTTTGGAAGTTGTGAATAAACTGGTCGGCGAATTTCAAAAATAATATGCACAGTTTTGATCTTACAATTGACCGGATGACCAAAGTGGAGGGCTCGGCTTCTCTTGAAATCCGGGTGAAAGACAACAAGGTTGAACACGTCCATTTCAAGATTACGGAATTCAAGCGCTTTTTTACCGAGGCGATGAAAGGAAAGCCGCTAATCGCGCTTCCCCAGCTTCTGGCGAGAATCTGCGGCACCTGCTCAAACGCCCACCTTATCTGCAGTATTGAGGCCTGCGAAAACGCGCTCGGCATTACGCCGAGCGAGCAGACGATGCTGCTCCGGCTTCTGACGACTTACGGCCTGATGATCCGCGACCACGCCCTGCATCTTTATCTTTTCGTCCTTCCGGACATTTACGGCAAGGATTCTTTTCTTGAATTTGACGAAAACAAACCCGAAGAGCATCAGCTTTTGCACGACGGTTTTGAAGTAAAAGCGGCCGGAAATTTCCTGGCGACGCTTGTTGCCGGACGCTCTGTTCACGCCCCTTATCCGACAATCGGCGGCTTTTTCCATTTTCCTGACAAAAGCGGTGTTGAAGACGCGGTTAAAAAACTGGAGGCAATCAGGCCGGCCGTTCTCCGGCTGATTGAAATTTATAAAAATGCTCCTTTCCGTTTTGACCGAAAGACGAATTTCGCGGCGCTTGTGCCGGATAAATACTGGTTTTTGGACGGCTGTATCAATACCGGCAAAGGCGAATGTTTGCCTGAAAAACATTTCGGCGAATATCTTGAAAGAACGGTTTTGCCTTATTCCCAGGCCTCGGCTTATAAGCATGAGGGGGAGTCGTACATGGTCGGAGCCATGGCCCGGCTGAACCTGGCGAAAGACCGGCTCCATCCCCGCTCCAAAAATTCGCTCGGTGAAACGCTGGACATTTTTCCCTCAACAAACATTTTCCACAACAATCTCGCTCAGGCGATTGAAATCCTGCACTGCGTTGACCACTCTATTGAAATTTTAACCAAACACAATTTTGAACCGGAGCCGATAATTAAAGCGGCTAATCGCGAGGCGATTGGCATCGGAGTGATTGAAGCGCCCCGCGGCACGCTTTACCACAAAGTAAGCGTCGGAGCGGACGGGCTGATCAAAGAAGGAGAGGTTGTCGTACCGACCGGCCAAAATCAAATCAACATTGAAGAGGACATCTGGCGGATGGTTGAGGAATTAATTGCCGAAACCCCGAAAGACAAAATCGCTTTTGAGATCGAAAAGCTCATCCGGGCCTACGACCCTTGCATGTCTTGCGCCTCCCACTTTCTCAAAGTCAGATGGAGTTAATAAAAATTGTACCAATGCTAATTACTTGCTATAATCAAAACGTATTAGTTAAAAATCTTGCAAAATGAAACACGACAACATCCTCCTAAAATCCGCTCTTGTCCTTGCGATTGTTGATTTAGTTTTGATTGCGGCCATCCTCTTGCAAGTGAATGGTCTTGTGAAGGATGTTTTGGAGATGCAGAACAAACAAATTGAGATTGGGGTGATGAAGGAAAGGTTGGGGAAAGCGGAGGAGGCAAAGGTTGAAGAGAAAGCAAAAGAAACGGAACAACAGAAAACAGGTATTAAAGATGGTTTGACTATTGACCCTGAAACAGGGTGGCAGGTGTATAGAAATGATACTTTTGGATATGAGATTAGCATCCCCAATAACTGGAAAAGAGTAGATGAGGGCGGATCAGCAATGTTTTTAAGGACCAAGTTTAGGGATTTAATAAGAAATTCTGAAATTTCAGTTTTTACTCCAGCGGACGGATTTGGATTAGAAGGTTTTGAACTTAAATCAGAAGAATACATTAAATTAAGCAATACTAATGCAAAAAAACAATTTTGGTCAGACACTAAAGGTTTTGAGAAAGGGCCAGGAACACGCCCCAATCGCCTAATCTTGGTTATATGGGAAAACAAAAATTTAACAAAAGTTCCAATGCCTCCGCCTTCTCTAGATTCTGGGATGATTTTATTTACCTACTATGATGACTACACAAGGAATGAAAATTTATTTAATCAGATACTAAATACTTTTAAATTCGTAGATTAAAAACCTGCCTAGATAACAACAAACCGCCTCAAATTATTGGGGCGGTTTAAGTTTGGTTTTACTTACTGCGTTGCATAATAATCGTTATTAATTTCATCATCAGTCAACACCCTCGGATAAATTGCGATTTCATCCTGCTTACCTTTATACGGAATGCCAGTGTTGCCAAGACCGATTCTTAGCGGATTCGTAGTCGCGGAAGGATCAATGCCATAATATGTTGTTACAACCAGCATGCCATTAACATAACTCTTGATGAGTTTTGCCGTGTTATCTCGTGTAATAACAACTCTAACCCCTTGATTATTGGCAATACTACCGGAAGTGAGTGCTGTCCAACTAAAATAATTGCTTGTGCTTTGGCCATGATAATAGGACAAACTGCCGTCTATTTCAATCACCAACGAGAATTCGCCGAAGTATGCTTTGTCAATCGGGTTTATTCTACCAGAACCAACATTTTCAGGTTTGAGCCAGAAGATAATGGATATGTCGCCGGCAGTTTGGAGCGATGCGGAATTAGGCGCTTGGAGGTATTCATCTACTGTGCCGTTGAGGGCGATACATCCTTGAACAAGGCAGTTTGGCTGGAAAGATGCGTGATTGTTGTTACCGGATGAATCAAGGAGTGTGTCAAAGTGGTAGATGATAGCTGGCGTGGTGTTGAGGGAAATATACTGACCACCTTCAACCGGCACCCCATTGCTTGGAACGCCCGGATCAATAAACTTAATATTATTTGCTATTGGATCAAGCGATACTCCGCTTGCGTTTTCGGTTTGATAATGAATGTGAGCGCAACCACCTGCGGATGTACCCGTATCACCATTATAACCAATGAGTTCTCCTGCAAATACATATTGGCCCACCTTCACTTTAATCGGAAAGGCTTGATCGTTTAACACGTGCGCTATGCGCCCGTAATAGCCATTTCCATAGTTGATAATAATAATGTTACCCCATGCATTACTATACCAACCGGCGGATGTTATTTTCCCTGAAGCCGGAGCAAAAACAGGTTCACCCTTATCTTCGTTACACGAAGTTCCATCTTTATTGAAGTCCCATGCATAAGCCTCATTACCGTTATGAGTCGGCGAACTATTATTCCCCTGAGAGACATGCCAACTCTCCCCATCCCCAAACGGCAATCTCAGAGAAAGAGGGGCTACGGCGGTATGGAATGTGTAATCAGCAGAGATGGCTTCATTGTTTGCCGCATCTTTTGATTTGACTCGGTAGTGGTAAAGAGTATCGGTATTAAGACCGGTGAGATTGACATTGTGCGAGTAAACAAGATTTGAATCTAATGTTGTCAGAGTTCCATAAGAAGTAGTTGGGCCATATTCTACTTGTGAGGTTGAGGGTTCGTCTGTTGTCCAAGTAATTGTTGCTGAGTTTGGGGCAATGTTTGAGGAGGAGACAGAGGAGATAACTGGAGCGGAAGCGCTGTAACTTGGACTGATAAAATCCAAGTAAGAATTGGCATTTGAGTCCGCATAGAGACGAAGTTGATTGATTTCAGAAGTGAGGCCAACCGCCGCATAGTAAGGAGACCATGCGCCGTTGTTGATGTTGACGCGATATTGGTCAAGAGTGGCGGAGTAATCTATCCCGATCCGGTACCACATATTTGAGGTGTAGGTTCCAAACACTTGTTCTGTTTGAGCCGCGCTTTCGTAAAGTGAGATATTTGCGTCAGGTTTGAAGCAGATGAATGCGATGTGGCCATCAGTGGAGTTTCGGAGATACACGCAGAAGTAGCCGATGGAGCTGGTGTCTCGGCGGACAGAGAAGTATACTTGACCGGAGGTAAAGGAGGGTACGGTTCTTGTAATGAGTTTGGAGGTGGTGAGGGCATGTTTTCTAATCAATAGCTTGGAACCGCTTCAATGATTTGGATCGGTGTCTTGAAATTAATTCCCATGTGCGGCCTCTCTGTGTTGTAGTACCGGATAAACCCCGGTATTTCTTTTTGCCAAACCTT
>Ga0209319_1002054_pt1 | contig 13734 bp, 17 predicted proteins | sample RifGroE2_FD_184000 | JGI IMG/M metagenome (GOLD analysis project Ga0209319, IMG submission 184000) | Groundwater microbial communities from Rifle, Colorado - Groundwater E2 (SPAdes) (version 2) | ecosystem: Environmental > Aquatic > Deep subsurface > Groundwater | place: Rifle, Colorado, United...
AAACTTTCGATTCTTAATAAAATGTTCGAATTAGGTCGACCGGAAAGTTATTCGGTCATTTCCTAACTCCCGTTTGGGGAAAGGGGAAATCTTGTCCTCAAGCAGGAATTAGGAAACAAAGCCGTTCTGAACGCCAAAGTACCGATTATCTTTTTTTCAACAGAAGCTTTGCGATACGGAAATATTGATATAAAGATGTTTTATCCCTGGATTGTGAATTTTCATGTTTTTCTTGATCCCGCCGTAATCAAAGATCTTGAGGAGGATATTCGTTGGTTGTTGGGAATGGGTGAAAAACCCGAAGGTTCAAGCCCGGATTCTGTTCGTCGACCACCGTGGTAGTTTAAGCTTTTTCCGGCCGACCCCTTGACCGCTGTTTTGACAGCGGTTTTTTTTAAAAATAAAACCCCTCCCAACCTTGGCCTTTGATGCCTCAGGCCACACTGAGACTAATCGAAGGGTGGAAAAAAAAGGGGGGGGCTGGGTGGAGGATCATTTTATCTGATCCACCAAAACCACCACGCTAAACACTCCAAAAAAAATAAAAATCAAACCCAACAAAATTTTTCGCCACAAAGCCGGCTGGAAAATTTTCGGCAGAGCGCGGCGATTCAAAACCGATACCAAGCCAATGTGAACAAACATCGCCGCGGCATTCAAACAGGCACCGATGACGATCAAGGTTTTCGGTTCAGTCGCTCCAAGAAGGAAAAGAATAATTCCAAAAGCAATTTGCGCCCACAAAAATGAAAAATAAATTTTTGATAGATGAACGGTTTTTTTTCCACTTCGTTTCATTTGAGTGATGGCGGCGTTTTCGGCCATTATCCGCGAAGTTGAATCCATCACGCCGAGTTGGGTTTGGAATAACATGATCGAGACTACGAATAAAAAGGCCGCACCAATTCCAGGCGACAGAATTCGTCCGATGGCCGCGCCTTCGTTGATGACAAAATTTATCCCGGTGGTATTGTCCCCAAGGCCAAAAGTTGTAGCGTACGACAAGAGCATTAATAAAGCGATTGAGAGAGCACCAATGAACCAGAAAACCATCAAATGTTCCAACGAGATTTTTTTCCACCAAGCGAAAAAATTCTTTTTTGCTTCTTCGTTCATCTCGAATTTTTCGCCTTCGAGTTTTATTTCTTGCTCAACTTCGTTGTGTTTGAACAAGCCGGATATTTTCTGTGCGTACTTACCCATACCATAGCCTTTTTCTTTGATGTAAATAGATTGCGTCAGATTCAAGTTTCCGCCGGCGCCAGAATATGCGAATGCCCCGAGAAAAGTGGCCAAGGCTATTCCGACAGGCAAGAAGACGTAGCCTTCGCCTTGTCCGATCATGCCTTTGGCCAGAGCAGACCAGTCGTTTGAATCGCTTAAAAAAATCGCGAGCAGGAAAATAAAGGGTACACCGATCAAAATAATCGTTCGTGTCAGTTTTTCCATTAAACCATAAACGGTTTTGCCGGCGCTCAAAATTAAACCGATCAAAATCAGAAAAATAATTGCCACCCAAACAAAATTCTCAATTCCTAAAATCGAGGCAAAAACTTTGGCCGAAGCGGCTATGATGCCCGGTAGGCCAAAGCCGACAAAAGTCGAAATAATAAACCATAGTGGTGCCAGTTTCCAAAATTTTGCGATGCCGACAAAAACACTTTCGCCTTTTACCAAAGCGTAGCGTTCGATTTCCATGTTGATAAAATATTGAAAAGTGATGCCAAGCAGAGCTCCCCAAGCAATCCCCAAACCATAATTCGAGGCAAGATAAGGCCAGAGGATAACTTCGCCCGAGCCCAGGCCGAGCGCCAAAATGACAAAACTGGGGCCGATCAGTTTTTTGAGGGGGAGTGGGGGAGGGAAGGGTTTCATATCAAACTATTCTATTTGATAGGGCGTTTCTTTTGCAATTCTAGTCTGCAAGCCCGCAATTTTTCTTCGAGTTTAACCTTTGGCGATCTTGGTGTTGGCTTTGTGTGCCATCGTTTTTCGCCGCGATGTGACTCCCACCACTTGAAGTATCTTTCGTATGCGCGCATTAACCTGGTGATATACGAAAGGGAAAAGTCGCTCATGTCGGTGGTGAGATAGTAATCCTTGCGAATCTGAAACTTGTGCTGTTTTGAAACAATCTCAAATCTTCGTGCCGGCTGAATCGTGATGAGGTAGAAGTAATAGTTTGTGTATCCCTTTTGTCGAAGATTGAGTTCCCACTTTTGTAAAAAAGATTTTGATATTGGCGCATGATAAAACTTTGTATCTGTCGCAAATTTCCTCCGCAGGAATGTGCCAAGGGAAATTTTACGTTGATGCAGAAAATCAATGATCACCTTCTTGTGTTTACCGCGATATCTTTCAGTGATGAACGAGATCTCAGGGATTGTCTCGTTTCCAACACTTCCTGTAATCATCTGGACGCGACCGCCGGATGTCAGGTGTGTATCGACGCCGGCGATGAACAGTTTCGGAATATCGAGGCCGTCGCCAGTGGATTCGGCGTGCAACGCGTCTGTCCTGGTCTTGTGTGGAGGAATTAATACATAAGGAGGGTTCGCTGTAATAAGGTCGAATTTCCTTCCGTTCACCGGTTCAAACATATCTCCAAGCAAAAATTCTGTTTTATCTTCTACTCCGTTCAGGATGGCGTTGAACTTGGAGTAATTGATTGCCTTCGGATTGATATCCACACCGACTGCGTGACGCGCCTTTGCCGCGGCAAATATGGGATAGATACCGGACCCCGTAAAGACGTCGAGCGTAACATCACCTTTGTGAACATCGAGCGAATTTTCCATATAAATAGACTCGTCGAGAGCAACCGGGAGGACATTGTCCGGGTGGCGCGGGGTGAAGTAATCCGAAACTATAAAGCGCCCTTGTACGGGAAAGACGCGAAGAATAGGTCGTATTTTTTTTCCACTAAGTTCGATGATTTTTGCTCGAATTAGTGGTTGGAGGTTGCAAGATCCGAATGCTAGATCGGAAACAGGTCTTCTTCTTAAAAAAAGTTCGAGGAAGGTTGCCTTGTGTTGCGCATACATTTCTTGAAGCGTTGCGGCACAGGCTCTTACTAAGAGTTTTTCGAGTGATAACATAAAATTTGTTCTGTCATGCCGAGTTGTAACCTCGTCGATAACATGATCAGTATAATCAATTTTTACGATCCATACAAATATATGAGAACGTATTTTTTTTCTTCCACAGACTCGGCTTTTAACTTAGTCAAGAAATAAATTTTTTAAACCCGAACCACCTTTGCCAATTCCTGGCCTTCGGAAATTGCTTGAAGCGGATATTGGGCTAACAAAAATAAATCATAAGGCGCGTAACAATCGTTGGAAAGCCCGCTGGCCGGATTATAAATACAAGCAAAGGGATTGCCGGCCTTTAGTTTTGCGCCCGGTTCTGTTGTCCAAACCAGATAACCAAAAGAATCCGCACACAGAGTTTGAACAGAGGCCAAGGGGAAAACTAACGGTTCTGGAGACAGTGGAGAGGTCGGAGTATTCTGCAAAATTCCTGAGTGCGATAAAAAATTTAACAGGTTTTGGAATTGTTTGTTTAATTCTGCCAAGTCGATCGTTCCCTGTGTTCCGATTTCCCAGGTGGCGGCATGCGTTACTCGTCCCTCTGATTTGACCGCGGCCGCGCAACTTTCATCAAAAGCTCCCTGATAATCGTTTTCACCGAAGATTAATTGGCAGGCCGTTTCCAGTGGCGAAAAAATCTCCAGACTGGCGGCGGCGGTGTAAAGATGGGGAACTGATTGTTTGCCGTCGGAATGAATATCAAGAATTATGTCGTGTCCTTTTGTCAGCGATTGGAGCAGTGAAGCGAATTTTTCCTCTATGGCCATTCCTGGCAGAATTGTTTTAAAGGTTGAGGAAAAAATTCGATTCCAGTTTTTTCCATTTTGCGTGTTCCAACGGCCGAATTGGAAACCGGACATTTGTGCTTGAACAGCAAGCGGATTGGCCAGGGGGACAATGGTTAGTCGACCACAGATATCTTTTTGTTTTGAGAGGAATTCAATAAGTTTGGTAAGCAGAGCTCCACCAAAAATTTCCGAACCGTGGAGATTTCCTTGAAGGTAAATAGCCGGCCCAGGTTTTGAACCGGCGCAGGTAAACACTTTAATCGAAAGGGTTTCGCCGCTTATGAGTTGTTGAAGAGGAATCGAAGTTTTTGTGATTTTCATAAAAAAGTTTTTGGGCGCGCCGTGGTCGTTTTTTTACAACGGCACGCCCAAGAGTTAATTAAGTCCGGCGGGGCGAAAGATATAACCAACAGGTGTGGTTTCGCCACGGACAAAGATGTTTTTCTTTTTCGCTTTTCCATTTGTCGCACGGGCCGCAGGTAAGAGCCCAGGGGATTGGCCAGGACCAGTCCGTGTGAATCATGAAACCGGCGGCTTGCCCGGCTCGTAAAGACACCTTGTTTTGAGTGACAGCAAAGACCAGATGATCGGTCAAACTAGGAAGCGAGTAAGTTTGTTTGTATAACTGTTTCCCAAGTCCGTAACCTCGATGATCTGGACGAATCCAGATTGAGCCTAGTTCGAGATACTTTTTCGCTACCGGCCAAAGGGCAACGAAACCGATTATTTTCCCGTTTTGTTCAAGCACCACGGCCAGTCCGGCGTTGTAGACTGTGGCCAGATCTTCCGGCGTGGTTCGAGTATTTAGAATCATTGACTCGTTTTGTATTGCTGTCGAAAGGCTAAACCATTCGGCAGGTTCGATTTGCTGGGGAAAGTTATGAAAGTGTTTCGATGCGGTCATCTTGACCCCTTTTGGAAAAAGAAAAACCCCGGAGAATCCCAGGGGTTTATTTTTCGTGACAATTATTTCACGCAATTCAAAACACTGGAATCCTCTTAATGAGTATTCCACGACGACGGTTTGCTACAATAAACAAGAATTTCATATCTAAATTCAGATTAATAGAGACAGGTTTTTTTGTCAATATAGAAAAGGGTTCTTCAGACTTTCCTGTGGGTAGAACAATTCTCCCAACCGTCGTCATTGCGAGCCCGGCGAAGGCGGGAAGCAATCTCCTCGATTTTTGCATGAGCAGTCGAGTTTTTGATTACAAAACAAGAATACAAGGAGATTGCTTCCGCCTTCGCTGGGTTATGATGGGCACGTCGCCGGGCTCGCAATGATGGGTGGGTTTTTACCCATAAGAAAGCCGGAGGAGCCTAGAAAAGAAATGGGTTGAAATATAAAAAAACACCATTACGATTTTTTAAGTGGTGTTATTTTATTGATATTTTGTTTTTCTAAATATTCCCTTATCATCATCCTTAGAGTAGTTTTTCCCTTCGTGGTTTTAAAATAACTTTCTCTTCTTAAAGCATCCTCTTTGTCCAGAAAGGCCTCAAAATAAATTAACCGAAGAGGCAATCTTTTTGCTGTCGAAATATTTTCTCCATCTAAATGTTCTTAAAATCTTCTCTCTAAATTATTTGTAAAGCCAATATAAAACATCCAATCCTTTAAACTTAAGAGGGTGTAGACAAAATAAAATTCTGACGTAATTTTTGACATAATTGTGCGAACCACTCGCCGTCGTAAAAATTCATAGTTTCACCAAAACCAATAGCTGGTGAAACCATGAACCCGAGCGACGCGCGAGTGGTTCATGGTTCCGAGACGTGGATTCGAACCACGATTCACGGCTTCAAAGGCCGCTGTCCTGCCATTAGACGATCTCGGAGTTTTTTTGGCACGACAATAGGATAACTGAAATTTATTTTTTTGACAATATTTACGAGGTGTTTACCTGTGGCAGGTTTTATTGTATTGTTTTAACATATGTTTTTTAAAGTAAAAAGAATCGGAATTATTTTGGGTGTTTTTTTGATTATTTGTATAGTTTTAGCATTCATTTGCAGACATTATTCCACCGAACAAACTTTACAATTTGCAGAAGAAACAACACCAGAAGTAAAAGAATGGTCGACTTTTACTTATTCTGGCGATATGACAAAAGCCGGTGGTTATCCTACTCAAATTCCCGTTGACTTTAGTTTAATATATCCATCAACCGATACAATTATAGGGCCAAGTCACTGTTATTCCCAATTTTGCGGTGTTGTAGGTTATACTTTTAATATTGAAAGCCCATTACTTAAAGGAATTGATTTAGTTACTCATAAAAAAGACGCTTTAGTTTCATTTGTGCCGATTTCGTATGACGAGGATATTCGTGCTTCGTTTGGAGATCAGCCTCACATACAGATTGTTGGTCAAAAGCGTTCATACGGTAATTCTATCGGAACGGAATTTTTAAATGTTACTCCAGAGCGTTCTTTGACAGTTAATAGTTCTTTTCTTGTGACAGATTTTTTCACCTCGGAAACCTATGATGTTTTTTTGTTTTATGCCGGCCCATATACTGTTGTTGCGGCCAGACCGGCGGATAGCTCTTTTTCAGATCAAGACTGGGCTCTTTTCCTTTCTTCTTTATTAGTTTCTACTCGTTACGAAACTTCAACATGGATTGAAGTGACTGGTGCGTTAGGGACCCCCGGTGTGTACAGTGACGCATTTATCGTACGTGTTCCGCCGGATATGAAAGTTGAGGTGCTTTACCCCGGTTTTCCGTTGGGCTTTGCCGATGCGTTTAGCATTGCCGCCACCCAAGCAACAGGGCCATTGCCAGAATCACTGCTCGTGCCAATTGTTGACCCGCGGACCGCCAATATCCTCCCCAATGAGTTTGTGTACCAAGAGGGTGGGCGGAATTATGACTTTCGACTTATTGAAAATCCCGCTCATCCGGTGACGCCGTATGGAAAGCCGGAAGATATTTTTAAAGCGGTAGTCTCGACTATTACATTTATTGGAGACAAGTAACATTCTAAAACAAAAGACCCGGAAATAATCCGGGTCTTTGTTTTTATTCGCCGCACTTACACTCGCATTTGCAACCGCACTCCTTACACTCGCAATCAACCTTATTTACCTCGGTCTCTTTTGTGCAGGTGCACTCGCCGCCCGCTTTGCAACCGCAGGCGCAATTGGTAATGTCGCACATATTTTTTTAGGTTATTAATTAGTTAGGTTAAAGGTTTCGAATATTTCCAAACTGCGGATTTTTTCCGTCGAAGTTTGCGCCGGGTCATAGGCTACATTGAAGGTACTCGGAAACTCGAATTCGATCGCGTTGATGCCGGTTTCTTTTTTCAGTTCATCGATGATCAGCGCGGCGTGACCGGAGCAGGGAATATCAACAATCAGAGACATTGTGTTAGCTTGACCGATCGTTTCAATGGTTTCGGATTGGAATTTGGCCGCGGCCGGGAAGACAACGAGGATCAAAAGTAGATTGGTGGCGAGAGTTGTTGAAAACAATAACGAGAGATAGCGCCATTTTTCTTTAATTCCTCGAAAGCAAAACTGTTTTGTTTTTTTAAGATATAGCCAAGCCGAAATCGTGGCAAATAAGATCGAAATAACTATCAAGACAGTGAAGATATTTGGTATGAGCAAGATGTTTTTGACCAAAGCTGAAGCGCCTGCGGCGCCAATGGCTGACAGAACAATGAAAAATAGACAGAACGAGTGCGGAATAAGTCCGGCAGCCAGACCGCGCCAAAGACCTTTGGTTTTTGATTCGTTGGTGTGACAACAATTTGTTGTGCCCATATTATTTATTGAACAAGTTTGTGACCTTTAAAATCTCCGAGGTCATTGCTTTTTTCTTTTTTTCGTTTCCAGAAGCCATGGCAGTTTTGAAACAAGTATTGAGGTGATTTTCCATTAGTTGTTGATGAGCCGAGCGGAGTAGGCCGATGACCGCGAGATTTTGTTGCATGATATTGATGCAATATTCATCGTCCTCGGACATTTTGATTATTTTATCTAGAAGGCTGCGAGCTTTTTTGAAACCGATAAGGGTTTTGTTTTTTTCGTTAGTCATAAGGTTTTAGTTAGTACCCATACCTGGGGTATAGGTACCATAACACGACGTTTTTTCTCTGTCAAGAAATTGTTCACAGCTTTTGACTTTTATCAAAGTCGGGTTTAAGCTTGCTTTGGCACCTTCGCAACAAGGAGAAAGCCATGCAAGGCGTGGAAAAAGACTACTGCAACGCGGCTATCAGGGCGGTTCTGGCGGCGGCTGAAGAGCTTTGGGGTTCGACTGTCGAGGGAGTGCTCCAACCTCGGGCACTCTACGGTAAGTCCGACACTCTTGGCATGGATGCTGTGACCGAGATCGCCATCACCAACGGACTCGTGGAATACGACGGGACAGTGAACATCGCCACCGAGGAATCCTGTCGCGGGCGAGGTGTTCGCGCCGATTCTGGGGACCCTCGCCGATCTAAGAGTATCTTCATTAGTGATCCAACCGATCGCAGTGCCCAGTTCAAGAAAGCACTCAATGGTGTTGTTGACAAGACTCGGTCGACAATCGAAGTGGTGCGCGAGGCCGCCTTCCGGAACGACTGGGAAAAGAATTTTGGTGGTCCAGCCATGATTACCGGCTGTACTTCGGCTGTCACTTGTATTCGTCGCGGTGTGCCCATCTTTGCCGTCGTCGTCAATTTTGTCACCCGTGATTTGTTTGTGGCCTGCCGTGCCGGGGTTTTTGTTCTGCGTTTGCCGGACAAAATATTCAATGTCGACCTGGATTATGTTTGCCGACGAGGACGGCGGTTGTTCTTCCGTGGTGTCAAACCAGGAAGTGAACGTAATTTTGTCACTTTCCTCGGCAAGACCGGCTATCGCGAGAACTTTTTGGACAGTCGTTTCATGAGCAACGCCGAGATCGACAAGTTCTTGTTCTACAACTTGCCTGGTGGGCCATCACGTGCCCTTTACCTCTCCGAACTTCAACCGGCCGAGGAATCGATCGGTTTCATCCTGGCCAATGGTGAAAAGATCAGCGAGTGGGCTCACTGGTTGCCGTTCATCCGTTTCGGCCGCACTCGTACCGATCAAGGCACTCCAGCCCTGCGTCTCTATGAAGTTTTCCAGGAGCGTCCTTGGACCAAGGATGGAGTGCTTATGTCGACCTCCCCGGTCTACAGCATCTTCGTCCCGGTTTCTGAAGGCGATAGTCGAATGCTCATGGATCCTCGACGCCTGACCGGGCTCTCCAACCCCTCCAGGTTCCGTTCCACCTTGATTGTGGCTCCGGCCAACAACCGTTGGGCGGCCAGTGTCCGGCAATACGGATTCCGGACAATCGAGTTCTTCGAGGAATAAGATCCTTACACGGCTGCCGTTCTTCGGCGCCGTTTTTTTATATCGGGACAACTCGGTTTTTACTTTTTTAGATCTTGTGTTAAATTAAAAGTAAGTTTTAGAAATAATTTTTGGTCTTATGAAACATTTAAAGATTATTCTCGCCGTTTTTGCTCTGTTGCTTTTGGCCGGTGTTGGTTGTCATGTGGGTGGCACAGACACAAATTTTTATGATGACACCTATGCCCCTTATGACTATGGGGATGATAGTTATGATTATGACGATTCTTACGATTCCGGTGATTCCTCTGATCCCTACGGTTCCGATTATTACTCCAATGTTCCTCAGGGTTCACAAACTGTTTATGCCTGCAATTTGGATCAGGATTATTGTGAATATGAAACCGTAGAGATTTCCGGTTCGTATGTGACTTCTTCCAATAATGGATCACGAACTATTTTTCCGGACGAATCTTTTTGCGATGAAGAAGGTTGCTACTTTGTCGACGATTTGAGTAATCAATGGTATTTTGAATTTTAGTTGATTAAAAAAACCGTCGAGACCAAAGAGTCTTGACGGTTTTTTTTTGTTTTATTGCTGTCTGGAACGACGTCGGCGTTTGGCCGAACCGTTTTGATGGCGGCGTTGGCCATTCTCGAATTTTTTTGGTTCCGGTTTAACGTAGACAACCGGCGCGAATTCGCTAGGTAATTCTGGTAAAGCTTTGATTGGTAGACGAATTCGGATAATATTTTCAATGGCGTTTAAATCGCGTTTTTGATCGGGTGCGGCAAAAGAAATGGCTTTACCTTTTAGGCCAGCTCGGCCGGTCCGGCCAATGCGGTGAATGTAGTCTTCGGCTTGATCTGGTAAATCAAAGTTGATTACTAGTTCGATACCAACCACATCAATACCTCGAGCGGCAATGTCTGTGGCCACCAAAATTCGATACTTGCCGGTTTTAAATCCGGCCAAGGCTTCGCGACGCTGGCTAAGCGAACGGTCGGAATGGATTTCGGCCGAAGTGTGGCCTTGATGAGATAAGATTTTATTTATTTTTTTGGCTCCGTGTTTGGTGCGACTAAAAATCAGCACGGTTCCTTGATATTCCAAAAGCAATTTTTGCAATAATTTAATTTTATTTTCTTTGGAGACAACAAAAACTTCTTGTTCAACTTTTTCGGCCGTGGTGCCCGAAGGCGCTACTTCAACACGTAACGGCTGTCTCATGTATTTTTTGGCGATTTGGGAAATTTTTTCTGGCATGGTGGCCGAAAACAACATGGTTTGGCGGTTTTCCGAAACCGCAGATAAAATTTGTCTGATTTGCGGTTCGAAACCCATGTCTAACATGCGATCAGCTTCGTCAAGAACCAGAATTCCGACGTCTTTTAAAGAAATGGTTTTTTGTTTTAAATGATCGTTAAGTCGGCCGGGAGTGGCAATAATTATGTGTGGCTGGCGACGAATATCTTGGCGTTGGCGTTCTTGGGAAGCGCCGCCAATAACGACGACGGTGCGGATGCCAAAAGGTTTACCGAGTCTTCCAATGGCTTCTTCTACTTGTATAGCCAATTCTCGAGTTGGTAAAATTACCAAACCTTGGCCGCCTCGGGCCAAAATTTGTTGAACCATAGGAATGGCAAAAGCCAAAGTTTTTCCGGTTCCGGTTTGAGCAATACCAACTAAATCTTCGCCCAAGATTCCGTGAGGGATGGACTTTTGTTGAATCGGTGTTGGAATTTTGAAATTCAAATCATCTAGCCGAGTTAAAATATCCGGGGCAATGCCCAGGCCGTAAAAAGAGTTTTGGTTGGTGTTTTGGTTGGTCATATAAAAATCATGCGACCCAATTCCTTCAGGTGGCATGATTTACATGTAACTAGAGGCTCGAGTCAGACCCGTTTGACGGGCCGAATTAAGTAAAGAGGATACCATGTGTTGGCTTGGTTGTCAAGGAAATAAGCCCGAAATAAAAAAGTCCATCCACGAGAGGGATGAACTGAGTTTGTGACCGGATCGTTCCAGAACAGCTAGCCTGTCTGGTTCGTGGTGTTCAGAACGGCGAAAGCCAGGCGGTAGACCACCTTGGTCCGCCGGATCAGCTCGGGGCTGGGGTCGGGGCCTTTGTCGTCTTTGCGATACATGGTCCGTTTGACCATCTCCGCGAAATTGGGGATGTCGTTGGGTTCGCCGACGTTCGCGAGGTGGATGCGTTCTTTTTCTTCACGACAGCTTCGGGCGATATACCAGCCCATCATGAGGGCCGAACGCCAGGCCTCACGGATTTCCTTGTAGACCGTTTCGTGACTCCCGAGTTCGATCCACCGGACATTGCTGATGCGGATCTGGGTGCCAGTGGTTTCACCTTTTCGACACCAGGTGATCAGGGCTCTGCCGCGATGGTTGTTGTGAACACGGAGGCTGTCGTGGATGACATCTGCTGGCAGCTCGAAGTCGAAGGCCTCGCACAGGATCTCGGTGCCGACTTGTTCCAGGAGACGTACCGGAGGTTCGTGTTCGTCTGTGAAGACGATGCCGGCCATCTCGTCTGTGGCGTCGATTCTGTTTCCAGCGAGATCGTTGGGTTGGTAGGGAACGAACACGATGCGTGGTTTCATTAGTCCTCCTGCCTTGATGGCCAGTCTTTTTAGCATTTCTAGTCGAGATTGTCAATTGTAGGGACATTCACGGTTACATTTTTAGATGAGTTGACACGTGGTTGAGTGTGACTTTTAGGGCGGGGTTGCTAATTGTTAAAAACTAATCTTTAAAACCTAAAAAAAACCCGCTCGGCCGATGCGCGAGCGGAAGTTGAGAGAGCTAGACTTTGGGTGGTCGAGGATGTTCGATGAGCCACAAAGACAGATTTTCGACAAGACGACGACGGGCTTTCGCCACAGCCTCTTCTTGCTGTCTCTTGATCGTGGCCGCGTCGAGCCCGGCGGCTTTGAGGATTGCAGCTCGGCCTCGAACGGTGTTGGGATTGGGAAGTCCGGTTTCCGAGATGGCTTGGAGGCAGGCTTTTTCCCAGCGCCGGCGTTTGAACGCGGCTTTGAAAAGAGTGTCGATTTCTTGTTTTTTTGCCCCGGTGATTTTCAGGACACCGAAGGCGTCTTCGGCGACTCCTTTTACATCCCACTCGTTGAAGATGTGTTTCCAACCAACCAACAAGAACCAATGTTCGAAAGAACGGTAGATACCGATCACTGTTAGTCTTTCGTATCTCGCCCCGTCCCCTTGTTCTGCAAAGATGCCGCCAAGAAGGACGAGAGCACGTTGCCGGATCTCTTCTGCTTCTGACTCGGTAAGGCCTTCGGGCAGGTCGGGATCGTTCCAGAACTCCGCATCGAGCTCTTTGCGCCTTTTGGGGACAAGGGTAATGAAAAGGTTGGACATTTGTTACTTCTCCACAGGTAAGAGAGCGAACTTTTTTTATCATTTATATTCAGGCCCGTCAACCGTCTTGCCAACATTTCTGATAAAAGTTAAAGTATAGGCGTATGGCAAACACTTCATTTTTTATCGGTCGCTTTCAACCGTTTCATAACGGTCATTTAAGCGTGCTTAAAGGCATGGTTAAGGTTAGTGATAAAGTTATCGTTGGTATTGGCAGTTCCGAAAAACACGGGAATCCAGAGAATCCTTTTACCAGCGGGGAAAGACGGGAAATGATTCAACGGGCTTTGCAAGAGGTCAATGTTATTCCCATGTACGACGTGTCTTTTGTCGACCTGCCAGATATGGAAGAAGACGAAGCTTGGGCCAAAATGTGTTTAGAGCTATGTGAAAATCAAGTTACTAAAGTTTGGACTGGTAACGAATGGACTAAAAAATGTTTTGAAAACACCGATGTCGAGATTCAGAATATCAAAGAAGTACCGGGAATTAGTTCAACCGAAGTTAGACACAGAATTGCCGCCGGCAAATCCTGGGAAGACTTAGTTCCCAAAGCTGTAGCCGAATATGTCAAAGATATTGACGGTGTTTCGCGAGTCAAAAAAATTTAAGATTTAAACCGCCGAGTTGTCCGGCGGTTTTTTTGGAAGAAAATTTGTTACAATACCAACATTGATTTTATGAAAAAATTTGGTTTTAAAGAAGTCACTTTAGCCGGCATTTTGGCCGGAGTTTCGGCTGGCGAAAACGCCTGTCACGATTCCCTGGAATTGCCAAAAACCGTCGAGGTCCAAGACTAAATTTATTCTCTTCATCCCATGTCATCCTGAACGTCACGTGCCGCGCCCGCCATAGCTTGCCGCGAGCGACGGCGGGAAGGATCTAACTCGAAATTAGATCCTTTACGCGCCGCTCAGGACAGGCAAAGAACAAGAAGTTTTTTCCACAAGAAAGTCTGAGGAACCAAAAAAAAGGGTTCCTCAGACTTTCTTGTGGGTAAGACAATCTTTCCAACCGTCGTCATTGCGAGCCCGGCGAAGCAATCTCCTCGAGTTTTCATGAATAGTCGAGTTTTTGGTTATAAAACAAGAATACTAAAAGATTGCTTCGCCGGGCTCGCAATACCCGTTAAAG
>Ga0209319_1002055_pt1 | contig 13718 bp, 13 predicted proteins | sample RifGroE2_FD_184000 | JGI IMG/M metagenome (GOLD analysis project Ga0209319, IMG submission 184000) | Groundwater microbial communities from Rifle, Colorado - Groundwater E2 (SPAdes) (version 2) | ecosystem: Environmental > Aquatic > Deep subsurface > Groundwater | place: Rifle, Colorado, United...
ATTTATTTTCTACCTGAAACCAAATATTTTCATTATTTGAATGTAATAATACAGTTTTTCTTAAAACTAATGAAAATAGTTTTTCAAAAATTAGAATTAAATCGTCAGATTTATAACCTAAGTGTTCAACACTTAAAATTATTAAAGCTAATAATGGTGTATCTATTTCTGTAAAATGATTTTTAGAAATATATAATATATTAGAACACTCTTGGAATTTATCATAATCCTTTAATTGAATAGGATAAATATTTCCAATACCTTTAATATAATCAGGTTGAGCAAATAAATATTTTAGGGTTTTCACATTACCTCAACCCTTTCATAGTAGAAGAATTTATTTTAATCCATAAAGATAATCCAGAATAACCATCACCAACTTTATATGTTCTAAATCGAGTAATTTCTGTTTCACCTATACCAGCAACCATTTGTCCATCTACCATTTGAGCAAACTCATCACTAATCCTATATGCTCTTAATTGTCCTAATCCATGAAGTATCCACTTATTGTTAGGTATTACAATATCAAGAGTATATGTTAGATCACTTAATGGTAAATATTCTAGATTGCCTTGTAATGGATTAAGAAAAACTTTTATTTGTTGTTCAGTCAATATTTTTTCATCAAAAAGTGTAAGAATTATATTATTAGTATCTAACAAATTGACAGAAACATTTTGTTGACTTAAAGGATCGTCATCAAGATAATAAATATATTTAAGTATGTTTTGATTAGTTAATATTAAAGCAAGAAGTTTAAGGAGGTTATTTTCAATATGTTTAAATTTAAATGATTTTTTCAATTAATTTATACCTCCTAAAATAAATTTTTAATTTGAATCCTAAATCCATCACTTACAATACTATCATCTAAATTTCTAACAAATAATTTAACATATCCAATTCCTAAACCTTTAACCACACAAGTATTAGTAACATTATCCTGTGATATGATTTGTGCAAGTGTAGTAGATGATATTCCATCATCACTTACTAAATAAAACTCAGATTGTTCACTATATTCAATTCCGTTGTTCATAAATGTAGCAGAGAATTCGCATGTATATCCTTTAATTATAGAATTTGTACCAGATATAATTACAGTATAATTATCTTGTGGTACTTCAATTACATTTATATTAATACTTTTAAAAATACTACTATCACTACTTAAACTAACAGTAATATCACAATTATCAATATTATTTAATGAAGTAACCAAACCACTAGAATTAACTGTACAAATAGTTTCATCGCTACTTGTAAAAGTTAAATTTGGAGTAGATGATACTAAAATTCCATTATCATATACATTAATATTAAGTTGTAGAGTGGTAGATTCTTGAATATCAATAGTTGTTCCATTCAATATAGTCAAAGTATATACATGTTCTTCCTGTTCAACTTCACTATACTTCATTTTAAAAATTAATAATCCAGGATTACTAATGTCATCAGCAACACTTGAAATATAATAATTATGTAATCCTATTTCATATATATCATTAACATCAATTTGTAAAGTTATTAATGTTTTTGATACAGTTAAAAATAATTCATTATCAACAGTTTCTATGTATTGATTATCTTCTGTGCTAAGTGATAAAGATTTTGAAATAATACAAGGGATTTGATATGATGTGTTGTTTTTGTGTATGGTTAATGTGTTGTTGGATTTTACCATACCAGCAGTTTTATATGCTTGTATATCATCAATGCTTCCTGTTACTAACCATTTATAACCATCATAATCAACAATAGAACCAGTAGATATATTAATATCCATTGTAACATGTAATTTTCTATCATATTTAGCTTGATTTAATGGATTAGTAAAATATTGAACTAATGCTCTACATTCAATCCCATCAACAATTACATCAGCACCTTCAGCACTATAATATCTTCTTATATCAAAATTTTCTTTTACTTCATTTATTGTTTCTTCTGCTGAATAAAATTGAGAAGTGTAATCTGTATTATTTAACCATTCTTGTCTTGTATTCATAAATCACAATCCTTTATTAGAATATTAAATATAAAGGATAGATAATTATTATTTTATCTATCCTTTATATAAATTTTTAGAATGGTGCTTTTGCTAATCCTTCAATTCTCATTGCAGAAGTATCTACATTTGCTTTATAATACAATTTACCAAAAGGAATTGGTAAATTCTCTCTTGATTCTTTTGTTTTTAAAACCATTACATTTCCAGAAGCAGATGCGGATGCAATATCAAAGGAAACCGTAATTGTATTTGCACTATCATTTACAATCAAACTAATAAATTCCATATTTAATTCTACATTTTGTTCTAATTGATTCGCTGTGAGAGATCTCCCTATAAAATTAGTCATAATAAATTCCTCCTTATAATTATTTATATATTTATAAATTAGTAAAATATTTTATAATCAGTACGCTGATCCTTTTGTAATCCGTCTCCAATTATTGTCAGATATTGTATTTGCAGCATTAAGGTAATAGAGATATGTTGAATCATAATGAACAATTTGACCAACTACAGTCCCTACTGTTCCATTAACTCCTCCAGTAAGAGTAACTTGTGCAAATGCACTATTAGCCATAGTTTCAGTAGTAGCAATAGAATTTCCTGCAATACCTTTAGTATCAGCAGTAAGCACAACTGTATCTCCTACACCATCTACTCCACTAACACCTTGAGTATCACTTGTAGTAATAGCTAAAGCTAAAGCTGTCACTGCATCTGCTTGAACACAATCTACTCCAGGAGTAGTTGTACCAAGTGTGACTGCATCAAAAATATTAGATCCTGCTGTAAATGTTTCAGTTGTTGCAATTAAATCACCTGCGACACCACCAATTAATGCTGTTAATACACAATTATTAACAGCAAAAACTGCTGCTGTAACTTGAGTATGAGCGGTATTTACACTATCAGTCCCATTAATTGCAGCAACGATTGCAGTTTTTGCAGTAGCTAAATCAGTACCAACAGACACCTCACCATCTGCATTAGCTGTCCCAACTGGAACAAAAGTATATACTTTAGTACCAATTGTCATTGTATTGCCAGCAGTAGGCTGTGTATCAATGGTTAATGTTCCCTGTGATTTTGTTGAAACTGCTTCAATATCTACTGCAATATTATCACCTGTTATAGTTTGTGCTGCATCTGCACAAAATTCATAAACATCATCACCAATTGTTACTGTCTGACCATCAATTACAACTCCAGAAATAGTCAATGTTCCTGTAGCAGCTACTGCATTAACAGGAGTTGCTTGAGTAGGAATATGCAAACTAGATGTTTTATTAATATCTGCTCCACCTGCTGTTATAGCTACACCATTAACTTCAAGTGCTATAATATCCAAGGTATTAATTTGACCATTTTCATCTACAATTACTGCTTTATTTGCTGTTAATGTGCCAGCAGTAACATTTTCTAAAGCATCTTCTCCAGATGAAATAAATTTAGATTCTGGATAACCCATAATTAATTCCTCCTTTACTTTACTTTTAAATTAAATTACATTTAAATAATCTCTTTTTCCATATAAGGAATTCTTTTAATAAAATTACTTATATCAAGAATTTCACTTCTTAATTCTGGGTAATCATGTAATGAAATATTAAATATCTTCTCAATCATATGCATTAAATGATTAATTTTTAAATATTCTTTATTACATAGATCATTTAAACTCATTTCACAACTTGGTGTTTTAATAAGAATATTATTTTTATACTTTGTATTATTTTTATTTTTATTGCTTTTCATTGTATTTTTCATATTACTACACCTAATTTTCATAAGAATAAAATTCTTGCCTAAACAAAAAAATCTCTTCTTCAAGTAATCTTATTGATTCATTTAAAACTTTATATTCAGCAACTTTATCAACTAATTTGTTAAAATCCTTAGTTCCCAAATATGTTTTAGTATAATCTAATTCTGACTTTCTTTGTCTTTTTTGTTCTAATAGCATATTTAAAGCAATTAATTCAAGTGCATCTTGTTCTACTATACCAATAAATTCACCATCATACGTTCTATTAGCAACAATAAAAACATTTGTATCATCAATGTCATTAATTTGAACATTAATTATATCAATATTTAATTTAGTAATTTTAATTCTAGGATTATCTGTATATATAATTTCTACAGTATAATCATCTTGAATTGCTAAATTTATTTTATTGATAATATTTTCTTTAGTATCTGTAGTTAATAAAGCAATAGTATATGTATTAGAGTTTATTACTATTTCAATATCTCCATCAAATTCTACCTGACTATAAATAGTTATAATCATATTATTTTCATGAACATTATAAGATAAATCATATGGAACTGTTTTTTTGCTTTTTGAAATACCTGTTTTAAGAAATTGAAATACTTGATCTTCTTTATATAAATAACTTCTACCTGCTTTTATAAAGAATGTATCGTATACTTCTAATAGGGGAGTAGGCATATTTTATTCACTCCCTTTAATCATCATTTTTGTTATCATTTTTAAATGGTAGTTTTGTGTAATCTGATAAAAATTGTATCTTATCATAATCATTTATTTTATTCTTTTTAGCATAATTAACTATTTTAGATTTTTCTTGATTAGTGATAATATTTTCAATTACATGTTTTTTAAATGTAGCAAATGTTTTATATTCAAATATTTCTTTACATTTTTCATCAGTTAGGATTAATTGAGTTCTTTTTTCTTCTTTGTTATCAAAGCCAAGATGTTCTCTCATTTCTGGATTTTCAATTATTACCCTCGCATGATCACCGTTGCCTTGGCCGACAAAGAAAGGATTATTATTTTGTACTTGTGTTTCAATTTCCATATTAGGTATATATACTGTTTGATTTGCTTTGATGAATTCATCTCCGTCCATAGAATACCTTTCCCATGAAACAGGCCAATCACATAGATTTTTAACCCTTGAACGACTGTTCATATCAATTGCCATAATATTCACCCTCCATATAACCTTTTTGTTTTTTGTTTATTGATTTAAGATATTTTATAGTTTAGTATCCAATATTTCTTCTATATTATCAAAATCATAATACCAAATTTCAAATAAATTTATATTATTATTTTGTGCATACACTTTCTTTCTTCTGTCATGCTCTTGTTGTTTTTCAAAATCTTTTATAGATTTATGTATACCTCTTACAAATCTTTCATGCATTTCACCTTGGTATTCAATTAATAAATTTAATTTAGGTATATAAAAATCATAAGATAATAAACCATTCCCTAATCCTAATAATCCACTATATTTCATTTGTGGTATATAATAATTTTTATTATATTTATCTTCATCAATCAACTGTTCAAATTCTTCTTGATCAATTTTAATAAATCTTTTATTAATTAAACAATTACTAATACTTTCTTCGCCTTTAGAATTATTGCATTCTGGACAACGAAAATTATGATTATTTAAACTATCTATCCTTCTAAAATAATCCTCATGTTTACCATCAGGACATTTCCACCAAACATATTGATGACTTTTTGGAGTATATTCATAAGGTGATTTTTCATTTTTATCAGACCATATATCTAATACTTTAGGATATAATGTTCCAAGACTATCTAATTTATGAACTTTTTTACCTGCACAATATAAACATCTATTTCCAGTAACAAAACTATGACATAATATATCATAACTATGATAATCTTTTTCTTGACATTTAATCCATACTTTTTCTCTACTACCATGACTTATTTCCCAAGGATTTAATTTATTCTTCTTATAATCCCAATACTTTTCAAGAAAATCTTCACCTAAATTATCTATTCCCCATTGAGCAAATGAATTACATTGTTTACATTTTATTGATCCTTCTTGACCTTTAGTAAAATGACCAATATTTTTTAATTCAGATTTATGTATTCCTTTAGGACATTTAAAATAATATTTTCTTTTTGTACCATAATTTATTTCATTAGGATTTAATTTATTCAATTCATAATCCCATCTATCCAAAACATCTTTTCTATTATTATCTAAACACCATTGTTTAAATGAATTTTCTTTTTTAAAATTTGTTTTACGTGTTTTTTCATTTCTTTCAAATATTTTATCTGCACATTTACTACAATAATATTTGATATTTCTATTTATATTATTTTTATAATTCCTCCATGATGTACTAACAATCCTTCCACATTCATCACATTGTACTTCTATTTGAACCATACTATTATCCATTAAATCTTCTACATTTACTACAAAATCATCTTTAATTTTTGTAAATGGATAACCTAAATTTTTATAATGTGTACATGTTTTTCTTTCCCATTTTATTGTAACTTCTTTTGTTATTAATGCCATATTTAATTCCTCCTATAGAATTATCACCTAATTTTATAAAATAAAAGAAGAGTGGTCTAGGAAAACCACTCTTATCAGTAATTAATCAAGTGTCGACTCAAGATTAATACCTATCTTTTATAAAACTAATTTATTCTGCTAAATCAGATGAATAAATATATCCAATAACTGGGATGTATTCAGGTATAATATAATTACCGAATTCCCAATCATAGCGAATTACGTGACTTCTTGTGTTTAGATCTGTCCCTTCCATCGAAGTCAAACCACCACGCAAACAAATCTGAAGAGGTGAAAGTTGACCTTGCGGTAAGAACCATAAATCAGTAGTAGGCAATTGCGGAGCATAAAAATCACCAGCAGTATTAAGATCAATCATATTGTAACTATTAGGCAATTCAACAACAATACTTCCTTTGTAAACCTTAATAAGACCAGTTTTCATAACTTCTTCCATTACATAATCAGGGAATCTAAACTCAGTACCAGCAGCTACCACTCCAAAATTAGCATATTCACCTAATTTACTAACTGCACTATAATCACCTAAAATAGTGACAGAAGTACCAAAACGTCTAGCTTTCTTTCTTACATCTTCAACATTGGTTTTTGTAATACCTTCTGCATAATTTTTTAAAGTAGTAGCAGCAGTAATACCTGCTCTTAAGGCATTAATATGGGAAAGTACCATTTGATTAGTCATATCTGTAATTACCTGTTCATTCTGAAAGGCAAGGCCGTCTGTTGCGCCACTTTGCAATTCTCTATAATCAACAACAATACCACCAGTAGCAGTTTTTGTACTCATAGTACCAGTTCTTTTCTTGACGGTAGGGAATACAAACGAACCAGAACTTGCTTGTACTCTTGACTTATCCCCTTGTAACTGGTACACTTCATACTTCATTTCCTCATTAAATGCTATTTTTGTAGTTTGGCCCATAGCATTATTAATAGCCAATCTCTTCTCTAAAGGCTGTTGAATGGTAACAGTTCTAATTGCATTTAACTCTGCTTTTGCTTGAGTATTGCCATCTTCAGCAGCACTAGCCAATAACTTAATCTTGTCCATTACTGTATCAACTTTTTTACCATACTTACTAACATCTTTACCATAAACAATATTAGTAAAAATCTCCACATCTTCATTGGGACGAGAAGCAGATAATTTATTTTTTACAATTTTATTAATTTCAATCTGTTCTGCATTCTCACTTAAATTCTTAAAATCAATACCTAAACTCATAATAAATTCCTCCTATTTTAGTTTTATAATATAATATAATTATATTAATATTTTGTTGTTATTGTTTTACTTTTTAACAATTAAATATTATCGTTTGCCATTACTTCTACAACATAACCGCCAGGAACAGTTCCACCACCAGCATCAATAGTAAACGCACCAAAAGTAGTTTTCTTAATTACTTTAAGGTAAATTTCATATGTAGAAGGATCGGCAACTTTAGTCCATTTTTGAGTATTAGTAGTATCTGCTACACTTCTACCAATAATAAAATTTCCTACAGCTACATCAGCAAAAGCATCTGTAATTAAATCAGCAGACATATCTAATTGTTGACCAACATAATCCTTAAGTCTAAATGCTCTGATATACTCTCCAGCACCAACTTTGTACTCATCAGTATTGATAATTTCAGGTTTATCAATGATATTTAACATAACCCAAATATCACCCAATTTTGCAGTTGCTAAATCTGGAACAATGACTTGCGTATCAGATACAACATTAAATTGATAACCATTATATGTATCTGCAATTGCTAACACATTAGGTTTGTTGTAACCATTAAGAAAATTTGAATCATGAAACTTGAATAAACTCATAATAAATTCCTCCTATTATTTTTATATTTTATATTAATTTATATCTTACCTTCTTAACATTTAACTTGGTTAAAATTAATTAAAGAAAGAAGGGATACTACCAGAAACTTTCTTCATTTCTTTTTCTTTAATTGCAATAAACATATCATTCTTAGTATTAACTTCTACAGATGCATCTTTAGCAACCAATTCCTTGAATTTCTTAGCACATAATTCTGCTTCTGCTCTCTTTAATCCTTCTAAATCAACAGCATCTACAAATGATTTAAGTGAATTAACTTCAGATTCTTCAAAACCATTCTTAGTAATTTCTGTTTCAAAATAAGAATTAACTTCTGCAATTTTTGCTTCTGTTTCTGCTTTAACTTTTTCTTCTCTAAAAGAATTAACTTCTACAATAAGAGATTCTTTTTCAGTTTTTTCAGATTCAAGTAATTTATTAACCTCTACAATAGTGATATTTAATTCTGCAACTTTATCATCTGATTCTTTTACCTTTTCAGTCAAACTATTAATTTCTGTTGCTTTTTCTTCTAAAGATTTAGTTAAGCTGTTAATTTCCAAATCCTTTTGCTCCAAAGATTTAGTTAATGTATTAATTTCATTAATCTTATCTTCGATTTTTTGATTAAGTTCTAATACAATTTTTTCATCCATTTTGTTATTTTCCTCCTTTGTAATATTATTCATTTCTATTGGTTTTTCATTATTCACTGGAGTCCAGTTTTCTTCAACTTCATATATATCTCCTAGAGTTACATTATTATTTTCATCTATTGAATAAGAAGATTTATAGAAACTTGAAACTTCATTGCGACTCCATTTTCTAATAATGAATTCTGCATTAATAGGATATAATTTATCCACATAATAACCATGTTCTTCTGATTCAAAAATGTCTCCTATAGCAATCCTAAAGGCTTTTTCTAATAATGTTTCTATTTCCCAAGATGTTAAATTATTTAATTCTATTGTTTTACCTTTTGAAATTAATTTCATATTATTGTTTTCATCATCCAAAATATCTTCCTCCTTTCTTGTTGTTTTATTATTTATATCAAGATCTTCTTGTTTAGAATTAACCTCAAAAACAATTGAATTATCGTCAGCAGGATTCTCTAAATTAGATAATATTGCTAATCCACTGAAATCGAAAACTATAGGACAACGACCCATTTTTAATGATCCATCAGGGTTTTTGTTTCCATCAAGATATATAATATTTTTTGATTTACCTTTTCCATTAATCTCAATTGAACCATGAACCTTTCCATTTTTAATTTCTTCTCTAAGCCATTTCACAAAGAGAGGATATCTTTGTGAATTTATATATCCTTCTGTCATCATTACTTTTTTTATTTCATTATCTATTTCAATATCAGTAATATATGCATCTTGAACAGAACCTACAACAATTCCATCAAATTGAACATTCCCTTCATCATCAAAACTCATTTCTCCATGTCCAGAGGGTATTTGATTTTCTTCATCTGCCCAAGATACTACATAATTCATTCCTATAGCAGATTTAATATTATCTTGAGTATATTGTTCAAGCCATGTAATACCATTTTTATTCCATTGACCTTCTTTTGGATGTATAAGGTGACTGGACATTTTAATGCGAATTCTACCTGCAAGGTCTTCTTCTGACATTTCGCAAATTTCAATATATGTATCATTATCATTTGAATTTATATTAATTTCACAAATTAAATTTTCTAAAGATAATGAATAATCTAAAACAGAATTTAATTCATATGTTATATTTTCTGGTATTGAATTATACACCATAATATAATATTTATCTTCTTCAACAGCTTTAATAAAACCTATTTTTTCATATAATTTTATTGCATTTTCATTATTTTTATTTACTGTTAAATTTAAAATATTATTTTTTATCGCTTGTTGAATTAAATAAGTTGCAAATCCATTATTTCTATAATTAACATCAATTTCTAATGCAACAATATATGATGTAGTTAAATTATATTGTATAATACCTACAAATTCATCTAAATATGTTAAAATAATACCATCATAATCCTCGCCAGTTTTTATATGTATTAGATTATATTTATCAATTAATTCATCTGTTGTTTTTAATTCAGTTAAATCATTTAATGTTATTTTTTTTTCGTTTATATTTATCACCACCTTTTAAATAATAAAAACTAATCATTCACCAATACTATCTTTTAATTTTACAAGAGAAAACTTTGTCTTTGGAGGTAATATTAAAACACCACCGTTTTCTTCATTTATTTTTGCAAATTGTTTTTCTATATATGTCTTTAAATTATTTTGTTGTTCTTTGTTTAATGAACAAGATCCATTTCTTTCGCCTTCAGGTAAATTAAAAATTATTAAATTTCCTTTATAATTATATTTTAAAATATTATCATCTGCCATACTATAATCCTCCATTTATATCATTATATTATTAATCTGTACTTTGTTTTTTCTGTTTATTACTTCCTAAATTACGCTGAATTTGACCCCCTGGTTTAAGATCTTCAGTTTTTTTCAATGGTGCTCCACCTTTATTATCACTGGAAGAAATTGTATTAGCCGACTGATGGACAGGATATTTTTCTTCATACCCTAAATCAATTTCTTCGTCTAAGCAACTAAAGTAGTCGTCCACACTGAGTCCCGCGCAAGCTACTAAATATCTCCTACTTCCTCCAATTAATGTATATAATTCTTTAGCCTTTTCAAACATATCATCCTTATTTAACCAAGAAATAGGTAAATATTTAACATCTATATAATTAGACGGTTTAATATTTAATAATTCATTTAAAACCCTAGTATATTCTCTGGCTATTTCATTTACTAATTGAAATACTTGTGAAGATACTAAATCTAAATTTACTGCTAAATTTGCATATGAACTTCCACCACTTGATTCTGCATTTAAAGCACTACTAGCAAATCCTAAACTTGTACTTATCTTCTTCATATTTTCATCACTTAATGTATCCTTAATTAATGAAGAATCTTTGCTTAATCTATCAATAGTAGTACCAGGAGCTAAACTGAGTGTTGAGATCTTAGTGACATTTCCACTTGTATTTATTTTTACAGCGTTTTTAAAAGCATCTATCACATTATCTTGTTGTGTTTTATTTAAACTGCAAGATCCTTTTTTTTCCCCTTCTGGTAGAATAAGGAAATAAATACTACTAGCTAATTCACTAATTAATTGATATTGACTATCATCATAGTCTCCACTTAATTTCATATCAGTAAAAGCAGACAAACCCAAAGGTCTGCCCCAAGGTTCACTTTCTTTTGCTTTAGATTTTAATGCAATTGTTTTTCTATAATCTAATATAAACCATCTTTTACTAGCATCTTTTTTATAACTCATATATGCTTTAATAAACTCTTTGGGATAATTTTTAATCTCATTAACTAAACCACCATATTTAAATTGATCAAAATACATCATATCGAAAACTGCAATTGAAGCATTATTTTGAAATCCAATAATCTTACAATAATCTAAATCTAAAGGTTGAATCATAAAATTATCATCCAATGATAATCCTTCAATTCTATCAATTGAATCTACTATTACTGCACCAGTATCAATTTTTTTATTATTTGCAGTAGAATTACGAAGTATCCCAATATATGTACCATCAATAAATAAACTTCTTAATATATCTCTAGTTGATCTGTCATGATTTAATAATTTTAATAATAAATTAAACTTTTTCTTTTTCTCTTTAAATTCTGGCGTATTATTTCTCATAGTTGTTATATAAGATAGTGTAGGTATAGCAATCATATATTCCAAAATGTTAGAATACAATCCATTGGAGTTATATGCTTGTTCTGATATAGTTCTTAATATTTCATTATATATCATTGGATATTTTACATATTGTTTTAAATCACTCATAGATATATAATCTGTATCTAATCTTCCTAATGAAAAAGAATTATAAGATAATGAATTCAATTCTATTTCATTAGAATTTGAAAGTGGGGGAGATGTGTTAGTAAATTGTGTGTTTTGATTATTTATTTCTGTTTGTTGTGTTTGAGGATCTTCTTTTTGTTTTTTTGACAATTAAATCCTCCTTTCTTTATTGATATTATTAAATTTTTATCTAGTTAACTTTTATCTAGTTAACTTTTATTATTAATATAGTGATTGTTATTGACAATTATAATTGTGATATGTTATTATGAAAATGAAAATACGAAATCATAGTCTGAATCTTTAACATTTTTTCTATTTTCCTCTTCCATTTCATTTACAACAGAAAGACCATATGCTAAACTAGTCGCTCTATCTCTTTTTGCTGTTTTTACAATACGATCATAAATTATATTTCCAGCATTACTAGTTATTTGTTTAATATTAGATAATTCTTGAATTAATAAATCTGTTTGAATATACATTAAAAATTCTTCCATTGTTATTTGGTCAGATTTATGTTCTTCATCCATTTCTGTAGAATGCTTTAATAATCTTAAACTACCATTTTCAAAACTTGCTTTTAAATATGTATGCATTGTATTATTACTACCTTGAGTGGCAGCAATACCTCTGATTATTGGTACAGCATTTCTTATAGTCATGCCTTTTTCATCATTATCTAATACTAGAGGAGGGAATTCTAAAATTTCTTTTGTTTTTTCATCTTTATACTCCCATGATTCATAGAAAAGTGATGGGAGTGGTTCTCCATTCCCTCTCATATCAATAATTATTTTTATAGCATTAGGAAATTTTAAATGATATAATTCTCTTATAAATTCTTTTTGTTCAGGAAGTGTCATGCCGTTATGAGTTTTAGTAAAAACAACATCTTTATAATAAGTCCCATTACTTTTTTCTTTTAATTTTATAACATGCGTACATGCATTATCTGAATTTTTAGCATTAGAGATAGCAACGTCGTGTACTATAATATAAATAGATTTACTTTTTTTAGGCTGTGATAATTCACATCTATCCAATATTCTACAAGGATTTGTAACATCATATGGATAATAACTTTCTCCACTTGAACCTACAAATTGACCACAATATTCATAAAGAAATATTTCTTCTGTAGTATCAGGTTTATTTCTTTCTTCTTCAATATCTTCTTCGTCAAATATCATAGCCTCAATTCCAACTTTGTAATCTAATGCACACACGAAATAATTTTTATTTCCTTCTTTCATTTTATCAAAAAAATAAGTAAATCTTTTATATAAATCACTTGTTTTCAAAAATGCAGAAGATATAAAAATTACTTTGCCTTTTTCTGGTTGCATATGCTCAATAGCTACAGGTCTTTTTGTTTTTGTCATCGGAATTAAAATAGTTGAAATAATTGAATCAGGGACAAGTCTCGCCTCATCAATTAACAAATAATGGAATCTCCACGATCTCGCTCCGTCACCTTGATTTCTACCAAGTACAATTGCTCTTATTTCACTTCCGTTTCTAAAATTTACTACACAATCACTAGTGCCAGTAGTTATTGGAAATATTATTTCTCTTGCTA
>Ga0209319_1002056_pt1 | contig 13717 bp, 14 predicted proteins | sample RifGroE2_FD_184000 | JGI IMG/M metagenome (GOLD analysis project Ga0209319, IMG submission 184000) | Groundwater microbial communities from Rifle, Colorado - Groundwater E2 (SPAdes) (version 2) | ecosystem: Environmental > Aquatic > Deep subsurface > Groundwater | place: Rifle, Colorado, United...
ATACTTAACGAATTTATCTAATAATCCTTCTTCTAAATTATCTCCTATAGATTTTCTACTACCTGTAATTCCATTAAATATATTTATATATGTATTGTTATAATTTTTTATTATTGGTAAATTAATTACATTATAATCTTTATTTATTTTATACAAATGATTAATTCCACTTGTTGCATCTAAAGCAATTTGACTAAATAAAGGAGAATTAATATCAATATATTGAAATGTTACTATGCTTTTATGTTCAATTTCATCACTGTATCTTAAATATCCACCATGTTCAAGTAAATTATGAATACTTAATAAACTTTCTTGTGCTACTCTATCTTTAGAATCATAAATTACTTCATCTAATTTTTCAGGTACGACTATATTATCAAGAGTAATGAAAAACATCTTGTTCTTCTGTATGGAATAGGGTTTTAAAAATTCTCTTTTAATTTTAATTATAAACTCAATAAATTCATCGTATAAATCATTATTACCAAGATTCATAATACAATTTTCTAAATTATTTATAGTCTTAATATTTACTTCGAAAAATCTTACATTTTTAATCTCTTCATCAATAATCAATCTTTGTCTATAAAATTTATTATATTCTTTTGTTATTCTATTTCTCTTTTTATTTGCCCAACATTGTAATCTCTCTAAATCATTATTTTTTATTAGTGTTTTAAATCCTTCATGTGTCATTACTACAATTGGATAAGTAGATAAATCTTCATTATTTATTCTATTTTTATTATCTCCACTATGAAAACTATACGCAACATTTTTCTTTACTTTTTTATTTATAGCACTTGCTGTATCATCACAATCACTTTTATATAATCTTAATATTATTGTACCAGAATAAGGCAATAATTCTTTATTATTAACCATATATGCAATAGAATTTATCATTATCGTTGTTTTTCCACATCCTGTAGGGAAATTAATTGCATTTATAATTTTATTATTATCATAAAACATAATATTATCTGCAATAATTTTTAATGATTCTGTATATTTTTCATCACTAATCACATTACCATAACTTACTAAATCTTTGATTGTTAAATTAACTACGTCATTAATAAAATTTTCTTTCTTTATTAAATCTAATGTGGTAAAATACTTTTCATAATTCATTTTTAACATCTCCTTTAATATTATTTTGATTTTCCTTAAAAAGTTTATAAACAGGAAGATACTAAGGATTGTATCTTGTCATGTTGCAATCACTATCCTGTTTATTTTGTGTAAAATATTTCAACACAAGAAAAAGCACATCTATAAAAAGTGTGCTTTTAATCTATCGAAATATTTATTTTAATATTCTAATGATAAATTATTTATTTAACTCATTCACATTTAATTCTTCCAATCTCTTTTGTCCTAAATCATAATAACCTTTATCCATTTCAAATCCTATGTAATTTCTATTAGTATTAATACATGCGACAGCAGTAGTGAAACTTCCCATACAATTATCTAACACTAAATCTCCTTCATTAGTGTATGTTTTGATTAAATACTCAAATAGAGCAACTGGTTTCTGAGTTGGATGCGAAAGTTTTTCTTTTGAATTACTACCAACTGCTGGAATTTCTATTATTGTACTAGGATATTTTTTATCAGCATCATATATCGACCATTCTCTAGGTTCATAATCAGTTTGAAAGGCAACTTCATTATCTTGTTTATATTTGCTTCGCCAATTTTTTGATTTTCCTTTTTGCATTTGCTTAATCCTTTCAGATTTTCTTTCTTGCATTTGAGGATTATAAGTAGGTTTATTTTTAGCAAATATAATAATATCTTCATGATATTTTAAATGCATGTATTTACCACAAGCAAAATTTGAAGGTTTATGTTTCACCCAAATTAAACTTTCCCTAAAACAATTTATATTGCTATGTATTAATTCACTTGTGAATGGTTGACATGCAGTTAAAACTATAGCACCATTAGGTTTAATTATTCTATTATATTGTTCCCATAATTTATCAAAAGGGATAATTACATCCCATTTGCATTTTGTAGTTCCTCAACCATATGGAAGATCGCATAAAATCATATCAACGGATTTATCATTAATAAATCTCATACCTTCTAAGCAATCCATATTATATACATTATTGTATTTAATTTCCATATTAAATAATCACATCCTTTCATTGTATTGTTTTCTATTTATAAAAATAAATGAGAGTAGTCATTAGACCACTCTCTAGTAAATTCTTAGAGATAAATATAAAAAGGAGAGACTAATAAAACATTTCTCCTTAATAAAAAAATAAACTCTATATCACACTCAAATTCCCTCAACCTACATTTTATCCTAAACAAAATTAACTCTCAAAATAACCTTAAAATATCGCTAATTTATAAATATTCCAAATATATTCATAATACAAACCCTTATAAATCAGTAGTTTATTGAGTATGAAAAAATTACCTAATTTTTAATATTAACCATATCTTTATAATTTACTATAAAATAAAAATGTGTTATCATATACTTTACACTAATAATTAAAATACTAAATAGGAGGAATAATTCAATGAAAAAATTTACAGATAAATTAACAATTATATTAGTAATATTATTAAGCACATATATTTTAACAGTAACTTTTCCACAACCACTATTTAAATACCATATTGAGTATAAAAATTTTAAAGTATATTCCAATCAAAAATTAGATAATAATATATATAATATTTTAGATAATGTTAATAATAAACTAAATACATCTGAGATATATATAAATAAAATACATTATAGATTATTTATTTGTAATAATAAATATACTTATTTTGCTAATATTAACTATAATTCACTAGGAATTACTCTACCACTTATAGGTCATATATTTATTCCAAATACTGATATTAAAAATAATTTAACAATATCAAATATTAATAGTAAAAGATTATTAGACAGTATTATTGCACATGAAGCAACTCATAAATTATTAGAAAATAAATATGGTTTTATAAAAAGTAGATTTATGACCACATGGAAAGAAGAAGGTTATTGTGATTATATTGCTCATACTTCAACCTTTAATATTCAAGAAGGAATAAAAATATTTAAAAATAATCAAGATAATAATTCTAATGAATATAAATATTTTATATATAGATTAAGAATGACTTATTTATTAAATGTAAAGAAAGAAAATTTAGATAATATATTGAATACTAAATATGACTTGAATATATTAGATAATGAAATAAAAGATAATTTAGATAAGATAAATTTAATCAATAATTAATTAAAATCAAATCATCACGAAACAACAATTTGCTTCAAATATTTTAAAAACTAATAATAAATTAATCATCAATAAATAATATATAAATTAAATTGAAATAAAAAACAGTGAAAAAAGATAATTCTATATATTTTTTTACTTGATATATTACATGTTCTAATATATAATAATAATTGCTAATATTATTTTTATGTGGTTTGTTTCCACAGCAAAAACTCTAGGTTTTGGACGTACACACCTTTCCTAGAGTTTTTTGTTTTTAAATTTAAAAATTTTTTAACTTTTCTTTAGATTTGACTTATCAAAATATTTATACTATAATAATATCTAATACAATATTAAGTTTTCGCAATTAACTTTCTGCAAAAATAACACTAGGGATTTTGGGTATCCATCCTACTAGTGTTATTTTTGCTTTTTAATTTTTACTAATTATTTATTAATTTTATTAAATTTTGTAGATTAGGTATAAATTTTTTTACAGCATCAGCAGAAATTATTAATTCATTATTATTAAGTAATTTTACAACTTGTTCATTTGGTTTAGTATTAAATAATTTATCTATTATATCTTTTACTTTACTATTATTTGCTACTATTCCACCTGTAGGAATTATTAAACTATCATCATATTTCATCGTTATATCACCTTTCTCAAATAAATTATTTATTATATTCATAATTTTACTCATTTTTAATTCTACTCCTTATTTATTATTGAAATTTGCCCCTCTATCTTTCCAAATAATTGCCAATTAAATCATAACATGAAAGTGGGGGAGGAGCGAGAGGAGGCAATGTGTAAAAGGTAGAGGACTCTATTTTATTTCTCCACTAATATTATCATTAGATTTAATTTTACTATCACTTTTATTCATCAATGTTTCAACTGATTTTACTGCAACGCCACTAAGTATACATCCATTTATAAAGTTAATCAGTATTTCTTGTCCATTAAAATCAGTTCCTAAAAGGTATTTACTTAAAAAAAGTAATCCCTGACTAATTACGAAAACTAGGTATTTTGTAGATAATGTTTTACCAAACGCTTTTTTATAGATGTTATCTATAATTTCCTTAAAATTTTGTGTCAGTAATACTACTACTAATATGAGACCACTCATGGTTGTTAGATTTTCCATATTTATAAACTGTTCCATAATAGAACACCTTCCTTTATTATATAAAATTATTTTATTATTATATTACCAATCTATAATCTACTTGATTATAACCTTCCTGTCAATCACATCCCATTCAACTGTTTTACCTAAATTTTCTGCTAAATCCCTTACTGGGCAAAAACTTTTATTATTAATAAGTTGACCATTAATTATATTACCATTTACATCAATTTTGACTATATTATCTTTTATATCAACAGTACGATTTTGTTCATCGTAGTTTAGAATTTTAGAAAATAGATTGATGATATCTCTAGTTTTTACATAGGAAGTGTCATTGATGATATAATTCTCTATTTCTTTAGGTGTGTTATTGTAAGTGAATTTGATTGTGTTTTTTGTATTAAGAATCATAGTATCGTTATTAATCTCCTTTTTATCAATTTCTTTTTCTACTTTAATCCCAAAATAATCTCCTATACCTTGAGCAATAGCAAATGCCATTTTATCTTGAAATTCAGGATCATTTAACATTTTTTCTTCTTCTGGATTTGAAATAAATAGCATTTCTATAAGAGTAGCAGGACATTTTGCATATTTTATTACATAGAAATTTGCTTCTTTATCAACATCTCCATCAGATATATCTTCTCTATATACTAAATTAGGAAAAGCATATTTTACTCTTGAATGAATTTTGGTTGCTAAAATATCAGAATTATTTTGACCAGGAGTTGTAAATATTTCAAATCCTTTTGAATTTGCAGAAAAAGAATTACAATGAATACTTACAAAAATATCTGGATTATAATTATTAGCAATTTGCATACGTTTTGTTAAATCTTGACTTAAATTAGAAGGCCAAGATACTTTATCATTATCTCTTGTGTAACATACATTAATTCCAGCAAATTTTAAATAATTTGCTGTTTTAAATCCTACAGACATATTAATATTTTTTTCATATGTTCCATTTTTGCCGACTGCTCCAGAATCATAACCACCATGCCCAAAATCCAGGCAAACAAGTTTATTCACTTTAAATCTCTCCTTTTATATTAATAATCTATTTAATTATTGCTCCATAAAAACTTGCACCAGCAGTAATTAATACTCCAATAGTAATAGCAATTTGTACAAAAATCTTAGATTTTCCATCAATTTTAGCAACTGTCACTTTTGCCTCATTATCCTGTTTGTTCATTAATAAGTTATTCAATGATCCTAAAACATTATTGTGATATGTCATTAATGTTGTATTCATGGTTTTCAAATCATCACTAAAATTCTCCTGATTTTTAATTAAATGCTTTAATCCCCACTCTACTTCGTTTATTCTCTCTCCATGATCATTTATTTTATCACCATGATCTTTAAGAATATTACCAAATTCATCAATTTTAACTTTTATTAACTCTTCATCCACTTTACAACCATCTCCTTCCGAAAATTTATCAACTCCATCATAAAAATTCTTATCATTCTTATCATTCTTAAAATTATTTTCATTATTTATCATAAAACACTTTACAACTCCTCTCGTATGTAATATAATTATGTCACACAATAATAACTGCATTTTATTATTGCTGTTTTTAGTATAGTGGGATGAGAGTGATTCCACTATACTTTTAAAATACATATTGAACCATTAAACACATTTTAATAATTTAAAATAAAAATTAATCTTAGAATCTCAAAATTAAACTTCCGCGAGAGCCTGCGAGCACCAGAGATGTTTATATTGAGATTCTATTTATGTTTACTTTTTAAAAAATACTTACATATTATCACCTAATTATTACCATATATACCATATATTATATACTAAAATCATGACAAAAGGTTTGTTTTATAATATTTTATCTTTTAATTATTTAATATAATCTAACCAAATCCAACACTCGTATAATCACCACCAGTAGTATTCCAATTATCACCTGTATTACAAATATTCCAAGTAACTTCATTTTCACTCCAATCAATGGATCATCTTCAGTTCCAGTTCTATGAATTATTATAAGCGGATCATTGTATTTAAAATAATCTGTTGTCACAATTATTAAATCAACTCCTTTATTTAGAATCTAATTTAATTAAATAATTACTTTTAGATAAAGTATTTGGAGATAAATCATTTATATTATTAATCAAATTAATCCCTACATATAAAAATATATTATATATTAACTCATCACAATTAAATTCATATTTATAATTATATATTTTTGTTTTGAATAATTTATTTATAAATCTACTGAATATAAATAACCAATCATACTTACTATTTAATATAGTGTTAATATATTTTTGCATTTTTATTATTTGTTCATTTGTTAAATCACTAACTCTATAAATATCATAATCACTTCTATTATAATTAATATGTTTAATACTTGCTAAATTATATTTATCTGCTTCAATTATATGGTATTTATTAATAAACATTGCGACATGTGAATATTGTCCATTAGATAATTTACAAATTAATTTTGAAATTAAAGAAGATTTACCCTTATAAAAAAGTAAATCTCCAAATTTTATATTATTCATTTTCGTTTACCCAATTAATATTATTAATCTCTTCAATTGTAATAGCATTATTGACTAATTGCTCTAATTCTCTATATTTATTAATATTATATAATTTATGACTTAAAGAATCTAAAAACAATTGAATGAATTGTTGTTTACTATGAGTTAATACACCACTATCAACAGTTCTCCAATTTATAATTGCATCTTCAGGATAATATTTTAATGCTTGTTCAGTATGAGTAAAATTAAATTGTGCTTCTTCGTCAAATTTATATACATGTGATATACCTAAAGCAAAAGAATTAAAAGTTAATAATATTGTTTGATTACATATTGAGTTTAATTCATTAATTTTATTCTGTTTTGCTTCATTAATATCTTTATAAATAATGGTATAATTTGCAATAATTTTATTTTGTTCTATAGTATATTCAGGAGAACTCAATACTTGTGTTTCAGAAGTGTATTCAGGTATTTGATCTTCGTACGGCAACCAACCTTCGGCTAAAAGCGTTTCGTATGACAGAAGGTTATAACATGATACTGTGCTACCGTTTTGCAAGATGCCAGTCATAGGTAAATCGACTACTACATTTCCATTTTCTAATTTTGCGTAAATCATAATCCACCTCCTAACCTATTAATTTTCTTACGTTCTTGGTTTCTACCGAATTGTTGTATGCAACATAAACATTTCCATTCAAGTCTACGGTAATTCCAATGGCTGCATTTACATCATTTAAACTCCAAATTTCTGTACCAGAATTATCTAACTTTCTAACTGTTTTAGATCCGTCTAAATTTCCGTATGCAACATAGACGTTTCCAGATGAGTCTACCGCAATGCCAAGAGCATTTGCCACATCAGTTAAACTCCAAACTTCATTTCCGCTACTATCTAGTTTCCTGACAGATTTTGTACCAACCGGATTAGCATAGGCAATATAAACATTCCCTGAAGAATCTACAGTAATATCTCTCGCATTCTGTATATCCGTTTTACTCCAAATCTCTGTTCCGGCACTGTTTAGTTTCCTGACGGATTTTGTATTGGCTGGATTATAAGCATAGGCAACATAAACATTTCCAGACGAATCTACCGCAATGCCAAAAGCGTTTGGGACATCTGTTTTACTCCAAACTTCTGTTCCAGAACTGTTAAATTTCCTGACGGATTTAACCTCCACATTATTATAATAGGCGACATAGACATTCCCCGTACTGTCTACCGCTACACCGAAGGTATTTAACGCATCTGTTTTACTCCAAACTTCTGTTCCAGAACTATTCAGTTTCCTAACGGATTTTGTTCCACTGCCATAGTAAACAACATAAACATTTCCAGATGAGTCTACGGCAATATTGCTCGCATTTGCCACATCTGTCAAACTCCAAATTTCTGCTCCAGAACTATTTAACTTTCGTACTGTTTTTGTCCCTATTGCATTATGGTGGGCAACATAAACATTCTCTTCCGAATCTACTGCAATACCCCATGCATTTCCAACATCAGTTAAACTCCATATTTCCGTCCCAGCTAAACCTAAGCTATACTCAGATGCTTGCATCATTCTAAATCCCAACATTATGTCGTCACCTTCCCTACGAAAGAACCATACCAACGAGTACCACTATTTACTGTAAAAAACGTCAATATATAAGACTGATTTATTGTATTAATATCAGGTATTGCTCCACCAACCCACGATACAGAAGCAGGCCAAGTGACAGCGTATGCTGTAGCACCTTGATTTATAATTAATGTTAACGAAGAGGACTTGCCACTTGTAACAGGATTAGAAAATGTAAATATTACTGCATCTATAAGTGTTATATTAAATATATTAGCATTAGAAATATCTAAATCAACTGTTCCTGTAGCGTTAGCATTGGTTATAACTGTCTCAGAATAATCAGTAAAATTAAATTGTTTAAATTCTGTATGACCAAAATCATTTCCAAAACTAGCATCATAGTCAGTTGACGTATTTTTTCTTAATATTTGATATTCTGTACCACCACTTGGAATCCCATTAATACTATTAGGTTTATTACTCAAATCTTCATAATCACCACTAGTAGCAACTACTGCTAATCCAGTAATTGTATCTACTGATTGTGTTCCAGTATGATTACTTCTATCTCTATCAGTAGTATGATAATGTCCTTCAACATCTCCAGATAAACTATCTTGTTTACTATTCCAGTTATCTTTGTCATTTTGAGTTACATGTTTTATTGTATCACTAATATGATCATATGCAGATTTCCCCTTATCACCGTAATACGCATTACTAGATGTTTCACCTAATTGTAAATTTGATCCACCAACTGCACTAATTACTCCATTTTCATCAATTATTACATTTTCACCTTGTTTAACTCCACCTAATGTAGTTTCTGTTGCAATAGGTAATGTATAAATTTCTCCACTTTCTATGATATCTTTTAATGTTTGTATAATATCACCATTAGAATTTAATTCAGTATAGATTCTGGAAGCATTAAGGTAATAACTGCCTGTCCCAACATATGTAAATAAACAAGTTAATCCTTCTCTGCTTGGATGAAAATATACAATACCATTATTATAATCAACTTTATATTGATTTACTGTAGGTATATTAATTGTTTCTGTCCAAGTAATATCATTACATGATACTTGCACTCTATCAAAATAATTAGGTATTTCTGAAAGATAGGCTTTATTACCTATAATCTGTTGCTGTTCTTCAATATTTAAAAATGGATCTAAACTTGTACCAGTTCTTCTTCTAGCAATTACACCTGTTTGATAATTAAAACTCAAATAAACACCTCATTTCAGTATATAATTAATTATATTATTAAACTATTCCATTTAAGCAATCCTTCAATCCATTTAAATCACTTGCTAATATATAATCCGCATCATTTGGGTCAACTACATCACTAATTCCAACTTTTGTAGATGGTAAGCCAACCGTATTCATATCACCAATTTTATTTCTAACTTCATTAAATGTCATAGCATAAAAAATACCACCACTTACAACTGAAGTAAAAGTATAATTCGCCAATCCTTTATATAATCTGAATTGATTAACTTTATTTTGTAAATTCCCCCATTCAATAGCAGTTATATTAATATTATTCCCTTGTACTTTAGGAGTATCCCATGCAAAATTACTTGGTCTATCTGAAGCAGTAATATATAAATTATTACTCCAATAAGCACTTTGTAAAGTAATTTCATTTATAGTAAAATAAGTTGCAGCATTAAATATGTATTGGAATCCAGTAGTTAAATTATACCAAGTTACAATTCTTGTTCCATTATCATAGTCTATTTTACTAATATCTTTATAGGATGGATTTATATCATGATTATAAGCATATATTCTAATATAATCCCAATTACCAATCATTCCATTTGCAATTTGAATACTAATACTACTAGATGTTACTCCAGAAACAGTAATATTCCCAGATGATTTAGGAGCAGTTGTTCCAGGATTTTCAATAGTATAGTCTGAACTACCTAAACTATTATTTCCTTTAACAGATAAATAATAAGTTACACCATATTCTAAATTATTTAATGTATATGTTGTATTTGGAATACCAGAAATAGTATGATATATTCCATCATAATGTTTATATCTTAATGTATAAGAACTTGCTCCTACAGATTCTCCCCAAGATAAATTCAAACTACCTTCGCCTCTAAAAACGATTATAGGTGGTGATGATGGAATTTCAGGTATTTGAGTAGTTATATATAAATCATTTGACCAATAAACACTTTGTAATAACGTACTATTTACAGTATAATGAGTTACAGCATTAAATTTATATTCTGTATTTATTGTTAATCCTGAAAATGTTACAACTCTTTGACCACTATTATAATTAGATTTAGTTAAATCTAAATAACCTAATAAATTATCTAAATCATCATATTTATATACTCTAATATAATCCCAATTTCCAGACATTCCATCTGCAACTCTAATATCAACATCATTAGCACTCACCAAAGGACATGTTATATTTCCTGGTGATTTAGGTGCTGTTGTTCCTATATTTATTGATGTATATGCTGATTCTCCTGAATCATTCATACCTTTAACTGATAATTCATAAGAAATACCATAACCCAAATTTGTTAATGTATGTGTTGTATTATATATATTTACAGTTTGTTCATATCCATTATAATATCTTAATCTATAATATGTTGCATACAATGATGTTCCCCAAGATAAATTAAATCCACCTTCAATTCTTGATGTAATTATAGGAGCAGAAGAAGGAGTTTCAGGGATAGGTGGTAATTCTGCTTGTACTAAACCTGCGCCATATTCAAATGAACTACCTAGTGGTTTTACTAAAGATAATAATTTACTAACTAATGACGAACGTGAATATGATGGATATTTTTCTTTAAGACATGCTAAATGACCAGTTACATATGCTGTAGCAAATGAAGTTCCAGACCACGTACCATATTTATAACTTTTAGATGTTGTACTTGCTACATACTCTCCAGGTGCTACTAAATCTAATCCACTTCCATAATTAGAAAAACTCGATCTTTCTTCATTATAATTAACTGAACCAACAGCAACACAACTATAATCGTATGCAGGACAACTAACTGTAGAATTTGCTACAAAATCCCATCCTGTTGTAGATAATGTTCCATTTCCAGAACAAGATACAACTACTATTCCTGCATTATACGCTCTTCTACACGCATCTATTAATAACTGTTTATCTTCTGGTGTAGAATCATCATATAATGACACAGAAAAGTTAATTATATCAACATCTTGAGATATTGCCCAATCTATTCCACTAATCATATCATCAAGATATCCCATATTTTCGTTATCTAAAACTTTAGCAATATATAAATTTACATTAGGAGCAACACCGACATAACCTAAACTATTATCTTGTCCTGCAATAATACCTGCACAAAAAGTTCCATGTTCATTATCATCATATTGCGTAGATTGACTATCTACATAATCTATCCAGGCAGTAGCAGAAGGTAAATCTTCATGATATGCTAATCCTGTGTCAATAATTGCTACATTTACACCGCTACCTGTGTAAACTCCTTTATATCTTGTATTTACTTTTGTAGATATGTATCCCCAATCCATAGACTGAGATGCACCGCCACATTTACTTACTTGTCTAATATTTTTTATTTTTTCATGTTTAGTTAAATATTCTACCTGTTCTGGAGTTAGCTCGGCAGACATTAATTCTGGTATATTGTTAAAATCATGTTTTATATTGACGTTGAAAGATTTAATTAATTCTGGATTGGATTTTTTATGAAATTCTATGAAATATCTTTTTGTTTGGGTTGTTTTATTTGTTTGATTTGATATATTTATTTTGTTTAACGTGTTAATATATTAATCACCTCAATTATTATTCTTTTACACAAAATAAAAAAGAGATGTATAAAAACCTCTTTTTAAAATAATATGAGTATTATGTTATTTTGTTATTTTGTTATTATGTTGATTGATATAAATAATTCACATATTCGACATTAATAATCAAATACCAATATTCTTTGTCAAAGGAAACACCTCTCAACTGTCGAATAATGTAATGATGCACATTTCTCAAGAAAGGAGGTAAAACCTATAGATCTAAAATGTCCCATTTGTAATTGTACAATACTTATTAACCCTACTAATATCGAAGTAGTAAGTTTATTTTTTGTTGCCAAAGGAGAACAAGATATAAATATTACTCAAAGTTTGAGTACAACTCCTAGATTATGTAAAGATTGTGGATATGTTATGCTATTTAAAAAATAATTTTTCTATGTGATATTTCAATATTTTGTTGAATATATTCACAATTTAAAATTCCATTGATTATTTCAGAAGCAATAATACCTTTAATACCTCGTTTAGTTACATTTACGAACTGTTCATTTACTTGGGCAGTTTTTTCTTTATTCATGATAAGAACCTCCTTTTTTTATATTATTATTTTATTATTTAATGAATTAGAGTAATATAATAATACCTAATTCATCAACAATTTGTCCTACTCTAAATCCAGCAGTAATCATTTGTTGGATTTCTTTTTTATTTTCTTTGTTTAAGATTACATTACATAAAATTTTGGGTATGATAAAAATCACCTCCATTTTGTATTATTTGTTTGTTGGTAAAATAAAAAGACCTCTTAATGAGGTCTTTATTGTTAACACATTTTAATTAACTTGTTGCTCAATTAAACTATTCTTTTTATTCCATCGTTTTAAAATATATTCGATCCCTCTGGGCGTTACAAGCGTAACCGGAATATCCACAATTTCACCTTTTATATACATAGACTTCATAACTACTTCAAAATATCCAGTGTCACAAAATTGTTGCCTGGGGATATTATGACGTTCTTTCTTTGACATTAATATGTCTTCATCTCTGAGAAAAGCGAACAATTTATTTCTGCCTTTGAGTTTTAATACTTTAGCAACCTGAAGCATTGTGAAGTTACCTTTTGTGTTAATAACTTGCTCATAAAATTCTAACTTAGGTTTTTGTTCTTCAATTTGTTTTTGGAGTCCTTTTCTTAGCCCTTCTAAAAGATTCCATACCCAATCCATAAAGGCATTTACTTTCGGTTGTCTACTCCAACGACATATTTCATACATACCTCTTGCTTCATATAAATATGTGTTTCTTCCGTTTACCAAAGTGGTAAATGAATATTTATCAAGTCGCTCTTTGTGTCTATCATGAATTTTCCCAATTGCAGTCATTG
>Ga0209319_1002059_pt1 | contig 13706 bp, 19 predicted proteins | sample RifGroE2_FD_184000 | JGI IMG/M metagenome (GOLD analysis project Ga0209319, IMG submission 184000) | Groundwater microbial communities from Rifle, Colorado - Groundwater E2 (SPAdes) (version 2) | ecosystem: Environmental > Aquatic > Deep subsurface > Groundwater | place: Rifle, Colorado, United...
AAGGAATTATAGGTATTGGAGTAGGTAAAATATATTATAGTAGGTTTAAAATTGATTGTGTGAGTGTGAATTGTTAGAATGAGCAAAAAATAAACCCCGTGAAGGGTTTAAGAGTTGAAATATTTGTTTAGTTCTGATATTGATAATTTTGATAAATTTTCTAAATTTTGGTCAAATGGTTTTTCTGATGTAGTATAAACTGGCATTTTGTAAGATTCCTCTTTAATTTGTTCAAGTATTTCAATTTGATTCATATCTAACATAATTTGTTACCTCCTATAATTTGTAATATTGATATGGTTTTAACGGATTACCATAAACCGGAAATGGTGCTAAATAAATTCATAGCTAAAACAAGTAAAAAAATTATACTCATCGTTGTAAAATTTAAATTCCAATTCTTTACCTTTTTCGCAAAAACCTAAGAATTTAAGGCTATCGTCTTGTTTACTGAGAATGACATGATCAAATTTTTTCATTTTTACGACCTCCTATTTTTTAATTTTATTTTATTTTGTTGCTACTATAGTATTCTACAAAACTTTTTTAATACCTTCTTTTTTAGGATATTTATTTTTATATTTTTTAAATTATTTTACTTAAAATATTTGTATTATATTAATTTTTGTATAAGTTTATACAATTATTTTTATAGTTGTTTAACAATTTTTGAAAAATAATTTTTGGCCGTACAAGGAAAATAAAAAAGAGCTTTTCAGCTCTAGTTTATAAATAATTTTTTGGTTGGCATTGGATACAACCTGCTCCGCGACAATTGCAGGTGTAAAATTCGTTTGGTTCGGGATAATGGTTATTTTTGGATTTTTTAGATTTGGTTTTTGTTGGTTTTTGTGGTTGTGCTATGTCTAAGTTGTAGCATTCGCTGGAGCAGTAGAGTAGATCGTCTGTGTTGTTTTCTTTTCCGCAAACTACACAAAATAGTTTTGCCATTATATGACCTCCATTATTTACTATAATTAATAATTGCTTCTAAATTTAACATAATAGCTGCTTTATGGATTATTAAACCATTTTTATAACCATTTAGAATCTTATTCCTATATTCTGGAATCAATGATTCATCTAGTAAATATATCCAAGATGATAGACTACCATCATAATGATTCCAGGCACTATAGGCTATTATGTCAATATCTTCTAATTTATGGATTTTATGAGGATGATGATATTTAACATAGTAAATTTTAGGTGTTTCTTTGTATATTTCTAATTTTTGGATGTCTTCTGTAATAGTGCCTTTGTCGATAGTTATAGTATATTTTGTAATAAATTGTATTTGCAATTATTTCACCTCCTTTATTTGGTTAATCCCTTTATAAAAAGCAGGTTAAATAATTTTTTAGGTAAATACAATAACCTGCTCTATGTAAAGGGATTAAATCCAGTATACTTCGTTCCTTCTGTTTTCCGCATTATATTGTAGTTGGTCTTCAAGCTGCTTTAATAATTCCTCTCTAATCATATCACACAAAGACATAGTATTGTGACCTTCGCCGTTATTTAATCTATAGATCATCATGGTAGCATCTTCCAAAAACATATTACAATTAATGTTAGAATTAGAAAAGCTGTGATACATTGTATATGTTTTGCCGTTTAGCTCCCAAGTTGAATTGTTTTTATTTAAGGACATAAATTGTAGGTTGGCGTATTTTTTGGTTATATTAAAGTATTGGTTTTTGTCCCTGCACCCGGTTGTGTATAGATTTGTTAATTCCTGGTTAATTTTAATAGCCTTGTTCAATGCCATTGTTTAGCATCTCCTTTATTATTTTATTTTATTACTATATAGTATTCGCCAAAGGGTAGTTAATTTCCTTCTTTTATTTTAATATTTTTTAAATATTTTATGATTTTTTATTTAAATTTATACGTGATTATTATATTTTTATGGTTAGATTTAATAATTTATTGGGTGAATAGGCTTATATGTCGTTAGGATGCGTTTTAAGGGTAGTTTGTGTTGTTTAGGTGTTAGATGTATTTTAGATTTAAGGACGGTATATAACGATTGTGTGAGGTTTTAATTTATTTTTGTGGTTGTTTTTGGTATTATTTGTATTTTGTTTGTATGGTTATTATAGTTACTATGTAGTATTTAAAACTATATGTTCCCCCGTGGAACAATTGAGGGATTATTTATTTTTTGGTTGTGTTGGCTGAAGTGATAAAAGGAAAAATAAAAACACTCGAAAGAGTGCTAATTGGTTCTATATTTCAACCTCATAATCTTCATACTTCTCATTATAAAATATCTGGCAATTATAAATTAAATTTGTTGCAGAATTCGCATAATTAGCTTTAATTATTTCTGACTGTCTTAATGGTTGTTTTTTATCTCCTATAATATAACTGATTTCTGTGTCATCTTTGTAAATTAATGTTAAACTGCTGTCCTCATCTGACCATGTGTTGTTGTCATCAAAAAGCCATTTGAAATTGAGATTGTCTACAAACTCTTTTCGGCTAGTACATATTTCAAATATTTGGCCATTTGTTTTAGTTATTTGTTTCATTGTTTAGTCTCCTTTTAGTTTATCCCTACACCATGTTACATTTTGGCAATGTAGGGATAATATATATATATTATAGTTATTATTTACTTAATTTGATATTATACACTTCATAAATTTTTTGACATAGTGTTTTTTTAAGCAATGTCTCTACATCTTTAGGGATTGTCTGGTTAGGTTTATATTTTATATAGACGCTTACACCGGAATTATTATGCTTGTATTCAGCCAGGAAAATTAATCTATGTGAAGTTAATCCGCTGAATTTTCTGTATGCGTTGGTTATTTTGTGCCAAATTTTAAAGTTTTCATCCTGGTACACTACTTTAGCTTTAGTTCCCCATTGTACACCTACAATTTGAGAGGATAAACTTTTTTTGTCCGGGGATATCCCATGTATATTAGATATTATTTCAAAATTTTTGTAGTACATTGTATCACCTCTTTGTTAATGGTTAAGGTTAAATCCTTTGTAAAACACCTTTTTAGCTTAGTAGATGCTTTACAAAGGATTTATTACCCTTGTTAATTTTTAGGATATTTTTTGTAAAAATTTGCTTCTTGTCTCTCGAAGGTTTTACGTTCGCCATTAAAAACTATATCAGATATAGATTCATTTTCAGCAGGTATTTTATTTATGTATTTCCATTCTTCAGGAGTACAATTGGTATTTTCTAGTATATAATCGAATATTTCTAAAATTTTAACTTTGTTAGGATTAACAGCGTAACCGTTAGCTTTTAGATCATAGATGAATTTTGCTTTAGTGGGATATTCGCTGTCGATTCTGGTTATTTGTTTGGTTTCTTTATCTTTTACTAGAGCTGAGAACATTGTCATTGGTTAACCTCCCTTATTCATTTTTAAATATATGTACTTATCTATATTATATGCAAGATACATACCATTTATTATTTTTATATTCCGTTGGATACCCTATGAGGGTATAGAGATTTAAATAGTTTGTACCTGTGATTATATATAGGTTTTTAGGTTATTTGAGTTGAGAATTATGTAGGGTATATTTTATTTAGGTTGGGTGAATTGGGTTGGAATTTATTGGTGTATTGAAATGATACAATTTAATGTTCTATATTGGAACAATAAAATGATTTAGTGTATCGGAATAGAACAGTTTAGGTTTATATTGTGTCAAGATGATACAGTTTTTATAATGGTATTAGTTGGAATTAATGGCAGTAATTATAGCTATTTATATATGATATTTTGGAATAGTTTATATGATTATTTGTTTGGTTTTTGGTTGGTTAAATTTATTTTTATATTCTGTAGGTAATAGTATACGTGATTTAGTTTTAAGTTAAAATTTAAGACATACTACAATAGGTTATATTAGCGATATGAAAGGGTTTAAGGTAGGTATAATTATTTTAACGTGTAGGTGTATAGTGATTTGGTTGTGTGTGAATTTGAATTTGGTAAGATTAGGTGATGTTAGAGTGATGCCATTATTGATGGCAACTTGTGATAACTTGATGTTTGTTTTATGTGGTAACAGTAAAGTATTATATGTTAGTATATAGGTTAGTATGTATGTTAGATTAGATATGATAACAAGTGATGGTAACAAGGTTAATTGTTTGGTATTAGTTTATGTATTAGTATATTGTAATACTAATATAAACGGTAATATGATATGGTAATATGGTCTATATGTATAGGTATCATATAACTTATTTTAATATAGTATATTATTTGTAAGTGAGATTAACTAATGATAAATTTTTGCGGTATTATAGAGTAATATAAAATGGTATCATGTTTATAAATATTATTGGTAACGTATGATATGGTATATATTAATTTTTTGGTAGCACTTTGGTAACATGATATTTATATTGATACTTTGTTTTGTGTTTTGTATTTATGTTTTATTTGGTAACGTGGTTAGTAACATAGATGGTAATAAGGATAGTAATAGCTGTTGTATATGGTTTTATTAGTTGTTAGTTTTATATTTTAGTATGGTATATAGTAGATATTATATATGTTTAATTGTATACTGGTTTAGTATAGTTTTATTGTATAGATAATATGAATAATTTAGATATATGTTTATATATTATATAGATAATTTATTATATTGTTTATTATTTTATTATTAATGTAAAGTGGGTAGCAATCCCTATTTTAGTATTGTTTTTGTGGGTAAAGTGGGGAATTGGAGATTGATTTTAGGTTAAAATGAGGTTGAAAGTGGGAGATAATTTTGAGTGTATGAGTGAGGTAGTACACTGGTACAGGATACTATATTATCTGAATATATAGATATATGTTTATTATATTTTATGTTATTTATTTATATACGTTGTATAAACTTACACAGTGTATGAGGTTACTAGTACACTGATACAATTAGAATTTGTCAGATTATTATGTAGAAATCATTTCTACATGTAATAGTTTACATTACTATATATTGTTGTATTTATTACTGTTTAATTATGTGATAATTATGTAGTATTGAAAACTATGTTAAGTAGTATTTATAACTATATAGTATGGTTATAGTTACTATTTGTATTGTAGATAAATCCTTTAGTATAGTAAAGTGTTAACGTAGTAATGTGTTAATATTGTAGTGTATTAGCAAGATAGTACACTAATGTAATAGTTATAAATTTGGCCAAATGTTATCAAAAACGAGTGAGTACTACAGTACCCAAAATGTATACTATAGCACTCATTGTTCCACGTGGAACAATATATTTATTTTATCATTTTGTTTCACGATTCCAGCTTACCCTCTCATTGTTTCCGGTTCGACTATAGCCAGCTTACCTTATCTATCTTACCTTATTTTATCTTACACAACCTCACGACCACGACATCAAATGTAAGTATCATTCTAGTGTATTTGTACCTGTAGATAGATTATGGATGCTTATTTAAGGTTTATTTGTGTCATTATTTTAACTATTTTTCTATTCTCAAAATAATCTACGATAAAATAATTTATTATAGTTCCGCTCATAACTTTACTCACAATTATACATATACACAACCGGCAAAATAAACAATTCAAATATACTATATATTTCCAACGCTACCACATTCTACCAACAATTCTCTACATAAGGTTAATTATGTGGAGATATTCAAAGAGGATGAGCAGTACCGGGGTAGGGTTTACAAATTACGTAATAACGGAATAGCGTAATCGTGCCACATCTATTCAACTCCAACACAAAATTTACAAACGAACACGACTACTATCGCTAATCAATCGTACAATGTCATAAATAACAACTATTTCTATATAATAATCAAAACATCTTAACACTACTCCTATACCACATATTTTTAATTCTGATCAATAAATAATCAAAATATTTATACACTAACACAATCAAAAATATAACAAATTTTATCCTTCTATGCTCTCCTTTATTATATCACAAATCAAATAATATTAATATTTTTTCACACATTAAATTTATCTTAATCATACTCTAATTACACCCTAATTACACTTTAAAATATACTTATAATATCCCAAATAAATTAAAATAAATAATATTAAATTCATAAACATCGAATAATATTTTTACCATTAATTTTATATAAAATATATTAACAATACCTTACCTAAACATCCCTACATTCATTATCATATCTATATTTATATCACTTTACAAAACCCCAACCAATATAACTAAACCTAATTTGGATACGTTGGTTAGATTTTTAACTATATAAAATTTTAATTTTTGTTTATAATTTTTGTTTTAAATAATAACCTAAAAATTTACCAAACATACCAAATCACAAATCACCAACAAATCCTTACTCCATAACTATTCTAATAACATCCTTCGGATATAGTGTATATAATATAATACAACTTGTCCATACTATATGCTTTAAACGCTTATTTAACAATGATTTATTCACACTTTTAATTTTATCACCTTTGGTAAATTTTTTATATTTTATATTATATTAATATTCACCAATAACCTACTTCTCAAATCTCCACTCCAAACCACATTTCCAACATCTAATCCATTTATCTTTACTCTCAACATCTCTCACAACATTCTCTAATAAATCATCATATCCTTCATAATCATTAATATAAATATTCCCATTCTCATCTATAGGAAATTCAATAAACATTCTAATTTTCATACTTAAATCAGTATTACCACATTTTAAGCATTTCATTATAATATCTCTCCTTTGATATTTATTTATTATAATTAATTTACCTACAATATAAATTTTTATACTACAATTATTTTTATATTTTATAATTTCATTATTTCTATTATATTTAACAAAAAAATAATCCCCCATTTCAGAGGATTAAATTTAACCATATTAACTCTATTTACATTATCTATTTGTATTATAGGAGGTCTTAAAATTATAGTATAATTTATACTCAATCTTCACTCATTCTATTCCCTAAATACCCTAATATTCCACTACTAAACATTCCAAAAACAATACTTAAAATACCAATATAATTATATATCATATCATTTGATTCAATTCCCATAATCACTTTTCCTAAATAAGTAAATGTACACATACATATTATTGCACTAAATTTTAATAATCCTTCCATGTAATAATCTCCTTCCATACTTTAATTATAAATTATCATAACCTTAAGATTTAAATTATATACTTGTAATTATTAACATTTAACATTAACTAAATAATAATATAATTAATATACTAACTATATTATCAATTAACTATAGGAGGCGTACCTTACTTAGCATATTTCAATCTTCACAATACCTCTCCTTAACTCCCTCTCCTATTTTTTTCTTTTTCTTTAACCTTCTTACTCGTTTTAATCTTATAGTATTTATATAGTATTGGATAAGTAGATTCATATTTTCTACAATATATATTCTTATATGTATTGTAACTTGTATTCTAATTCATATTGTTCAACTTGTCCAAAATTTACATAAACAATAAAGAGGTTATAAACTTAACCTCTTTATAATATTAAGTTAGCCTAATAACCTCTTAATTTCATCTACAGTAACAACAATGAACTTTAATCCTTTCACATTATCATCAGCAACAATATTTAATATTTTATCCTTTTTCTTTTCATTATCACATATAATCAATACATGTGGAAACCTTTTTACTCTCTTAAACCAATACTCACCCTTATACCCTTCACCATTAATTCCAAACTTATCATTATAATTTTTAATCTTATCAAATCTATTTCTGCTATCATTCCTATCACTTTCTAATATCCAATATCTATATTCATTTGTTACATAATTCTTAAAACCTATTATTCCATCAGTCCTTATACCACAATTCATATAATATTCCAATCTCATTTCATTAAATTTTAAATATTGATACTTCATCTTGACCATATTCATTATATACATAAATCCCCAATTTCTATTTATATTATGTTGCAAATAATATGGTTTTTTATCTATAAAATGATAACTACATTCATTTATATCTAATCTAATTGTATTAATCTTTCCTCTCTTCCTCAATTGTCTTAATCTTTCTCTGCATTTAATAATACCATGTTTAATATCAGAGAAAAATAAATAATATATTTGCTCTGTACTCAATACTTCAAATTGTTCTATTGTTTCTACAATGCACTTATCTCGGTAATAACCTTTTTGTCGTGTGTTCATATATTTGATATTGCCATAATCTATTATAAATATCATCTCCTTTATCTATTTTATCTGTGATTTTATCATGCATTTTTAACCTTTTAATAGCATCTTCTTGTTCTAATAACATTGCTTGTAATTCCATTTGTCTACTACCTAATTGAAATATCATTCTACCTTTGATATTAGGCAAATAATAAGCATCAGTATTCCCTAATATAGTCATAGATGTTCCATAATTACTCATTTTAAAACTTATTGAAGTAGCAAAATTAGATTTAATCTCCATAGGAATTAATTCTTTAGATGGTCTTTGCATAGCAATTATTAAATGTATTCCAGTTTTTCTACTCATCATACTTATATCCATAATCATACCCTGTAATTTTTGTCTTAATTTTTTATTTTCTTTATTATCATATTTTCTAGGAGATGTAAATGCAAATTCATCAATAATTAATATAATATAATCTAATTTATTTTCAGGATATTTTTCATTATATTTAATAATGTTTACACAATTATATTTTACTAAATAATGTCTTCTTTTTTCTAACTCCTGCATTAAATATTCTATTATACAACTAGCTGTATTCAAATCATATCCAAATATAATATAATCTTTTAAATGTACAAAATCAGTCATTGCTAAATCTATCATAAATAATTTAACATTAGGATTTTGCATTAAGGCATCACACCAACCAGTCATAAGAATACTTTTACCACTATTTGGTAATCCACCAATTAATATGTGTACCATATCTACAATATCTATAATTATAGGCACTCCATTAACAGTAACACCTATTGGTAAAGGAACAATTTTATTCATATGTTCTATATAATTAAAGTTATATCTATATTTTTCAGGTATAATTCCTTTTATAACTTCAATCATTAATAATCCTCTTCTTGATTCTATATTAACATAAGCAGTTAAAGCATCTGTAAAATATTTACTTTTATCAATAATATCTTTATAATTTAATCCATAAGATAGTCTCCAAAATGTTTGATAATGATTATCTCCTTTTTTATTAGTATTTATATGGAAAGGATATTCACCTTTAGTATTATATAATTTACATTCAAACATTATATTCTCTATCTCTGCTTCTATTTCTCTACCTTTTCTCATTCTAATTTCTTTCTTAACCATTTGTCTAATATTTTCTTTAGCAGGAGATTTTAATGGTTCATAAGATAAATTTCTCATATAATTATCACTTATTTCTTTAATTTTACTTTTAATATTTTTAATAATTTTGCTTTTATCTAACTTCATATTCTATTATCACTTCCCTTTAGTATTATCCTTAATATCCTTTTTGATAAAATTTAAAAACTTTCTAGTACCATTACTTATCTTCTTACTAACACTATTATCAATATATTTAATTATAGCATCAACAATTTTATACAGACATTCTTTATCTGTCTCAGACATTTCCTTACTACCTATATCTCTATTATAATTTATTTCTAATCCACTTCCATCCTTAAATGTAATATTTATCTTACCTGGAGTTTTATCATCTATAATTTTCTCATTTTGATTGATTCTTTCATTTTTCTTATACTCATTATATTCACTATTCTTATTCTCATCATATGATTTATTTTCATTATAAGTTTTTTCATTCCCTTCTTCTACTCTAATAACAATAGGTATCTTATTATCATCAATAATATAATTTCCATAAAATACTTCATTATTATAATTAACAATTTCTACATAATTTTTATTACCATTAAACATCATGCTTAAACTACTATTAATACCACTAACTAATAATAACATAGTCATTACACCAGAAATAATAATTTTACTATTTATAATAACTGTTGGCATAATATTTCTCCTCCTATTTATTATTATCCAAAGGAAATTCGGTTAATGTTTGCCAAAATGATTTCTCTTTATCTTTTAACTCTTTAACAATAGTATCCTTCACATTGTCCTTAACCTTATCTACTTTTTCATATTTATTTACATATTCTTGTAATTGCTTATTTTTTACCTCTGCATACTTTAATACAGGTGAAAATGTACTTAAAAATATATTAACTATACTAAATATCATCATAATCCATGCCATAGTTGCTAAATTTCTATTATTTACTGCTCTACATATTATAATTACAACAAATCCTACTAAAATTATAAACATTATATTTACTAACCACATTTATCTCACCTCTAATCAATATAAATCAATGCTGTTACATTTTTCAATACACTAATTGCTTGAGTTGTCATCATAACTATTGCTATCATTATTGTACCTAATTTAATATAACCTGCTAATCTATTATTATTAAACATTGAAGATACATTCTCTAATATCCAACCTACTACAGCAAGTAGCATTAATTTAATTAAAAACGAACCTTCTCCGCCACCAGAAAAAAATTGATTAGCAATATCTCCTAAAGGTGAAGCATGACAAGGTAGGGGGTATAGTAAACAAATTAATAATATAGTATATTTATACATAATATATCTCCTTATTTTGATTATTTTAATTTTGGATTATCCCATTTAATTGATTTAGATTTATTAATCTCTGTTTTCTTATTAATATTCCTAATTTCAACATTATCCATATTGGATGCACTATTAGTAAATGGATCTTCGGCAACATCCTTACTAGTTAATAAATTATTCCTCAATGCACTTCTAATAAATTCAGACATATTATTATTTTCATATTTACTGAGAAGTAGAATTAATTCGTTATCACTTTTTTTGTTTAACCTAAAACTAATCATCATTTTAATCACTCTCCTTTTTATTTGTTTTTTTAATTATATTTTACTGTATGACATATTATACTTGGTAATATTTAGTGTATGACATGTGTATGACAAAATAACTAAAATATTATATATTTATTTTTTTATTACTATTGACAACAATAATATTATTATGGTAGAATAATTCTACAAATAAATTACATTACAAAGGAGAAATTAATATGAAAAATAAAATTGAGCAATATAAAAATTATTTAGTTAACCAAGCAAAATCAAATAATACAATATCATCGTATGTGTCAGACTTAAATCACTTTTTTACATTACATGATGAAATTAGTAGAGATTCTATTATTAAATATAAGGAAGATATTAGTAATTTATCATCTTCCTCTATCAATAGAAAATTATCTGCAATTAAATCGTTTAATGAGTTTTTATTGATGTTAGGATTAATTGATAACATAAAAGTTATTAAGAGGGATTTTATTAAGATACAAGGTAAAGGAAATCCAACAAATATAACAGAATCACAAGTATTAGAGTTTTTAGATAAGGTGAATAATAAATATAGTTTGCATAGGATTAGAAATATTGCTATTATTTATTTGATTGCTAATACAGGTATTAGGAGAGAAGAAATCACAAATTTGAAATTGAGAAATTTAGATTTAATTAATAGAAAATTAAAGTTAATTGGAAAATGTAACAAAGAAAGAACTGTATTATTAAACGATATTGCAATAGAAGTTATTAAAGATTATTTGAAGATTAGAGAAAAACATAAATTTGCTAGTAGTCAATATATATTTTTAACTGAAAGAAGTGAGAAATTAGATAAAAGTACAATTAATTATATATTTAATAGCTATAGTATAGATAAAGATAAAGTTAGACCTCATTCTTGTAGACATTCATATGCTTCTAGTATGATAGAAAATGAAATGTTTACTTTACCAGAATTGCAGAATCAACTCGGACATTCATCAATATCAACAACTGGAATATATTGTCATGCAAGGGAAGATAATATTAAAAAGAAAATTAATAATTATCAGATTGGTGTAAGAGTAGTGTAAGATTGATTTATTAATTTATAAATAAATTATTTAATACATCATTATTTGTTAATAATGTATTTTTGTTTGAATAGATATAATATAAATAAGATATAAATTTAAAAATATTTACAAAATATAAATATAATTGTTTTGATATATATATATATATATATATTGTGATAATGTATAATGTGGTTAAAGAAAAAACTAAGAAAATTTTAAATATAATAAATTTAAAAGGAAGATAATTTTATTTTACAAAATATATTATCAAACTATTTATTAAGAATATAAAAATAAAAATAAATTAGATAAACATAATATCATACAAAAAGAAATATCTAATCTTGCAAAGAAATATAATCTTACTTCAGAATTAGAGTATAGAATATTTTATAATAATAGAAGTAGTAAAATTGATATTGTATGGCATAAAAATAATAAACCATTTATTGCTATTGAAGTAGATTCTAGTTTAAGAGAAAAATCTATTGGAAAATTATTATTAATAGATTGTAAATATAAATTATGGTTATATTATAGGAAGAAAAAATTAGATTTTTATAATTTTGTTGATAATTATGATAGCGATAAGAAAATTACGTATATTACACCTTTTGTTGATTAATTATTGCCAAAGGCATTACTTTATTACATTATTCCACTTACGTTTCATAATGTAATAAAGTCTTCCGTATTATTTTTGCTTGATCGCAAAAAGTAATCCGTCAGAATAAATTTTATTTATTTTTATTTTATCTATAAATAACTATTGACATTTATTTTTATATTATGTATAATGTAAACAAGGTAAAATTATAAATATATTATATTATTTAATAAATATTATATTTTATATTATTAAAGGAGGTGAGAAATTTGATTGGTGCAATGGTTGTTTTATTCTTTTTATGGTTGATTAGAGGATAAAAATGGTGAATGTAATGAGAAAATAAATATAAATATTTTCATAATATGCTATAAAATATTAATATAATTGTGTTTGTAGTGTGTTTTTATGTACTACAATTTGTCTACATATATAAATACTTATTAAAAAACTTTGTAGCACATAAAAAATAAAATAAATACATTAATAATAAGGAGTAGATGCTATTTTATGAAATTAAAAGTGGGAGAAATAGATACTAAAAAATTATTAGATTATTTTGGTACAGATAAACAAATATTTAATTATAAAAGAGATAAAAAATTAAATAGTACAGCAAAAACAAGAATTTTAACTAAAGCAAGTAAATTCTGTGAAATAGAAGATTTAGGACAAGGTAAATTTAAAATACATAAAGTTTCTAATATTGATATTGATAAAGACGGATTAATTTTACCATTATTTAAGGGTTTATCACAATACATAACTCCAATAATATTAACTAAATTATTAACTGAGCAAGATGAGAATTATAAAATAACTTTATCTTTTATAAAATGGGCACAAAGGTTTGAGATAATCAATAGTAATTATTCATTTATTAGAATTAATCAAAAAAGAAGTGGTGAACATTTAAAATTGAATAGTGATATTATTTTTGATTATTTTGATAAAATGGATGATTGTATTCGGTACTATTTGGAAAAAGTATTAAAAATTTTAAGTAATTCAAGTGGATTAGATTTAATAGAATTTGATTCAGTTACTAAAGTTAGAAAATTAATTCGTAATGAAAGTATTAGTGGAATCAATATTA
>Ga0209319_1002060_pt1 | contig 13703 bp, 15 predicted proteins | sample RifGroE2_FD_184000 | JGI IMG/M metagenome (GOLD analysis project Ga0209319, IMG submission 184000) | Groundwater microbial communities from Rifle, Colorado - Groundwater E2 (SPAdes) (version 2) | ecosystem: Environmental > Aquatic > Deep subsurface > Groundwater | place: Rifle, Colorado, United...
TTATTTCATAAATAATATATAATTGTTTTTGTTGGCTTTTGTGCCGAGAATCTTGATTAATAAAGCTAGCAATTTTTATATTAAAGTCCTCCTTTCCACCTTTGGAGGGGGAAATTAAAAAGGGGGTGGGTTATGTATTAATTTTTTAAAATTTGATTAATAAATTATTTGTTAATCAAACATTGAAAATTTAGCCCAGTTAAATAGGGTATAAATTTAACGGGCCAAGCATTCCGCGATAGCTCAGTGGTAGAGCAGTTGGCTGTTAACCAATTGGTCGGGGGTTCGAATCCCTCTCGCGGAGCAGAACTGGAGAACTAGAGTATAAAAGCTCTAGTTTTTCTTTATCTTCGGGCAAATTCAGAGGTTCGAACTTCTTAAATATACTGTTTAACTCGGAAGAGATTATTTCGAGGCCGACAAGTTTATTATTGGCTCTAATATTGAGTTTTTTCTCAGAAAGTGAGAGGTTCGAACCAATTGACCGAAATATCTCTTTTCGCTTTGCTTCATCGCCATTCTTGAATTTATCCAGAGAATCTTGTGCAAGGTTCAATAACTCTTTCGTTTCTTCTAGTTGGTCGATCCAATGGGTTGAATTGTTCTCGTCAGCGTCCAATTTTGCTTTCAGGCGTCCTTTTTCTCGTGTTAGCTCATCTTTCTTCGTTATGAATTCGCCCTCGCTTAATTCGCCATTTATTCGCATATTCAGGAGCGTATCCAACTTCCTATCGCAAGCTTCGTATTCTTTTTTGCGGTTTTCCGATAGTTGTTTCTTTTCTTCAACTTCTTCTTTGTTTTCTTTTCTTAGTTTTTCAATTGCCCAATCGAGGAATGTTGGATGAATCTTTATTTTTTTCAGAATTCCGATGATTTCTTCTTCCAGCTTCTTTTCTTCGACTACCTTTTGATCGCATTTCGGATCTAGTCTGTGACTGCAGTGGTAGTAGATGTAATAATGAGTTTTTCCATTCTTGCATCGCTTGACCTTGTGTTCAGCTACCACTGATGCTTCGCATATTCCGCATCTGACTGCTCCAGTATATTTGAAACTATATTTTCGTGGCCTGGTTGTTCCTCGTCGGCCAAGGATTATTTGAGTTTTTTCGAATTCGGCCTGCGTGATCATTGGTTCATGTTTTCCTTTGAACCATTGTCCGCTATCAGATGGGAATTCATAATATCCATAGTAGAATGGATTGTTCATCATGGCGTACCAAGAACTTATCGCCACTTTTTTATTATGCTTATTCGTAAAGCCCCATTCAGTAGTTCCTTTTCTGTATGCCTCGGGAGGAGTGAGTTTCCCTGAAGCTACCATCTTTAGCATTTTTTGAATCACTTCAAATTTTTCGGGATCTTTTATGATTTCTTTTTCACCTTTGAGTTTGATGGGATTGTGTCTATATCCAAGTGGAGAACCATTGGGATACCAACCTCGCTCAGCTTTATTTCGGAGTCCTCGCTTTGTGTCAGTGCTCAAGTCTCGAATGAATTGATTAGCCATTCCTAATTCTACTGCCATCATCAGCACATTGTCAGTTGGATAGTAACTTCGGCCGAAGGTGAAGACATGTTTTATAATTTCATTTTGCAAAGCCCAGCTAATTGTTCCACCGTCGACTGGATTTCTGGCCAGACGATTAAGTTTCCAACATAGGATTCCGTCAGCCTCACCCTTTTTTATTTTTTCAATCATTTCATTGAAGACTATCCTGCCAGGTTCTTTGGCTGATTTTGATTCATGCATGACCTCGACAATCTGTAAATCATTATCTTCGGCGAGCTTTGTTAACTCTTCAATTTGCGAGTCAATTGATGCCATTTGTCGATCCTCGCTTTCTGATGATTTTCTGGCGTATAAAATATACTTATTTGCCTTCACTTCTTGGTTCATTGTTTTAATATTAATTGATTAGTTTTCCTAACAACACAATACTCTAAATTGCTACTAAAGCTAGTGAGTTTTCCCAACCCTACAAAATTGGACAAAGTTTGTGCTCAAAATAGGGTAAAACTTTTTGTCAAAATCCCGTTTTTCTCTTTTATTAAGCAATAATATGCAATTTGAACTTTACCTATTTTTCTGAAAAAACTTTGTCGGTTTTTCCAAAATAAAGCGGACTCATGTGAGGGCTTTTTCTTTTTTAGTAAACCGACTCACGTAAGTCGGTTTTCTTTTGAGAATACTGACTCATGTAGGTAAGTTTTCTTCAATCTTTATATTGTAAAAACGTTCATAAAATTCAGAAAATGTGTCCGCAAAACCCGCAAAACTACATTCTCAAAACGTTCAAAAAACTCGGAAAACTAAAGTACGAAAAACGCTCCAAAAACTCCAACAACCTATCCTTAAAAACGTTCAGGAAAATCCCTGAAACGTTCAGAAAACTCAGGAAACTCTGTTTTGTTCTGTGTCAGAAAAGTCAGGAAACTATTTTTAAAAAAATCGCCGTTTTTTATTTTTTTACTTAACTTTATTGATTGCATAGATACTTTATATTTACCTTATAGGGAACATATATTCTTTATATGACGTATATGTATATATAATAGTTACTATGTTTGACCATTAATGCTTTTGGAAAACTCCTCGCTTTGATAACATTCAATTATTTTTTCTTCTAATTTTTTCCACAGCACCTTATTCTCCATATAAACAATCTCAACAAATTTACCTTTGTGTGGCGTGGCTGGAGGAGAAACGTAAAGCCCTCTGGATGAATACCAAATCCTGTAGCCTTTTATAACCAAACAGCCAAAGAAAGTAACATTTACAATAGCTCTGACGGAATCCTTTCTTGTTTCCATCTCCTTGATCAGGTTAATTTTGACACGAATATTTTCTATGTCGCTATGATTCAATATTCTTTTCTCATTGGAAGTTTCTATCTTCATTTTTTTGCTAATTTTAATAATAATGCTAATTATGTATAAGAATTCATTTTAGATGCCTCATTCTCCATTTTCAGTCCTGCTCATCCTCGTATGTAAAATGTAATTTATGTTTCCGAATAATATAAGTCATGTAAGATTTCTATTTTTTTGCTACCATCATAATCTTCTTTGGAAACGTTTTTATTGAAATGATAGTTGATTGATTTTATAGAAATTTTTCGATTACTCTGCTTTACTTCCATTACGATCATTCTGAATAGACAAATATCGGAAACCAATTGGTAGTTCTTTAAACTCCGAAGATACTTAAAAATTCTTCCCAGCCCGTAGTTATTATTAATCCACCTCCTAGCAATTTCGATTTGATCATTTGCATTTTTGCTCATATTTTTTTAATTAGGTTTATAAACAGCAGTCAGTAAATCCAACAACATTTGAGCATTTTCAATAATCTCGTTGTCGCTTATTTCAACACCGAATTCTTTCTCGTGCATTTGCTTTAGTTGTTGGATTTCTTTTTGCGAAAACATTTTAGTTATAGATTCTACCTTTCAAATCCTTTTGAATGAAAAATAATTTTTTTGGTTCGACCTTTATTTTTCCATTATGAAAATCATCCAATATCGTATTGGTTTTCTCGTTTGGGATAATAACAAAAACACATCTTCTTGGATCGCTTTTGTCTATTTCTGCAATTTCATGATCAAAGTAAAGCAGTACCGAACACGTTAATAGATCTGTTATTTTCATCTTAATCTAAATAAAAAAATTACGACTTTATATGTCGTAATCATAGAACGTAACTATTTAATCCATCACAGGATGAATCTGGTGGATTATAGATTTAGAAGTTTTTTAAACCTAGCAATTTCCCTTGATGAAATGTTTGCGGGAATTTCTTTGAACTTAAGACTTTTCATTACTTTGTTTGCTTCTTTGTTGGTTAGGTTTTTATCAGTAATCAAGAAAAAATATACAGCCTCACTAAGTATTGTTTTTGGATCTATTCTCGAAATTCCCATTTTTGATTTGTAAGATGGAAATTTCTTTATGACACCAGCACCGCTCAGTTCTTTGATAAGATTTCTTATATCAGTTATGTCAGTTGCACCATAAATATCAATGCTGATGTGTGGTTCAAAATTTTTCAGCTTGTCCTCACCTAGCTGGATGCATCTTTGTTTTGTTTGTATGACAGACGCTCTCGCTGATCTTCTACTGGAAGTATCAAAGCTATCATCAAATTCAATTTTATTTAATAAAATAAACTTCTTTAAATTTGGGATATAGCTTGAAGGAAATCCCAGCTCTATGACGAAGAACTTGTATATTTCTTCTTTGAGCTTTGGATACTTGTCATTCAAAAATGTATCAATTTCTTTAATTAGTTCTTGCTTATTTTTGTTGGCTGGATTTTTAGTGATTTCATTTGCAATTGCAAACACCAAATCATAGTTAGAGCTAGATTCATTTTCTAATATTTCAACTATATAAACTGCATTTTCTCTGAAATGGCTGTATATTTCAGCTTTAATAAGATTAGGTTTTATTTCGTACTTTTTTCTTATTCCACTTAGCCATTTATTGAATTTGGGAATAAATCTCAATATTGTGATCAATGACAATTCTTTTGGATGCTTAAACCCCTTGCTGATATATCCAAAGTCAATTGCTAAAATTGATAAAACTTCTTTTTTAGCCAAGGTCTCCTTTCGAGATAATCCTTTTTCAATCTTTGTTTTTTCCGATGACTTCTTTTTCTCCTTGATTAAATTGCTCAAGCCTAATAGATCATTAGGAATGAAGTATTCTTTTCTAATAAAACCAATATCCTCTAGAAATTTGCTTGATACCTGGATATTTCTCTTCGAGAAAAGAGGGCTTTTATTGGCTTCTATGCAAAATGTAGTTAAATCGACTAAATTCATAATTCTAATCTTAATTTCCTTAATCTTAGCATTAAACCAAAAATAGTTGTATTTTAAGCAATTTGATGGTATTTTATATGTGTTCACCTACAATAGATTTACTCGAAAGGAAACTGTCTTTTTCCTATCCAATCGTGGGTAGTAAGGGGCAGTCGAGTTCCATGATTGGACTTCCTTTCGAGGTTGTCTGTTGTGGGTGAACGGCTCGGCTGTCCTTTTTTGTTTGGAAAATATTTATCATGTCCAGCCTTGTCCAAGCATTGCAATTGTTATAATTATTAATTTTTTATTATGGAAAAATGTCCTTATTGCAAAGAAGAAATACAAGACGATGCCATTAAATGCAGATTCTGTGGAGAATGGCTCAAAAAAGGAGACCTCCCAGAGAAATTATCTCAAAAAGACTTCTCCTATTTTGAATTTAATAAAATAAAGCAACATTTTAAACAACTCTTTAAAGGAAGATTAAGCAGGAGTAATTTTTGGAAAGGATTCTTTATTTACTTTATATCTCTTGTATTTTTTGGTTTTTTGGTAGATGCGGTTCCTGGCATGAATGATCGAGGCTCAACTTTTTTCACTCAGATTATTCAAGTTTCATTTTTTATTATTTTCTTAATTTTAACCAGTATATATATTTCTTTTTTTGCCAGAAGGTTTCATGACACTAATCGAAACGCGAAGCACCTATTTTGGATAATGCCTTTGACTGTTGTTGTCCCGTTCATAGCCCTGTATTTACTTATCGTGTTGCTTCAAAAAGGAGATGCTGGTTCTAATAAATACGGTGATAGGCCAAAAGACAAAATTGAATTATGGGATATGATCTTTAATAGAATAAGTGCTTAATATTATGAGTAAATTTAAAAAAATATCATTCTGGATAGTGGGAGCGGTTTTAATTTTGTGGTTGATCAACAGCGATTTATCTGCTGGGTCAAAATTATCAATTATTATTGGGATTATTGTATATGCTTTGATAATTGAACAAAATAAAAGATTTAGAAAAATAGAGAATGCCATTGGAATTTTAGCTGATCCAAAATCGGAAGATCAGACACATAAGCCACTCTCTTATAAGACAAGTATAATTATTGAGCCTGAATGGGATAAAATTATACAAAAACTGGCAGAAGAAAATAAGGTTAGTATTGAGAGTTTGTATAAAATAATTGAAAACGATAAGAAGCTAAGCCTTCTGGAAGAGCAAAGATTATTTGGAAAAAATTTTAGATTTGTGTATTTTCATGATGGAATTTCCAACCTGGAACAAATTTGGTCTGATCATTACAAAACATTTATTGATGAATTGGGAATAAGGGGACATATCTTTCACGGAAAAAATATTTTCTCTTGGGACTCCAAGGGAGATACAAAGTTTTCCGATAGAGTGGTAATTACCCCAAGATTTTTGGGTTTCGACACCATTATGCCAGATGGGAGCGTTATGGATGAAGATATGATAGCCAAAATACCTTTTGGACAAATAATTAGTTTTTTTCTTGAATTACAAAGAAGAATGTTTTGGGAGGGAGCTATGTATAAAGTTAAAAAATTTCCCAAGAATTTAGCTGATGAACTTAAAAAAAACAAGGTTAAATATGAAGCTTGGGATTATGAAGATTATGGAACTGGGGTTGAGGCTTCGAATGATTTGGTAGAAAATGAATGGACAAAAAATAACTCTGTGGAAATTTATGATCAAAAAATGATATCCCATATTTTCAAGTCCCCATATTATTCTATAAGACTTTCTATTGAAGTTTTTGAATAAGTCATGCACACCAATATTTTCAAAGTAATTTTTAGCTACAGGTTTTATGAATAAAAATATTAAAATTATTACTGTTATTGTATTTGTAGTTATTGTTCTTGGAAGTGTTTACTCTTTGGGTAAATATCAAGGCAAAGATAACTCTCAATCGTTAAGCAAACAACAACTTGAAGGTCTACAACAGAGTATCTCTGAACAGTCTGAGAAGATTGATAATTTGCAGAAAGAAAAAGTTGGTTCAAAAAATATCCCTACAGCTATCGATGCCCAGACCATAATAAAATCATCCATAGAAAAGACTAATCGAGAAGAGCAGGCGAAGTGCCAACAGGAATTAAACGAATACAATTCTTGTTTAGCTGAATACAATTCCAAGATGGCAGAATATAACTCATGTCTAGCAGAGGAGGCAAATCCGAATTCATGGAATTACGGCAAGACATCACTTTGCTTCAAGCCATCTAATTATTGCTTTAAGCCAGTTTGTGCTTATTAGTAAAAAAGTCTATAGTTTGATTTTTGTTTTTACTTTTTGGTCTATGATGTTGTATATGGGATATTTTTCTCTGATAATTTGGTGTAAGTCTATCCTTTTTGTTGTATCTGGCGTTATATCCTCAACAGATATTACCAGTGCATAATCTTGAGAATAATCAATTGTATCAGCCTTTCCTCTTGTAGTTAAGGTTAGCCATATTTCCCAATCACCATTTTTATAATGCGAAAAAGTTTTTTCAAAAGTCTTTAGATTTTGCCATTTTGTTCTATTGTCAATCTTTTCCGAGGGGAGTCCGGCACTTCTATCCGTACCATTAGAGTTTTTATAATGAAGATTGATGTCTATATCTGCTAATGTATAATCTATCTGGCCACTTTCACTTATGAGTGGAGTATAGGCTAAAGTTCCCCTAATCTTAACTTTTTTATTTTTTCCGACCAACTCATCAGGAATAATAAATTTAATTTTATGTTTATACTCTTTTGATTCTTGATCATTTTCTTTTTTTGCCTCAATGGCTCCCAGGTGTATAAATGTCGCTGATGACTTATCGCAGTCTAAAGCTCTGCTGTAATCAGGGATTCCAAAACCAACTGCTCTTCTACAATCATTCTCTTTTATTTTTGAATTATTAGGCAGATTGTAACTAGCAGAATGAACAACTAAGGCCTTTACTAAATCAATCGAGTTTCTCCCAGTGTTCAACAAATAAGCATAAATTTGAGCGGCAATACTGCTTACTAATGGAGCCGCAAAACTTGTTCCGATATTTTCATAAATTTTTTTAGGATCAATTGATAAACTCCTAACTCCAACCCCTGCATAGTTTCCGTATTTATCGATATTCCCTCCAAAATGTGCTAAATCTGGCTTTTTCGAATCAGGCAGACCAGTTCTTGTAAAAGGAGACGGCTCATTATTCAGAGATAATGCTCTTGAAGACGAACTATCAGCAATGGAGCCAACGCTTAAACCATTTATGATGTCGGCAGGAGAGGTAATAACTGAATTGTTGCAGAATAAACAATCTGGATATGTATCAATCAGAAAAGTTTTTTGATTGCCTGCCGTTACAATTAAACAAACTTTGTGTTTATGTGCTATTGCATCAAGCTCGCGAGTGAAAAATGATTTTGTGTTATTTAGTATTGTCGTATCCGAGTCATTATTTAATGATAAATTAAAAACTTTTATATCTTTGTATTTTGGGTTTTTTATTGTGTCCAAGAGAGCGTTTATTATTTCTCGATCATTAGCACCCCTGCTTTTTCTCATCACTTTTATATCTAGAATTTTCAAGGCTGGTATCAGTCGGTTGTTTTCTCTTATTTGGTTTTCAATGTCATTTCCAAAAATTGCTCGTCCTGCAACGAATGTGCCATGCGAATGATTTTCGTCTTGAGAATCCTTTATAAAATCACAAGTATCTAGAATCAAATCTTTAATTAAGGGGTGTCTAGATATGCCAGTATCTATGACACCAATTTTTGCATCAAGTAATGGTTTTTCTATAATAACCGAATCGTATTCATATTCAATAGGTAGCTCTTGTGGGGTAAAAAAATCAATAGATTTTTCCACTCTAACAATTGGATTTCTTGGATCTGGTTCAGAAATTTCATCAATAAAATTTGCGGCGAAAGAACCATATAATATTTTTGAACCAGCTTGCGAAGTAAAATACTCAACTTCAGAGCCAGTTTTCTTTTTCAGATTTTTTGCTACTTGTTTTCCATCTTCTTCGGAAACACCATCTGCAAGTATCAAATAACTCTTGATTTTTTTGCCTTTTTGCGGAACAAATGATAACTTCGCACGCTTATTAATAAGTCCAATCTTGGTAATCGCAGACAAATATGCACTTCCGTTTTTGTTATTAATCAAATCGAATTTACTTACAGAATCCCTAAAGGATTTAAGATTTTCAGCAGTTGAGGATGCTAGAAAATTTTGTTTCCCTATTTGCGAATAAACATCTATATGGTTTTGTTCTAATAACTTACGTGGTTGTGCTGACTTTGCCAGTGCCTCATCATGAAATTCGATTTCATAAAATAATCTGTTTCCAGATAAAATTTGTCCTACTTTCTTTGTTTCCGCAAAACCTATAAGGCTGTCAACTTCTCGAACCCTATCTCTTTTGTGTTTTTCAAATTCCGAATTATCTCCTCTGTAAGGCGGTGGATTTCCGCCTCCAGATTTTTGCTCTCTGCGATTATTTTCGGCTGGTATTTCAAATAAAGGGTTTTTTATTTTCATAATTTTACTTTTAATTATTTGCTTATATTATGAATTGTTGAAGATGAGATACCTGTCATTTTTTCAAGATTATCGAAAGTGTATCTTGATTTATCGGATTTTCTTAAATGTCTTATTGCTTTTATAAAATTTTTTCTAGGAGCACCTTTTAACTTTTCATTTTTTCCAGCAGTTGCAATTAAGAAATTTTCTATAAGAATATCTCTTAAACCAGCAGAATCTTTATCAAGGAGTGATTTCCTGAGACTTTTGTTAATAATTTGCTTTATTATTGCACCTGATAATCCCTCTGAGAGTTCGGCTAGAAGATTGATATCAATATCTTCATTTGCTCCTATATTCATCTGAATTAAAGATTTACGAAGTGAGATGGGAAGGACGTCTATTTTAAGGGAATAATCAAATCTTCTCCAGACTGCTGAATCAAGTAAATGCTCATGATTTGTTGCGGCAATCAATATGGTATCAGGATTAAGCTCGTCGATATTTTGAAGTAAAACAGTCACTACTCGTTTAAGCTCACCTAGCTCTTGCGAATCATCCCGATGCTTTGCAATTGCATCAAATTCATCTAGCAATAAAACGCACTCGTTTGCGGAAGCTTCTCTGAATATTTCTTTTAAATTTTTTCCTGTTTCTCCAAGATAGGAAGATATAAGCGAATCTAAATAAACATGAAAAATCGGAATACCTAATTCTCCGGCGACAACATAGGCAAAGAGAGTTTTTCCTGTTCCAGGAGGACCATGCAAAATTAGCCTACTATCATTACTTAATCCATGCTTTCTTAGAAGATCTTTTTTCTTGTAGTTGTGTATTATTTCTTGAAGGGTTTCCTTATTTGTATCTGAAAGTATTATATTTCCAATGCCAATTTTTGATTTTCGTATTTCAAAAAGTTTAGAATTATGATCCTGTGTATTTGAAAATTGAAATGAGCTTAGTGATGAGGGAGAGAGCTGTGCCTCCGATGCTGATGCATAAGCTTCTCGTAGTTTTTTTGCCAAATTATATTGCTTCCTTTTTTCTGCGGTTGCTATGAGCTTCTTGATGATGATATCAATTTCTTGCGGATCATTTTTTTTAAATGAATTTATTAAACTTATGATAATTTCTGTAGAGATCATAGAAATTTTATTTTATTTTAAGATTATATTTTAATTATATCCAAAAATAGAAATTAAGTAAAGTTTTGGATAAATGCAATTTAAAACAGTTTAGATACGCCAATTGTTATGCTGTTATAGTCATCCATAATTATTATTGACTGGCACGCAATCGAAAGAATGGTCGTTGCTTTTTATGTAAATGTGGAATATAAATGATTATAGACGAAAATTAAAATTGAGTTGTTGAATATGGGAAAATTATCTGAAAAATTAGTAGTCTATCTTGATCAAAATTTCATTAGTGAAATTGCTAAATCAGAGATAAACAGTAAAGTCAGAAAGGAATTTCAAGAACTTTTTGATTTGCTTCACGGGGGTTTTCTAGAAGAAAAATTAGTCGTACCATCTTCTTGGTTTCATGAAATTGAAACATGTTTGATTCCTGAATTCAAAGAAAGAATCAAGGAGTGCCAAGCATATATGGGTCAGATAAGCTTGGAAAATAAGGAGAATATATACACGTTTCAACTCGGAAGAGCCGCTAATGATTTCTTAGGAAATAAAAATAAGCCACTGGATTACACAAGTGCTTTCCATGATGATCCAGATCAGTTCTTGAAGTTTTACAATATAAGTTTTGATATGCATCTGGAGCGTTATCACAATAAGAAAGAACGAGAGGAGCTCGCATCAAAAATCGATGCAAATAGAGAGGAAATAAAGAAAGTAAGCTATGAAATTCAGCTAGGAAGAGAAACCGAAGCTTACTCTGCTGGTTTTCTGGCAAGCAACGGTTGGCGAGTTAACTATTTGTTTAACGGAGATGTTAATAAAATTAAAGATTTTGCTGGTTCTGAAAATTTCAAAGGCATTCCTTTGGTTGAAATTGGATCAAAGCTTTGGGCAAGAATTCTAACAGCTCATGGCAATAGAAAAGTCCAAAGTGGTGACGCCACTGATGTTGAGGTTATATCTTCCTATTTGCCCTATGTTGATGTAATGGCCATAGATGGTTTCATGGCTAATAATGTAAAAGAATTAAAACTGGATGAGAAATACAAAACCACTATTTTTACCGCAAAGGGCGATGGTCTGAGAAAATTTATTGATTTTATTAAAAATTATTTGGACAACAATCCTCCAGTAAATGTTCCTGATGCTACTATATTTGTACTTTCGGATGATAAAATAAAAGATGTCTCTTTTGAGTTTTTTAGAAAATTAGGGTCTTTGTGTAGTAGATATTATACCGATGTCTATGCTTTTGATGATGGGAATATGCCTAAATATCAACACAAGGATTCAAAAATCATAATGCCATTCAGTGGCTTGCAGGAAGTGCATCATATTGATATTAAACCCAGCACTTCAACAGAGGAAACCGTTGCTATCTGCAAAAGAAAATGTAGGTCGGAAAAATTCGTAATAATCGATTCATACCGAGATTTACCCGATAATTTTATTAAGACATTCATCGAATACTGTGAAAAAGGTAAGAATATGATTTTGGGTTATAATATACACACAAAGTAGTTTTTGCCTGAGTGATGAAATTAGTAGACGAGGTGCTAACTTCTTCTTTCCAGTTTTTCTTAATTATTATTGAATAAAAGGCTTTCAACATTTCCTCAAATAAAGAGATAGAAACTATAACCAAAAAATAATTAGAACAAATGAATAAAAGGAATAACAAATAAAATTATGGCAAGAAAAATGAGTTATGGTATTAAGGTTTCCTATCCGGGATTCAGCGTGACAGATTTAGAAAAAGAACGATCACAGCAGAAGTCGTCTGTTGAAGCATTGCCCAATTTGCTTTCGTCTTTAGCCTTACCATATCTATTTGGTGCGAAAACGCAGATTAAAAGATACGAAAATTCCGCATCGCTACTCTCTAAGCGATCTGCACTATCTACTATGGAGTGTTTGCATGAAGTGTCTGCATTATTCGAAGATTTAAACACCGTGGCTATGTATGTCAAGAAGTGCAATCAGCACCATAAATGCCATTGGCTATTCAGGGATATTTGTAATCATATTAGGCATACTATCCGAGAAGATTTTGATGTAGAGAATAAAAGCATAAAAAATGAAACGGCAAAAAGATTAGGGCTTGATTCCAAGCTTCAAATTAACATCGGTTTTGATACGGATAGCATCAAAGTTGGAGAAAAGGTAGTTGAGTTGGTTGATGTAAAAGCGTATTTAGATTGGGCGGAAGGAGTTTTTACTGAGATTATAGACAGAGCCAAAAAAGATGGTGCTTTTCGAGAGATGGAATGAACTGGGAGCTGGCATTGAAGTGTATATTGTATTTATTATTAAGTATAGGTTCGCATCATTTTCAACTCGTGGAGCAAAAATAATAAAGACGCCTTAACGGGCGTTTTTTTATTTTTGCTCCGCGAAGAAAGCAAATAGTTTTGCTTTCGTGAGGGTTCGAAAGTCGGAGTGATGCGCCCAAGCGCCACGAGACGGGGTCGAAAGAAATTTTTAGCAGAAAATTTACTTGTGACCGAATCCCTCTCGCGGAGCAACCTTGACGAATAGCATGTAATGTGCTATTTTTGTTTGTTATTGAAATTTAAACAGTTCTTAAAAAGGAGAAGACGAATGAGTCAATATATTCTGTTAAATTCGTATTTTGGTTGCTCTGATTATACTTTTAATGTAGAGTGTTCTGGAAGATACCTTGATAAAAATGAAGTGCTTTCCCAGAAATTGGTCACAAGCGACCAATTAAGAAGACATAAGGAAAGTGATTATACCAAGGAGTGGTATGAAGTTAATCCCAGTGACACAATCACGGTTGAGCATTTTTACGATGATGAACCGCAAATAAATCGTAAGAGAATATTTCGAGTTCCTCAATCTGGAATGCCAAGTCCAAATACCAATCTGGACAATCTGAATGCCACAGGGGCAGACCTTGAAAATCACCTTATAGAGCAGTGTGAATTAATCAAAGAAGAAAAGTTTAGATAACATAACCCATCACGGAAAGCCTTCCGCAAGGTGGGTTTTCTGTTTTTTTAGGCAAACTTCATTTCAAATTCTTCTAATAACTTATTAAACTCATCCCAATTAAAAGTTCTGAATATATCCACTAGTTGGAGCCACGAAAAACTCAAAAAAGACTACCTTATTCAGGATAGTCTTTTTTTCGTCTCGTGGCGTGCCAGATTTTACAAAATTAGATAATGGCAACTTTTTTGTTAGTTTTTCGTGGCCACGAG
>Ga0209319_1002067_pt1 | contig 13680 bp, 15 predicted proteins | sample RifGroE2_FD_184000 | JGI IMG/M metagenome (GOLD analysis project Ga0209319, IMG submission 184000) | Groundwater microbial communities from Rifle, Colorado - Groundwater E2 (SPAdes) (version 2) | ecosystem: Environmental > Aquatic > Deep subsurface > Groundwater | place: Rifle, Colorado, United...
AGGAGTGCCAGTTGTTGCTTCTAATGTAGGGTCATTGTCTGAAGTTGTAGGAGAAGCAGGCATATTAATTGATCCTGATAGTGTGAAAAGTATTAGAGAAGGTATTGAAAAAGTATTAAATATGAGTGAATTAGAATATAATGAGTTAGTTGAAAAAGGTCTTGCCCAGGCTAAAAAGTTCTCCTGGGAAGTCTGTAGCAAGAAAACATTAGAAATAATTTTAAAAAGTAAATAATTTTAAATATGACATTTTTAAAAGATAAAAACGGAAAAGAATTAAAATTTAATGAGGCTATACTTAAAATAGTAGATAGACTTAGCAATTATTGGTTAGACTTCACACTTATGTTGCTTCGCTGGATTGGTCATTTCCCTTCTCATTCTGTTAGAAATTTAAAATATAGAATTTTTGGAATAAAAATAGGAAAAGGATCAACTATTCATATGTGGGCAAGTTTCTTTGATCCTAAAAATATAACAATAGGAGAAGACACAATTATTGGGGATCATGCATTTTTAGATGGTAGAGATAAACTAACAATAGGAAATCATGTTGATATAGCTTCCTCTGTAATGATTTATAATTCAGAACATGATTTAGGAAAAGTTGATTTTTCAGCTATCTTAGCTCCTGTTGAAATTGGGGACTATGTATTCATAGGTCCAAGAGTAACCATAATGCCTGGAGTAAAGATTGGTAAAGGGGCAGTCATCGCAGGAGGAGCTGTGGTTACTAAAGATGTAGAGGATTTTACAATTGTAGGCGGAGTTCCTGCAAAATTAATTGGTGAAAGACCAATTAAAGATTTAAATTATAAACTTGGTCGTGCTAGATTATTCCAATAAATGAAGAAATTATTAGTTATTTTATTTTTTATTTCTAGTGTTTTACTTTTTGTCTATGTAAATTTACCCAACCCGGAATTTCCAGAGCCTCCTACTGATTCTTTACGATCAAAAGAACCTGCCGATTCTGAAACTTCATTAAGACGAGCTTATTTTACAAATTTGACCAGAGAAGAAGTTATTAATCATTACAAAAAAGAATTCAATAAAGGTTTTAATATTTATACTCCAAGATTAAATTACCCACCTGAAGAATCACAAACTATTATAAGAGATCAAACAATGAGCACCTTCTTAGAAGAAATTGTCCATCCTTTGAGAGAATCAATTTATATTAACGGTTTTGAACCAAAACTTAAAAAAGATACTATAATTATTGAAGGTAGAAACTGGAGACAAAAAATAATTATAAGGTATGTTCCAAGTTCAATTTGGATTAGATTTTTAGTATTAGGTTTAACTCTTGCGACTACATTTGTTTTAGTGAGAGAATACAGCTATGTCAAAAAATGAAATACAGTTATCTATTGTAATAATATCTTCAAAGATTGATTATTTGACTGATTGTTTAAAAACCGCATATTTAGCCTTAAAAGGAATTAAAAACGAAATTATTATTGTTGATAATGCTTCACAAGATAAAGTGGGAGAACAAATAAAAGTAAAATTTCCTGAGGTAAAAATAATAAGGCATGAAAATTGCCAAGGGAAAATACATTCTTCTTTTAAACGATGATACTAAGATATTAAACAAAAATATATTTAAAGAAATGATTGCTTGGATGGATTTGCATCCTAAAGTAGGTCTATCTTCTTGCGCTTTGGTAAATCCTGATGAGAAAACATATCAAGGTTCAGGTGGATATTTTCCAACTCTTTCAAGAGTTATTGCTTGGATGACGTTTTTGGATGATATTCCATATATAGATAAAATAATTAAACCATATCACCCGATGCATGGATTCTCATTTTTTCACACAAACGAAGATTACTTTAAAAAGATTCATAAACAAGATTGGGTTACAGGAGCATTTTTCTTTATGCGAAGAGAAGCAATGGATATGGCAGGATTTTTTGATGAAGATTTCTTTTTATATGTTGAAGAAGTAGAACTTGCATATAGATTTGTTAAGGTTGGTTGGGAAGTTTGGTATCTACCAAAATGGAAGACTTTACACTATGGAATGATTACGACAGGTAGTGAAAAAGCAATGACAATGGAAATGCAAAATTTAAAACTTTTTTACAAAAAACATATGCCGAATTGGCAATTACCAATATTAACTTTTACCCTAAAATTTGGGGCATTTATTAGAATTTTATTCTATGGTTTATCAAAGCCAGATATAGCCAAGATTTATGCAAAAATTCTTAAAAATATCTAATTCTTTATATAAATATTTAATAACTGCAATATTAATTTCAGTTCCACTGTATCCTAAGTTTCCACTTTTTAGAATTCCTGGAACATATGTTTCAATTCGATTGGAAGATTTTTTAATTGCAATTACATTGGTTTTATTTTCTATTCCACTAATTAAAAATTTTAGAAAAGAGTTTTTTAAAAATATACTTTCAAATAAAATTTTAAGATCTATTTTAATATTTTTAGGTATAGGTTTAATTTCACTAATATCGGGACTTTATTTAACTAAAACTGTTGTATCTAGTATAGGTTTCTTACATTTATTACGAAGAATTGAGTATTTATCAATGTTCTTTGTTGGATTTTTATATTTAAAGTCTAATGAGGACAAAAATTTCTCAGAATATTTAATTAAAATTCTTCTTTTAGTTAATTTATTGGTATTTTTGTATGGTTTTGGACAAAAATATTTCAGCCTGCCGGTAATTATTACTCAGAATGAAGAATACTCAAAAGGAATTGCACTTCTTTGGACACCAGGGTCACATATTAATTCAACATTTGCTGGTCATTATGATCTTGCTTCATATCTAGTATTAACGATCCCAATTTTTATAGCCTGTTTTTTTACGTTAAAAAATAAATTTACAAAAATAATATTGGCTATATCAATTGGTTTTGGTTTTTGGCTTTTTTCATCGGCAGTTTCGCGGATTTCAATTGTTTCATTTGTTTTAGCTAGTGTAATTACTCTTTATTTACTTAAAAAATATAAGGAAATATTGGTTATCTTTCTAATAAGTGCATTAATTTTTGGATTTTCTGCTGACCTTCGTGTGAGATTTAAAAGACTTATTGACGTGACTTTAAATAAAATATCAACTGTTCAATCAATTGTAATAGCCGCGGACACAGAGGAAGTTCAAGTTTTTGAGGATAGATCAACTTCAATAAGATTTAATGTAGAATGGCCCAGAGCTGTTAGAGCATTTACAAAAAACCCACTTCTTGGAACTGGATATTCATCAATTAATCTTGCAACCGATAATGATTATTTAAGATTATTGGGAGAAGTAGGATTATTAGGTTTTTTTGCTTTTGGGTTAATATTTATTAAAAATATGTGGCCACTCGAAAGATATTTTGAAGGTTTTGATTTAATATTAATTACAAGTTTAATAGGTTCAACAATAGGTATTTTATTAACAGCTTTTTTTATTGATATATTTGAAGCTTCTAAATTTGCTATAATTTTTTGGTTAATGATGGGATTAATGATTGGTCGACTTAGTAATACTAAAAACAAAATTAAATTAATATGAACAATATATTTATACGTTTAAAGACTCTCGTGAAAAATGAGTATTTTATTCTTTCATTAATAGTTCTTTTAGGCTTAATTATAAGGCTTTATAAAATCAATAATCCAATTGCTGACTGGCATTCTTGGCGACAATCGGATACTTCTGCGGTATCTCGTAATTTTATTAAAAATGGTATAAACATGCTTTACCCTACTTATGACGACATAAGTAGTATACAAAGTGGAATCGATAATCCAAAAGGCTTGAGAATGGTTGAGTTCCCGATTTATAATGCAGTTCATGCAACTGCATTCTCTTTTGTAGGTTTTTTTAATTTAGAAACCTGGGGAAGATTATTATCAGTATTATTCGCCCTAATCTCAGCTTGCTTCCTCTTTTTAATAGGCAAAAAAATTTATTCATCAAGAATTGGTTTGATTGCATCGTTTTTTTATTTAATCATTCCCTATAACATATTTTTTACGCGGACAGTACTTCCTGAATCATTAGGTGTTTCATTTGCTCTTTCTGGAATGTATTTTTTAATTTGTTTTTCTAAAAAAGAAGATTATTTAAATTTAATTCTATCTGGTATTCTTTTTTCATTAAGTTTACTTATTAAACCATTCTTTATTTTTTATTTCATTCCATTTATCCCAATTTTTTGGTGGAAAGTAAAATTATTTAAAAAGTTAGTAATATTTTCTTTAATTACATTTTTACCTCTTTTATTATTTTCCAGAAGGAATCCCATTTTTTAAGTGGGCTTTTAATGGAGATAGAATAAGGTTTCACCCAGCATTTTTTAGATGGATATTTGGAGAGAGACTGGGGATATTGATATTAGGTACTTGGGGATTAGTTCCATTTTTTGGAGGAATAATTGCTAAATTTAAAAACAAATTTTCTCTACATTTTATTTTAGGAATGTTTCTTTATGTAACAGTAGTAGCTACAGCTAATGTTAGACATGATTATTATCAGATTATGACTATACCTGCAATTTCACTTATGCTGTCTTTGGGATCAATTTGGCTTTGGAAAAAGTCTAAAATAATTCTATTTTTATCAATACTTATTATGATGATAATTGGTTGGGATAAAATCAAGCCCTTTTATCAAATAAATCACCCTGAATTAATTGAGGTGGGAAAAATTGTTGATACTAAACTTCCTGAAGACGCTTTAATAATTGCTCCCTATACAGGAGATACGGCATTTTTATATCAAATGAACAGAAAAGGCTGGCCAGCAATTGACGCTTCAATTGATAATATTATAGAAAGAGGAGCAGATTATTATGTTTCGATCGATTTGGGTTCAAAAGATACAACTGATTTTGAAAAAAGATTTGTGACATTACAAAAAACTAGTAAATACATAATTCTTGATTTACATAAAGAATTAGTAAATAAATAATTAAAATATGAAAATTTTAATGCTTACTCCCTACCTACCTTTTCCTGATTCTTCAGGAGGACAAATTCGTTCTTACAATTTAATTAAAGATTTAAGTAAAAAACATGAGATTACTCTTTTTTCTTTAATTAAAGATGATTCAGAAAAACGTTTTACCAAAGAATTAGAAAAATATTGTAAAGAAATTAAAGTCTTCAAAAGGTCCAAGTCTCCCTGGACTTTAAGAAACATTTTATTAACAGGATTTGGTCCCTATCCATTTTTGGTTATAAGAAATCTTTCACCAAAAGAAAAATATGCAGTAAAAGAAGAAATAGAGAAAAATCATTATGACTTAATTCATGCGGAAACTTTTTATGTAATGCCTCATATCCCAAACACGAAGATCCCAATTTTATTAGTTGAACAAACAATTGAATACTTAGTTTATAAACATTATGTTGAAAGTATAAAAAATCCACTTTTAAAATGGCTTCTTTCAATTGATGTAACCAAACTAAAGTTTTGGGAAACAAATTTTTGGAAAAAAGCTGATGGAGTGGTGGCAGTATCAGAAGCTGATAAAGGGGAAATGCTTAAATTAGTTTCAAATCTTTCTGTTGATTTAGTCCCTAATGGAGTAAATCTTTCATTTTTTAAAATAAAAACTAATTGGGATGAAAAAGACCAAAAAATATTATTTGTTGCGAATTTTAAATGGTTACAAAATGCTGAGGCTGCGGAACTTCTTTTAGAGAAAGTATTTCCAGTTGTGTTAAAGAAAAATTCAAAAGCTAAGATTTTAATAGTTGGCCAATATGTTCCTGAAAACATAATTTCTAAAGCTTCAAAAAATATTATTGTTAGAAATTTAAAAGAAGATGATCAAGACGGAATAAGACAAGCTTATTATGAATCTTCAGTATTTGTTTCTCCTCTAAGGGGTCCAGGCGGAACTAGACTTAAACATTTTGGTGCAATGGCGGCTAAACTTCCACTTATTACTACTTCAGTTGGAGCAGAAGGGTTAGGTGCTAGGGATGGCGTTAATATTATTGTAAGAGATACGCCCGAGGACATAGCTAAAGCTACCCTTGAAATACTATCAAATATAAAATTAGCAGAAATAATTGCCAATAATGCAAGAAGACTAGTTGAAGAAAAATATAGTTGGTATAAAATGGGGGAATACTTAGATAAAATATATGAACAAACCAAAGCTATCAGTAATAATTCTTAATTACAATACAAAAGAACTTTTAGCAGATTGTTTAAGATCTGTAAAAACTTATATGGACGAAGTATCTATGGAAGTTATTGTTTCTGATAACGCTTCAACTGATGGTGGTCCAGATATGATTAGAAAAAATTTTCCTTGGGTAAAATTAACCGAAGGGCCTAATAGTGGTTTTTCCAAAGGAAACAATAGAGCTAAAAATTTAGTCAATGGTGAAATGGTACTTTTCTTAAACCCTGATACTGTAGTTCATAAAGATGTATTTTTAAAAACTGTTAGATATTTAGAAGAACACACTGATGTTGGTGCAGTAACTTGTAAATTAGTCTTACAAAATGGAAAAATTGATAAAGACATAAGAAGAAGATTTCCTACTCCGTGGATTTCATTTAGTCATTTAATTTTAAAAATGAATAAAGAGTATTATTATGAGTCTATTCCAGAGAATGCAACTCATGAAGTTGATGCTATTCAAGGAGCTTTCTTTTTGACATGGAAGAAAATTTTAGATAAGGTTGGATGGTTTGATGAAGAGTATTTTTTTGATGGAGAAGATATCGATCTTTGTTATCAAATACATAAAGCTGGATATAAACTTGTTTATTATCCAGATACTTACATAACACATTTAAAAGGTGTAACCAAAGGTAAGGTTAAAAAATGGAATCATAAAGTTGATCCAAAACAAAAAATGAAACTTCGTCTAGCAGGAGTTGCTTCAATGGAAAGGTTTTATAGAAAAAATCTCTGGAATAATTATCCACTTTTATTTTCTTATTTTGTTATTTTAGGAATTAAGTTATTTAAAGTTGTAAGGTTTATCAAAGTAAGACTAACCTCTTAAATTAAAAAAAAGATGAAGATACTCCTAGACTGTCGATTTTATGGATTAGAAAATGGTGGCTTAGGTAGATATACCATAAATTTGTTAAATAATTTATCCTCAATTGATAAAAACAATGAGTATACAGTTTTACTGCGTAAAAAATATTTTGAGGAGTTAAGTTTCCCCAAAAATTTTAAAAAGATTTTGGTTGACTTAAAACCATATAGTTTTTTAGAACAGATTACTATTCCATTTATAATATTTAAAGAAAAACCAGACCTTTCTCATTTCCTTCATTTTAACGCCCCACTTTTAACTCCAAAGCCTTACGTAGTAACAATTCATGACATGATAATGCATAAATCTAAAGGCCTGGAAACAACTACTCTTAATCCGATCTACTATTTAATTAAAAGATTTGTTTATAAATTTGTTTTTAAAAATGCTTTAATTAATTCTAATAAGATTATTGTTCCATCAGAGACTGTTAAAGATGAACTTAATGATTTTTTTAAATTAGATTTGGAAAAAATTAAAGTTAGTTATCTAGGTTTAGATTATAAAATTTTGAAGCCTAATTTACAAAGTATAACTAAAAAATATTTTGTTTATGTGGGAAATGCTTATCCACATAAAAATTTAACAAAATTAATTGATGCGATTGGACTTTCTAAAGTTACCTTAAAAATAAGTACTTCTAAAAATAGTTTTAGTAAAAATCTTATTAATATTATTAAAGAAAAGAAATTAGAAAAATATGTTAAAGTTTTAGGGTTTTTAGATGACTTAGAAATTGTAAAATTATACCAAGATTCAGTTGGATTTATTTATCCATCATTAATTGAAGGATTTGGGTTTCAAGGTTTAGAAGCATTATCTTCAGGAACATTACTTTTAGCATCAAATATTCCTGTATTCAAAGAAGTTTATAAAAATAATGCAATTTATTTTGACCCTAATAGTTCAGATTCAATAGCTAATGCTATCAATGAAGCTTTAAAAATTAATTCTCTTAAAAGATTACAAATGATTCAAGATGGTCAGAAATTTATTTTAAAATATTCATGGGAAAAAACGACTTTAGAAACTATAAAAATTTATGAATCTATTAGATAACAAAAATGTTGCAATTGTTTATGATAGGGTAAATAAATGGGGGGGAGCAGAAAGAGCACTTTTAACACTTCATGAGATGTTTCCAAGAGCTCCACTTTATACAGCTGTTTATGATCCTAGTCGTGCTTCTTGGGCAAAAGTCTTCCCAAAAATTTATACTACTTTTTTACAAAATATTCCTTTTGCAAAAAGTAACCATGAATATATAGGTTACTTGATGCCTCTAGCCTTTGAGACATTTGATTTTAGTAAATATGATTTAGTCATATCAGTTACATCTGAAGCAGCTAAGGGAATTATTACAAAACCTGCCACTCTTCATGTTTGTTATCTTTTGACTCCCACTCGATATCTCTGGAGTCATTACAATTTGTATTTTAAAAATCCAATCTTGAAATTTTTTTCTAAACCAGTTGTTAATTATTTAAAAGATTGGGACAAAATTGCAAGTAATAAACCAGATGAAATAATTGCAATTTCTACTGAAGTTCAAAGGAGAATAAAAAATTATTATGGAAAGATAAGTCAAATAATTTTTCCACCTGTCAATTTATCTAAAAATCTTGAAGAAAAGATAGATTTTAAAGAAGGAAAATATCACCTTGTTGTAAGTAGATTAGTTACTTACAAAAAAGTCGATTTAGTTGTCGATACATTTAATAAGTTAAAACTTCCTCTCGTTATAGTTGGAAATGGTTTGGAATTTAATAATTTAAAGCTTAGAGCAAAAAATAATATTAAATTTGTTAGAAATATTTCTGACAAAGAATTGTGTGAGTACTATAAAAATGCTAAAGCATTAATTATGTCTCAAGAAGAGGATTTTGGTATGACTTCAATTGAGGCTCAAAGTTTTGGTGTCCCAGTTATTGCATACAATAGGGGTGGAGCAAAAGATACAGTAGTGGATGGCATGACTGGGGTTTTATTTGAGGACCAAAATATTAAAAGTTTGACATCTGCAATTGCAAAATGTAGTAAAATAAGCTTTAATCATAAGTACCTAGTTGAAAATGCTAAAAATTTTTCAAAAGAAAGATTTAAAGAAAACCTACAAAGATCACTTGTACGCGCTTATACTAGCAGGGGGTGGGGGAACTCGTCTCTGGCCAAAATCTCTTGAAAGGACTCCAAAACAATTTTTAAAGATATTTGATAATAAAACTTTAGTTGAAATTACAGGTGAAAGATTAAGTAAATTTTTACCTTGGGATAAAATATTTGTAGTCACTACCTCCAAGCCATATGGTGACGAGATTAAAAAGCTTCTACCTAAAGTTCCAACAGAAAATGTGTTAGTTGAGCCAGAAAGAAAAGATAGTGCGGCGGCACATGCTTTAGGAGCTATTTATATACTGAATAAAGATCCCGAGGCTGTTATTATTAATGCTGCTTCTGATCATATAGTGAGCCCTCAATTAAATTATGAAAAAACAATGTTTGCTGCTAGTAAATATGCTTTTGAGAATAATTGTTTAATTTCAATTGGTATTAGGCCAACGTATCCGCATACAGGAATGGGCCATCTAAAAAAAGGAGAAAAAGTTGCAGTATCTGAAGGAAGGTATGTATATAAATTGGATAAGTTTGTTGAAAAACCACCCCTTGAGATAGCTAAAAAATATACAGAGTCTGGTGATTATTTTTGGAACGCAAATCATTATGTCTGGAGAGCAGACAAATTTTTAGATGAAGTTAAAAATTATGCAAAAACACTTTATCAAGGAATTGAGGTTATAAAAGAAAACTTGGGTAAAAGTGATGAAAAGGGGATTATTGAAAGGGAATACAAGAAATTTGAAAAGATTTCGATCGATTATGCTATATCTGAAAAGTCCAAAAATTTCTTTATGATAATTGCAGATTATGGTTGGACAGATATTGGAGATTGGAATGAGGTTTGGAAGAATTTACCAAAAGATGTTGATGGAAACGTAGTAATTAAGGGTGATGAGAAAGGTGGAGAAGTAATAAATATTGATACAACCGATGCTTTGATTCACTCAAATGGTAGATTAATAGCTGCAATTGATGTTGATAACTTAATAATTGTTGATACTAAGGAAGCGTTACTTGTATGTTCTAAGAGCCATGCACAATCCGTCAAAAAAATTGTCGAACTCTTGAAGGATCAGGGAAGGAAAGAACTTCTTTAAATTGCCTTATGTTTTTTGATATTATAAAACGAACAATAGATATAGTCGCCTCAATAATACTTCTTATTGTCTTCTCTCCTATAATAATTGCTACAGCCATAGCTATCAAAATTACTTCTGAGGGATCTATTTTTGTCGAAAAAACCAATTCACATATGAAAAGATTAGGGAAAAATGGAAAGACCTTTAGACTTTATAAATTTAGATCAATGATTCTGTATGGAGACATTTTAGAAAAAACTCATCCTAAATATAAAATTGCCTATATTCAAAAACATTCTGGAGGTAGTTACAAACCAAAAAAGGATCCGAGAGTTACAAAGGTAGGTAAATTTATTAGAAAACATTCAATAGACGAAATGCCACAACTCATTAATGTTTTAATGGGAGACATGAGTATAGTTGGCCCTAGACCCTATCTAAAAGAAGAATTAGATGAGCAGATGGAAAAATATCCTGGCACTGAGAAATATGTAAAAGAGATGCAAAAAGTAAAACCTGGAATTACTGGTTATTGGCAGGTTGAAGGAAGAAGTGATGTTAATTTTGATAAAAGAATTGAAATGGATGCGTTTTATGCTAGAAAAAAATCTTTATTTTTTGATTTTTTAATTATTATTAAAACTCCGTGGGTTATGATTTCTGGAAGGGGTGCTCGATAATTTTTCTCCATTGATATACAATGAATTAATAATATGGAACCCCAGCCCACCATACTAATTCCTAAAATTGATCCAGAAAAAAATGGAGAGGTTCTAGAATCTAAAAAAAAGTTAAAAATAAAACCAATTGTTATTGTTATTCCTTCAGTAATTTTAGCTTTATTGGCAATTTTTATAGTTCCACTTCTAATTTTTTTTACAAAAGTTAAAGCAGAATATGCAAAAATTCAACCAATACTTGTAGCCTCAAGTTTTAGTGATGTAAATAAAATTAAAACAAATATATTAACTATTAAAACTTCTGTTTCTGAAGTCAGAAATTCATATAAATTAATTGGTTGGATGAAAATCGTTCCATATTTTGGTTCATACGTTTCCGATTTAGGCCATGGTTTAAATGCTGGAGGATTAGTTTTTGATGCAGGAGAAATAACTCTTGATACAATCGATCCCTATTTGGCAGAATTAGGTTTTAAAGATAATGGTCAAAAAGACGGAGAAAAAACCGCACAGGAAAGAATTGATTTTGTAATATCTTCCATTCCCGGAATAATTCCTAAAACAGATGAAATTAGTAAAAAATTTGCAGAGGCTGAAAAAGAACTTTCAAACATTAATCCTGATAGATATCCAGAAAAAATTAAAAATATTCCAGTTAGAGAAAAATTAAGATCAATTCTTGATCTTTTCAAAAAAGTTTCTTCATATATTTCAGATAGTAAGCCTTTATTGGAAAGTATGCCCTACCTTTTAGGAATTGATTCAGATAGAAATTATTTAGTACTTTTTCAAAATGACAAAGAGCTTCGTGCAACTGGAGGTTTTTTAACTGCATATTCAGTTATGAAAGTATCAAAAGCCAAATTTGAGCCAGTTTCCTCTGATGATATTTATAATTTAGATGCAAGATATAAACCAGTTCTTCCAGCACCTATTGCAATTGTAGACTTAATAAAGGGTCCTTATGTATTATCTCAAAATATTCGCTTACGTGATTTAAACTATAACCCGGATTTTAAAGTCTCAATGGATCTTTTTACCCAAGAGTCAAAAAAAGTAGGTTTAAAAAATATTGATGGAATAATTGCAGTTGATACGGGCCTTTTGGTTAATTTATTGGATGCATTGGGTGAAATTGGTGTACCAGGATTTGGAAATTTTTCTACAAAAATAGAACCTAAATGTAATTGTCCACAAGTTATTTATGAACTTGAAAGTTTTGCAGATGTTGAAGGTCCAATTATTTGGGATCCTATTACAGGGAAAATTATTTTAAGACCTGCAAATTCTGATAACAGGAAAAAGATAATTGGTCCTTTGATGAATTCAATTTTAGCTAATGCTTTTGGACAGCCTAAAGATAAAATTCCAAAACTTATGGATTCTATTTTTAAATCAGTTATGGAAAAACACGTGCTTTTTTATCTTTACGATGAAAAAGCTCAAAGCGCAGTTGAAGGATTTGGAATCGCAGGAAGAATTGAAAATTATGAAGGAGATTATCTTCATATAAATGATTCTAATTTAGGTGGAAGAAAATCCAATCTTTATGTTAAACAAGAAGTTGATCAAGAAATAATTGTTACAAAAGATGGGTCAATTGAAAAGACAGTTACCATAACTTACAAAAATCCAGAAAAATATGATGGTTGGCTAAATTCAGTTCTTCCTAATTGGGTAAGAGTATATGTTCCAAAAGGAAGTACTTTAATTGCTGTTGAAGGTTTAGAAAAAAAATACGATTCATATGAGGAATTAGGAAAAACAGTATTTTCAGGATATTTTAAATTAAGACCAGAAGGGGTATCCAAAGTAACTTTTAAATACTCACTTCCATTCAAGAAATCAACAGATTTAAAAATGTTTATCCAAAAACAACCTGGAACAGATGCTCCACTTTATATATTAAGATCTGGGAAGTTAGAAGAAGAATTTTTACTTAATGTAGATAAAGAAATAAGAATAAAGTTGTGATATATTAAAAATATGCAATCTCTTACAAAAATTGATCTTATTAAGGCATTTAAGGAATATGGTGTTGTGACTCAAGATGGTTTAAAGATAGAAATATCTCGCTCTGAAAAAAGAACTGCAATAAGAATTACAAAAGCAAAAAATGATCTATCCCAAAGAATTGCAGAAGTTGCTATAAATGAATCATCAGTAAGAAGAGTTGATAAACTAGAAGAAAGAGTTAGTAACTTGGAAAGCATGAAATTTGCCTAAATGAAAATTAGGACTTATTCTTCAGAAGGAATAATACTAGCTCGAAAAAACTATTCAGAGGCAGACAGAATACTTACCTGTTTTAGTAAATCATACGGAAAGATAAGTTTGCTCGCCAAAGGAATAAGGAAATTAAAATCCAAAAAAAGAGGACATTTAGAAGTATTTAGTCATATTAAATTTTCAGCCTCAAGAACCAATTTGAATAAAATATCACTTGCATATTATTTTTGCGAAGTAATAACAAAGATAACAAGAGAAGACGAAATCCATAATAATGTTTTTAATTTATTAACAGTATTTCTTTGCAGATTAGAAAATGAAACTAAACTAAAAAAATTAAGACATGAGTTTTTATATGAATTATTAAAGGAATTAGGATACTGGCCAGAAAATAAAAAATTAATAGATGCAGACATGGTTTTGGAAGAAGTTGTTGAAAGGCAAATTAACTCTTTCCGAGTCGGTAAAAAGATTTTACAATGAACAAAATGATACCACCTAAAAAAATTGTTTGTATTTTTGCTCATCCTGACGATGAAG
>Ga0209319_1002068_pt1 | contig 13672 bp, 14 predicted proteins | sample RifGroE2_FD_184000 | JGI IMG/M metagenome (GOLD analysis project Ga0209319, IMG submission 184000) | Groundwater microbial communities from Rifle, Colorado - Groundwater E2 (SPAdes) (version 2) | ecosystem: Environmental > Aquatic > Deep subsurface > Groundwater | place: Rifle, Colorado, United...
CAATGGTTCAGCGCGGAATTCCGAAAGAAAAACTGCCATGTCCCGGCTGTCGCGCCGTTGAAGGAAATTGTCCGGTAAAACCTGCTGTTTGCGACACCTGGAAATGCGTAAAAGAAAATGAGCTTGAATTTTGCTCGGCTTGTACCGATTTCCCTTGCAACCGGCTTCAGCCTGCAGCCGACCGCGCGGATATCTTACCACATAACCTGAAAGTTTTCAATCTTTGTAAAATTAACCAGATCGGTTTGAAAGCGTTTACAGAGCAATCTTCTGAAATCAAAATGAAATATTACCGCGGAAAAATTGTGGTAGGAAATGGGCCTCACCTGTAAGTGGTCAGTGTTCCCCGCCTGCCGGACGGGCAGGAGTCACAGTATGCAGAGAATTACATGTCATTAAGTAGTCATTAATTGTCATTAGCTTCTCGTCATTAATTGTAAAGATCAATTGATGTATGCCTTTCCAAACAATCAATGACCACCAATGACAATTGAATGACTAAAAAAGACTCAATGAATCCAAACATTCCCTTTCAGAGCATCGATTGGTCGATTGTTCCGAAAACAGAACACAAAGGAAAAACCGGAACAGCATTCTGGCAGACGGTCCAATTACCCGGATTGCGCATCCGTATTGTTGAATATTCTGCTGGTTATCTGGCCGATCACTGGTGCCGCAAAGGCCATATCGTGCATTGCCTCGAAGGTGAATTTGTAAGCGAATCAATTGACGGCAATCCTAGCCAGTTCAAAACCGGAATGACATATGTGGTTACTGACGAATTAAGTTCACACCGATCATCAACCAAGACCGGGGTAAAACTGTTGATTATTGACGGCGATTTCCTGAAGTTTCAGGAAAAAATTTAATTTACATGAACCAATCAGAAACCCTGTCGATCGAACTCTTAGAGGCTTATTCTGAAGCCAACCTGAACAAAATCACCCGAAACCTGATCAGGCTGTACAAGGAAAAAGAGTTTGAAAAGCTGAACATCATTGCAGGAATGCTCGAGGAATGGGTGGAAATTGTGATTGAACCAGATGGCAAAGGTTTTGCCAAAATCATTTCGTTATACCATCCCGACCGCGGCGAATATTATCGAGGTAAAATTGCTGAATCGACGCAACAAAATGATATTCCTACCCTTGAAAAGTTCAGACATATTTTTGTAATTCAGGATATTGAAGAAATTGCGGCAAGCATCGAAAGTTATGAAGATATAGATTATCACCCGGAGTACATATGGGACTTCAAAGATGCCGGATTCAGCTATTTTCAGGATAAAAAGAAGAAACCGCGCAACGGAGCGCGAAAAACACATTCAGGAGGATATTCGTTTTATGAGGCTATGCAAATCAGGCAATATGGCGATACTTACACCAGTTTTCCGACTTATTATCTGGAAGACATGGACGAAGTGGAACTTTCGGAATCGGAGATTGATGATCTGGACGGCGCAGAATACTGCATTCACACTATTTCAATGGATTTGTCGGGCAATTTAATTACCGATCTGGAACCACTTGCCAGCCTGCAAAGCCTTCAGGAACTGAATCTGTCAAGTAATAAATTAAGCTACATCGACGCGCTCAGCAATTTATTTCAACTGAAAAGCGTCGACCTATCCAACAACTCGATTGACGATATTTCTCCTTTACTCGAAATTGAAACGCTGGAATATGCCGACCTCACCGGAAACAAAATCCCGGCAAAACAGATTCAGGAATTGAGGGATTTGGGAGTAATGGTGAATTGCTGAACCACAAAAAAAATAGTCAATAGTCATTCGTCATTTGAAAATGTGCAACTTAATACTTTCATAATGATTATTCCTGCCCGATGCAGGCGGGGATTTTTCCTGGTAGTTTAGAGTCGTTGTGAAAATTCTCCTGAAAAATGGTCGGTATTTTTCCTCTTTTCTCATTCCTTTTTTCCCTTTCGCAATGACTAATGACCATTTCCTGACTCTTGTTTCAACCTTTAACCCCGACTTTCAGTCATTCACCGGGAATAATTTTTTGTGTCAGTAGTGACTCATTATCTTTGGTTTAGAAAACAAGAAACAGTGATTCACTGCACCACAGCGGATTTATTAATAGAATTCAAAGCCATGGATAAAATTAACCTGAAATCATTCGGTGTGCTGCTGCTTTTGGCAGGTGCATTCTTTTCTTCATGCACAGAAAATGAAGAAGCCTGGTTTCCCGTTACAGGCAAAGGAAAAGTAAAAACAGAAACCCGTCAGCCCGGATCTTTTACAAAAGTAAAATCACAGATCAATGGCAATGTTATTATCAAACCAGGATATTGCGAAACATCAGTCTCGGCGCAGGAGAACCTGTTGCCCTTGCTCGAAACTGAGGTGGTAAACGGAACACTCTATATTTCTTTTGGTTCTCATGTTATCGAAACCGATAGCACGGTTATAGTTAAGATTTCAAGTCCGGAAGTTCAGGAATTAACTTTTTCCGGTTCAGGGAGTGTGTTTTCTAATCTGGGAATTCCTTCCATTAATCTTCCCGGAAACGGAGATATTACTTGTGTTGGAGAAGCAGAGCAGGTTTCGGTCAGACTTTCAGGTACAGGGGTAATTAATCTGAACGAAATGACCTCGCGCAAAGCACAGGTAAAAATAACAGGAAACGGGAATGTCAGCCTGCATGTAACCGACAATTTAGATGTAACTATTCAGGGTTTCGGAGTTGTTTATTACAGCGGAACGCCACAAATTCAGCAGAATATTTCAGGAAATGGAAAGATCGTCGAGCAAAATTGAAATTTCAATCCAACACCATTAATCATGAAAGTGCCATTTATTCAGGAACAGTTTTTTCGAGTTTTTTGAACATTATAATCGGGCCATTTTCCCGGGTCAAATCGTAATTCTTATGCTTGGAGTGATCGCATCGTTTTTGCTTCATTTGGATTTTTCGGCAAATAGTAAATTTTTGACAGGGTTTTTAAGGTATTTTATGGATATGGACAGGTTTGATTTAAAACATCGTTTTTTCTCCGAATAAATTCTGCTGCTTTGGTATTTGGTGCTATTTTTATTATTCAGGGAGTGTTCATTTTATTTCTGTACTATCGGTTATTTGGTCTCTTTTATTTCAATTAAACCCGAAGGCGTTAAGATTGAGATATCTTTGCGATTTTGCCTCTTATCGTAAAAAAAATAGACTCAGCGGCAGAATAACTAAGTAGGTGAAATGATATAATGTCGAATTTTGATTTGTTCACTTAACTTGACTCACCCCGTGCCCGCCATTGGCTTGTCAGGCGGGCGTCGCATCGTTCGACTGAGTTCATGCCGAAGAATCAGTCGAACGTTCAGTATGACGTGATCAATGACTTTTCAGATTGCCTCACTGCATTTACCAAATGGTCATTTCGTAAGCCAAATCAAGTCATTCATACAAAATATCAATTCATACACTAAATTATCGGCAATTCTCGGTTATTTATTTAACATCGTTTTTAAATTTAGCTGCAGAATCACGAGTTTCAGTTTGATTTGGCCTGATTTAAACTAAAAGGATTAAATGTTAGTACGATTTAGAACCACACATCCCGATTTTTATGCTTCGTTCCTGAATGACCGGAAGGTGATAGAATACGATACGCGGTACGAAACACAAGGAGCAAATCCCAATAGACCTGTAGCCCTTGCTAGTGCAGATTTGTAATCCCATAGATCCAATCCAGATAATTAACCGTTTAACCTTAACAAAAACCTAAAACTCACCCATGAAAAACCTCACCCGTGAATTTCAAAGCTTCAGTTTTTGGACAGAAAAGAACGCTAGAGACTGTATTTTATGCTCGTTGCCAAACACATTAAATGGCGGTTGAACATCATTTGTTGTTAACCGGTAGCAATTAAAAAGACATGAAAAATAATATTAATTTAAATGAAGAATAAAATGAAAATTAAAACAATCCTGGTAATTTGGATAGCATTTTTAGTTTTAGCTTGCGAGAAAGACGAGGTTAAAGTTAAAAACGGAGATATCTACGTAACTGTTTATGCAAATTCAGGCTATTCTAATGGACCACTAAAAGGCGCTAATGTATTTACTGTTCCTGCAACCCAACAAGGTACTACCGATGAGTTTGGAACTACCTTATTAAAAGATATTGAACCGGGTTCGTATGAAGTTTATGCTAATATGAATGATTACGGATCTGGTAAAACGGTCGTACGTGTGTCTCCTGATTCATTAAAAAAAGTTACCATTCAAATTATTAAGGGAGTCAAAACCGGGTTTACTCCCGAAATAGAATTAAACTTACCGGGGATTCCTGCTAATTTTTCATTCAGCGAAAGAGTTGTTTTTTCATTCACGGTTAAGGATCAGGACACCCCGAGCAATGATCTGAATGTTCAGGTAACTAGTAGTCTGGACGGAAAATTATTTGAAGGACACCCGGATGCTTCAAACAATGTCAAATTTGAAACGACTACCCTTTCCAGGGGGAAACACCTTGTTACTGTAACCGTAACGGATAAAGATAAATACTTCACGACAAAAACCATTGAAGTTTCGACATTGGCTCCCGGAAATATTTTAATGCAATCGGCAACTGTCCAGGAGGGAAAAGTGTTAGTACAGTGGCAAAAGTATACGATGACTGATTTTAACAGATATGAGGTATTACGAACCACTGATCCAAACCAGGAAGGGCAATTGATTGCATCATTCAATTCTGCAGATTCAATCAAATATACCGATAAGTTGCCACCCTTTGTTGCTGAAGTTTATTACTATGTCCGGATTTCAAACACCGAAGGACAATCCCGAACCAGCAACAAAACTAAAGTAGTAGAACCGGCCGGGAAAATATATTATTATTCAGCAGTAGACGCTGTTCATCATCCGACAGAACCCATAATCTACATTGTTGATAAAGCATCAGAGAAATTAAGGGCAATCAATTACATCACTCAAACAGAAATCAACAACATTAACCTGCAAGGCTCCATCGGAAAGATTGATATCGGAGATAATGGTTTCGGAATGGAAATATATGTCCCCAATTACAGCGGCTTTATTCACGTTTACAATGCCAGCAACTTAAATTTAGTTACGTCTATTAATACAGGACTACAAACAAATTGTGTTGTAACCAATGGCCATGGATATGTTGTAGCCTCTTTATCACCTTCGCCGTGGTGGGAACAGCCTGTAAGAACTTATTCCAGAAGCACAGGAATCAACATTAGTGGAAATGGTGGCTTTGCAGGAGATTTTATGAGGTACATTCCCAATACCGACAAAATAATTTCGATATCAACAAGTGTTAGTCCTACTGATATGGAATATTTTGAACTGGATAATACTGGTAAAATATTGTTGCATCAAGACGATACTTATCATGGCGATCACCCGCTGGATGCCAACATTTTTCGCATATCAACAAATGGAGAATATGTTGTAACCAGTTCAACTGGTGCTGTGTACAGTGCAACAAAATCGATGATTTATAAAGGAATGATTGACCGGGGGGCCTTATATTTTTCGGATTTTGTTTTTAGTAAGGATGGCAACACCATTTATGCAGGAACATCTAACCGCACTTCACTTCAGATTGTTAAATATCCAGAATTAACCCGTAAAGACGAAATTCTGATCAAAGGTTACCCAAAATTTCTTTTTTATTTTAAAGGAGAAATTATTTCTGTCAGCAAAATCAATGTGAATTCAGATAATTTTGCCATTGAACGGATTAAAATAGAATAAACTCTGAGGATAGATACCATATTGATAGAGACGCCCAAACTGGGCGTCTCTAATCATTTATACAGAAATAATCCTTATGCAATAAACTCACAGACTTCCAATTAGCTCGAATCTGCAATGCAATTATTATAATCCACTCCAAATATCAAAAGCGAAAACGGGTATCAAAAATAAAGTGTAAAAATTCATATTGTGGAGTGATTATCAACCAATTTAAACGAAAAATGAACTTTTGAATCTTGTAAAATTCACGCCAATTTTGCATGGCAGATGCGTTTTTACAATCATCAATGCACTAAGAAAGATCGTCTCATATCATCCGCAAACGCATCAAAAACAGTCCCTTAACCCAGGAGGAAGATCAATTATATTCATGTAAAGCAACCTTTTCAACGACACAAGGACTTGAGATGCGCTAGGAAGGTGTCTCTAAGGATAACAATGAAATAAAAATAGCCAATAAAATTAGGGTGAAGCTCAACTCGTGCGGAGTAATGTTGTTTTTGGATTTAAGATAAACCCGAAACACATCGATTTCAAATTAACTTTTTATCACCCTAAAAAGAAATACATGAGGAAGAAATTTACTTTACTGGTTATCCTGAATGTAGCCTTAATTGTTGGAATACAGGCACAAAATCTGTTTCTGAGAGCCAAAGACGGTACCATCACCACCAAAGAATTGGGAACGGTGCAACGAATCACCTTTTTGAACAACAACCTGTTGGTAAGCTATCAGAGCGGGCCGGTTGAGGCATATCCCTTGTCCAGCTTAAGTGTTTTATCGTTTAAGTCAGCGATTACGGGAGTGGACCAACCCAGTTTAAGCGGAACACGGATAATGAAAATATATCCAAATCCTGTAAAGGATATGATACACCTGGTGAGCGCACCCGACACTGAATTCACAGCATCTATTTACCGGATGAACGGTGTTTTGGTACTTTCCACACGGATCAATTCAACAAGTAAATCCATTAATGTCAGCTATCTACCCGGCGGTCTTTACCTGCTGATGGTGAACGACCAAACGTTCAAATTCATCAAACTATGAAAAAAAGCCTAATCCTTTTGCTTGGCCTGTTTTTCAACTTAGTTTTGATGGCACAGGACAAAATCTATATTCATAAAACGGATAAAATAACCGATGGAGCATTGATTTCGAATACCGACAGTGTCTATTTCAGCAATGACGGATTGAAAGTTTATTTTCGAACGGGTAGTCAACTGACAGAATATGCCGTGTCCGAAATCGATAGCATTTCGTTTGGCGCCAACTCAAATACCATCCTAATCAACTATGATGGAACATCAGTTTCGGTCATTAATCCGCTGGCTTTCGAAGGTGTTTCAGTGACGGTAAAAGGCGCCGATGTAACCGTCAATTCAAGCTCGACAAACACAGATATCAATTATAGCCTAAAGGGAACTACTTCGGAAGGTGCTTTTAAAATATACAGCACTTCCCGTTTTAACCTGAAGTTAAATGGAGTAAACCTTACGAATTCAGATGGCCCGGCTGTAAATATTCAATCCAATAAAAAATGCAGCGTCATTTTAGAAGCTGGAACAACAAATACGCTGACTGATGGCTTAACTTATGCTACATCAACCGAAGATCAGAAATCAGCATTTTTCAGTGAAGGACAGCTTGATTTTGATGGAAGCGGCATCCTGAACGTAAAAAGCAATTCGGCACATGCCATATGCAGCGATGATTATATACATATTCTGGGCGGAACAATTACCGTTTCAGGAGCTGCGAAAGATGGGTTACATGCCAACGATTATTTCAAAATGAGTGGTGGAACTCTCAATATTAGCTCGGAAGGTGATGGAGTGGAATGCGAAAGCGGTTACATCCTGATTTCAGCCGGAAAAATTACTTCTTTAAACAATTCTGCCGAAGCCAAAGGTTTGGTCTGTGACAGTACACTGACTATTTCAGGCGGAACAATTAAGCTAACTCTGGGAGGTAACCAATCGAAAGGAATCAAGGCAACCCAAAAAATACTGATCAATGGTGGCGATATTACGATTAACAACTCAGGTACAGTTGCTTTGGTTACATCAGGTTCTGGTTTCGATCCAGCCTACAGTTGCGGAATTAAAAGCGACGCTGATGTAGAAGTTAGTTCAAGCAATATAACTATCATATCCTCTGGTTCAGGAGGTAAAGGTATTTCAAGCACGGGAAATCTCATCATCAACTCTGGAATCATTAATATTACTACTTCTGGAGGCGGAGCAAGCTACAAAAATGCCACAGGAGTAACTGATTCGTACAGCGCTGTTTGCCTGAATTCGGATGGGAATATCTCCATTTACGGCGGTGAAGTTACCAATTCGAGTTCAGGATCGGGAGGTAAAGGCATAAAGGCTAACGGTACAATTACCATTGGAAGTGCAGGTAGTTCTCCAACATTAACACTTACAACCACCGGTTCCAAATTCGTAGTTTCCGGTTCAGATTACAACCATCCTAAAACGATGGTAAGCGACGGCACTATAACCGTCAAGAATGGTACCATCAACATTTCATCTACCGATGATGGCATTCATTCTGAAACATCTGTTGTTTTCGACGGGGGCACCACAACGATCAGTAAATCATACGAAGGAGTTGAGAGCATGTATATTTACATGAACGGCGGAACGTTGGATTTGACGGCTTCGAACGATGGGATAAACACCTCGAAGGGAACAACATCGGGTGGCACGGAATCGAACGATGGAAGCTGCCTGTATGTAAAAGGGGGGACGTTAATAGTCAAAGCAACCAACGGCGATGCCATTGACAGTAATGGAAATCTGGAAATATCAGGTGGAATCGTTATTGCTAACGGTCCTTTGAATGGGGTTGAAGAAGCAGTTGACTTTAATGGCACGTTTAAAATGACAGGTGGATTATTCATCGGGGCAGGTTCAAGCTCGAACATGACCAAGGCTATGAGCGCTTCATCAACACAAGCCAATATGTATATTTCTACTTCTGCAGTAATATCCTCAAGTACATTTCTGCATATACAGAATGCCAGCGGAACCGACGTCCTGACATTTAAACCGAAAAATGGAGGATACAAATTTTTGTTCTCTTCGTCCGCTTTGACAAAAGGGGCGTCATACTCGATTTATACCGGAGGGTCTTACACCGGAGGAAGCTCGAATAATGGATTATATACCGGGGGAACATATTCCAATTCAGGAGCAACACTGAAGAAAACAGTGACCCTGTCAAGTTCGGCAACGGTAAATACGATCTCGTTCTAAACAAAAAAGGCCGTCTTAAAAACTGCAACTCGGTGGTTTTAGCTTTTGAGACGGCCTCTTTTATATCATTTATTTACAAAAGGCTACTTTACAAATTCAGCATTCTGCAGAAATTCCAGTGATTTTTGTACGCTTTCAATCGGGGTGAAATTGTATTCTTCTACTTCTACAATGAATTTTTTCACGCCTGAAGTTGCGGCATTCTCGAAAATTGGTTTGAAATCCATTGGACCAGCGCCAACTTCTGCCTGATCTTTCACGTGCCATAATTCAAAACGTCCGGGGTAAGCATTAAAATAATCTACAGGGTTTTTACCGCCTTTGGTAATCCAGAACAAATCCATTTCGAACATGACTTTGGCAGGATCTGTATTTTTTAGCATAAAATCGTAGATAGTCTGACCTTCAACATCTTTAAATTCACCATCGTGGTTGTGATACCCGAAACGAATACCAGCCGCATTGCATTTTTCGCCAACAGCATTGAAATAATCACAATACATTTTCAAGGTATCAAGGCTTCTGTAAGCTTCCTGACCCATCCACGGCTGAACGATATAAGTCACCCCGGCTGCTTTATGAGCGGCAACACAAGTATCCCACCAGGCCATTGTTTCAGCCCATTTTACTGAATCAGGCAATCCTTGTCCGGTATGTGATGCCAAAAATGACAATTTATTGGCTTCAGCCAGAGCTTTAAATTCGGCGGGTTCAATACCGTAAAATTTACCATCGCCGTAACCGGCAGCTTCAACAAATTGGTAACCCATAGCGCCCACTTTTTCAATGGTACCTTTGGCGTCGTTTTTCATGTCGTCTTTTACCGACCACAACTGAAGTCCGATCACCTTAGCAGGTTTTGGAGGAGTACAGGAAACGATTCCACTGGCCACAAATACTGCCAGAGTAAATAAAGTAAAAGACTTCTTAACATTTGATTTTAAACTCATGATTGATAATTTAGTTGGTTATGAATGAATATTAAAAATTGATTTATGCTCAAAAATAGGTTCAAAAATCTAAACCTGAAACAGATTCAGAAATTTTGTTTTCTGAGCAACTGACAATTACAGTTCACTATCAAGATAATCCCATCCTAAAATACTTGAGATGACAGGCAAAACATGTGCTGCCATTTTCCGCTGACCGATATAATTTGGATGAGTATCCGATCCAAGATCCTTTTCGGGATCCATCAAATAGGTTGGTATCCCAACAAAATAGACATTTTTTTTCTGGCTGGCCGACCTAAAATCTTCAACCATTTCTTTCACGTACGAGTAGCAAGGTTCGTCCATCATCGGCCCCACTACACAGAAAATAGGTAAATCACCGTATTGTTTAAAAACTTCATTAATCAGGTTTGCATATCCGGTTTTAAAAACCTCTTTATTCGGAAATGGTTTGGTACTGAAATCGTTGGTTCCCAAATTAATTACAACCACATCAGGCTTCCATTGTTTGAAATCCCAGAGAGGTTGTTCTTTCTCGTCAAACAGCCGGTTAAACCGTCTCGGCATCGTTCCTGTCGGAGAAACCTTTTCTTTATATCCGTAATTTCGAACGGCGCCTTCTCCTGAATGTGCAACAATATGGTAATCGGCTTTAAATGCTCGGGCCATAATTGGCGCATAACTCTGGTAATTGTTTTCGGTCGAAGGTTTCCAGCGTTCGCTTTTAGAAAGTCCTTCAGTTCCATAGCCACAGGTAATTGAGTTACCAATGAATTCCATTTTCCTGTTAGGAATTTCCTTCCAGCCAAGCATTTCCCCTTTTTCAGAAATCAGGAGACCTTTAAACGTCCCGGTTCCCTGATTGCCTTCTGTCCGTTTATAAATCCGGATACGGTGAATTTGGTTTCCGAGTTTGGTGGCGATTAGCAAAGTTGTGTCGCTTTTTACATCAAAAGTTTTGGAGGGCAGGTCATCGACAAAAACTTGGTAGTAATTGTGGCCGGTATCGCTCATTTTAACCGCACATTCGCTCCCGCTGAAGCTAAATTGGATGTACACACCCGACCAATCGTAACGAACTTCCTGCGGATTCGAAAAATCGAAACGTCCAACATAGCTGATAGCTTCATGGTTTGCAGGAATGAATTTCGTTTGGGTAAATCCGCAAAAACCAATCAGGAGAAAGGCAAGGGCAAAAAATATTCTTTTCATGTCAGGTAATATTTGGTATTAAACAAGTTTTTCTATTGTGATTCCTACTTCGCTACTCGGGAACCGTCTTCTGTCTCCGGTCTCCCGACTATTCTCATTCAAAAAAGGCCTCTATTCCGGGATAATTGTATTTTTCACGTGCTTCTGTTTCCGATAGCAGAAAAAACCTGAGTTCAGCTTCGGCACAAACAACTCCTTCAGTATTAATCAAACGTGACTCAATCGTTGCCATCCGTTTGTTTTGATCAAGCAATCGGGCCCGAATAGTTACTTCACCCAGATCAATCAATAACGGCTTCTTAAACCTGACTTTCATTTCGGCCGTCACACCTACTGTTCCACATTTGACGTAAACCACCCATCCTGCAATCTCATCGAGCAGGGTTGACTGTATTCCTCCATGTAAAACTTTAGGATAACCTTGTAAAATGGGGCGGGGGTTCCAGTTAGCAACAAGTTCGTCGCCGTCTTCCCAAAATTCCAGATGCAATCCGAACTCGTTGTATGGCGAACATCCGAAACATTGGTACAATTCCGGATCGTCGTTCAGGTGAATATTTTTGATTTTCCTCATTGGTACAAAAATAGTAAAACCACCTGTTTTGCTATTACAAATATCATTCTTTAAGTAATTTTTTGGCTCAATGACGTTTGGTGTGTGTAATAATTGCAGTGCGTAGTGCCACGAAGTGGTTAAATCTGAATAACTGTTGGTGTCTAACCCACGGAATCAAGAACCACGAAACATCAGCCACAAAGTGGTTGAACTATAAAAAACTTTGTTCAGCCCACTTTGGGGCTGTGTTTGCGCTTATTCGCTTTTTCCGTGGGTGAAAACCCACGGTTATTGAATTATCACCCTTTTCAGGGCGATGAAAAAACAGCATAAGAAAACAGAATTTTCTATAATCTGAGTTACCCACACAAAACAACATAGAACCAAATTTTTTACTGAATCTTGAAACTATCACCGATCAATTCCATTATTTCTGTAATAATTTCTGTTTGATACGCGAAATCTGATGAAATAGTCTAAAAAGATTGACTATTTACTTCATTTTATATAGTTTAGGCAGTCAAAAAAAACTAGAAATGATCAAATCGTCCGAACTAATCCTGAATGCTGACGGAAGTATTTTTCACTTACACCTCAAACCTGAACAAATTGCTGACAACATCATTCTGGTCGGAGATCCGGGAAGGGTTGAAGTTATTGGGAAACTACTTACCGAAATCGAATTTCAGGTTCAAAATCGCGAGTTTGTTTCCATAACCGGAAAATATAATAACCAACGTGTTACCATTGTTTCAACAGGAATAGGAACCGACAACATTGACATTGTAGTTAACGAGTTGGACGCTTTGGCCAACATTAATTTATTGACGCGGGAAATTAATCCGGTTCACCGGAAACTGAATTTCGTCAGGATCGGGACTTCAGGCGGATTGCAGGATTTTTTGGGTGTCAATTCGTTTGTTATTTCGCAGAAAGCCATCGGTTTTGACGGACTGCTAAACTTTTATGCCAACCGTAATTCAGTTGCTGATTTGCCTTTTGAGGAAGCTTTTAAACAACACACCGGCTGGGGCAAACAATTAACGTCGCCTTACGTGGTTAATTGTTCCGAAAAGTTACTTTTAAAAGTTCATCAGGATGACACTATTTTGGGTGTTACCATTTCGGCTCCGGGATTTTACGGACCCCAAGGCAGAGTTCTAAGGCTTCCTCTGGCTGACGCGAACCTCAACGAAAAAATTGAATCGTTTAGTTTTGAAGGGCATAAAATTACCAATTTCGAGATGGAATGTTCAGCCATTTACGGATTGTCGAAACTACTCGGTCACGAAGCGCTAACGATCTGCCTGATTATTGCCAATCGCGTAAAAAAAGAAGCCAATTCGAATTATCAAAAGTCGATGGAGACTTTGATAAAGATGGTACTTGACCGACTAACCAGCTAATACAATAACCAATGAATGAAAAAAATTTAGATTTATTGATTTCATTGCTTGACGATCCGGATGATTCAGTTTTTAAACCGGTTTTGGAAGAAATACTGAAGGCGGATATTTCTATTGTTGATCATCTGGAGCACATTTGGGAAACCAGTTTGGACGAATTGGTGCAAAAACGAATCGAATTCATTATCCAGCAAATCCAGTTTAGAGATGCCAACATAAAAATAAAAAACTGGGCCAATCAGGAGGCTATCGATCTGTTTGAAGGATTCTTCCTCATTACACGCAACCAGTTTCCCGAATTAAAACTAAAATCCATCCAGACTCAGTTAGACGCTATCCGGAAAGACATCTGGCTTGAATTTAGAAATTCCTTAACCTCGCTTGAAAAAATCACGATTCTAAACCATATCTTTTTTGATCATTACCGATTTAAAATTGACAAAAAAAATCCAGACTCATCAGATCTTTGCTATATCAACCGTATTCTGGAATCAAGAAAAGCAAACCCGGTTTCGGTTGCCATTCTGTACA
>Ga0209319_1002070_pt1 | contig 13663 bp, 10 predicted proteins | sample RifGroE2_FD_184000 | JGI IMG/M metagenome (GOLD analysis project Ga0209319, IMG submission 184000) | Groundwater microbial communities from Rifle, Colorado - Groundwater E2 (SPAdes) (version 2) | ecosystem: Environmental > Aquatic > Deep subsurface > Groundwater | place: Rifle, Colorado, United...
AGTAAAATAGTGAAATGAAAGCCGCGCCAGACGGAGACTTTAGCATTTTTTAACAAAACGAAAAGACCGGTTAAACTTTAAAAATTCTTAATAATATTAAATTTCAGACACTTATCTGATTTTTGTTACAACATTTTACCGACCTTTGACGTTCTATTCTGGAAATTTAAGAGGCGGAGAAGATTATGATCGCGGTTTTAAAAATCATTCAGGTATTTTTGTTGGCTTCGGTAAAGTATATTGTTACTTTCCCATTTGCATTGCTAATCGGGTTAAATGTTGAACAGACTGTTGTTGCAGTTACATTGGGCGGAATCGCCGGATTTTTCTTTTTCTATCATTTCAGCGGCTTCGCAATTAAGCAATTTCATCACGTTAAGACATTCCTCCGGAAGATGATGCCTGCCATTGTTCATTTTAAATACCGTCAACTAAACGAATGGCGAAGGAAGATAACCGGTGAACGGGTTTTTTCCAAAAGAAACCGTTTTATTGCCAGGTTCAGGGCAAAGTTTGGATTACCCGGAATTATAATTTTATCACCAGTAATTTTAAGCATCCCAATCGGAGCATTTCTGCTGAACAAATATTACTCAAAACATAAATTTGCCATGTCGTACATGGTTTTATCCATTCTAAGTTGGACGGCTGTTTTTGTCGCTTTTGCCCTTATTTTCCCGAATCTGGTAAAATAGAAAAAGACGCGACGAATTTTGATTCTCAGATATTTTTACTGATTATTCCTTCAACAACAACTTTAGGGATTCCTGATTTTTCAGGATCAATTCGCGATCGGCACCTGCCCAATCTAACTTTTCCCATACATCGAAACTGAACCATTGCCTCGAAATGTGCTCGGTCAGAAAAATCTCACCAGAACTGATTTTGCATACAAAGGGAATCAGCCTTATTTGTTTTGTATCGTAATCAAAATCAATTGATTCTAGTTGAGTTATTTCGCCAATCCGTACCAATAATTCTTCCTGAATCTCACGAACAATGCATTGCCCTGCAGTCTCACCAGGCAAAATTTTACCTCCCGGAAATTCCCATTGCATTGGATGACCACTTTCCGGGCCACGCTGAACTGCGAGTATTTTCTTATCGTTTAAGATAATGGCACAACAAACATCTATCATTTTCATAAGTTGGAATCCACTCGCAAAGAAGGTAAATATTTAAATTAGGAAAAAGGAAAGAGAAATTATTCATTCAATTTCAGGAAAAAGGATTTAACTTTCTCGGGATTTGGCAAAGTTCATTTATATTTATTGAATAAAAAATAGCTTTCCCGAAATGACTGAAAATGATATCCGAACATTAATTCAATCGTGGGAAAATCTCGCATTGATGGTACGGTATGTTGATGATTACCCGGAATACCTCGATCTTATCGTATCCAAGGCGATTGATGACAGCCAACCTGAAAACTGGCGGGCAGCATGGATGGTCGATAAAATCCATGATAAACATCCTAACCTGGTGATTCCATATCTTCCGGCATTGACCGATTTTTTGCTTACAACTCAAAATGCCGGAAAAAAAAGGCATATCCTCAAACTAATTAGCCTTCATGATGTTCCGGATGAGAAAATAGCTGTGTTGTTAAATTTCAGTTACCAGATATTCACAGATGCCACGGAACCTGTGGCCGTTCGGGTTCATGCCATGCAGGTTTTGTTTAATATTGCCATGAAAGAGCCAGATTTTGCCGGTGAATTAATCGAACTGATTGAACATGAGATTGAATTTCACGGATCGGCCGGAATTCAGAGCAGAGGACGTAAACTCCTCATCAAACTGCAAGAAATGTTAATTACCAGGCCTTTTACCGGATAAAAGCAACTGCCGAAAAAGTAAGAGATTAAACATTTCGGGAGAAACGGAAAATTTGTACTCAAAACAGGCCCTGAAAAAATAATTTTTATATTTTTGCACCGTCTTTAAAGAAAAGACAACGAAGGATTGACCTGTGGTGTAATTGGCAACACAACTGATTTTGGTTCAGTAGAGTCCAAGTTCGAGCCTTGGCAGGTCAACAATAACCAAATAGAACTAGACAAGTTCAAATTGGTACAAGTATTGAGATTGTCCTGTGGTGTAATTGGCAACACGTCTGATTCTGGATCAGAAGAGTTCAGGTTCGAGACCTGACAGGACAACAACTACTGTTCACAAACCGCTATAATACAAGATATTATGGCGGTTTTATTTTGGGAGGTGACGGATTAGATGACAGTTTGCTATCTGTACAATTCCACCTGTGTCCGATAGGGCATCATTAAGTCAGAAAATATTCTACTTTTATTCTTTGAAAACCTACGATACTTTTCTATGGACATAAGCAATCAGACAAAAGAGCTGTTTTTATATGAAGAAATGAAGCGGGGGAAGGAATACGCCTTCGATTTCTTCTTTAATTATTATTATCCAGGTCTGTGTGTATATGCCCAAAAGATAATCTCTCTCCCGGAAGATGAAGCAAGAGATATGGTACAGGATGTTTTCGTTAAATTCTGGAACGACCGTGAAAAATTAGACATTCAGCTTTCTATTCGGTCATATTTGTTTGTCTCTGTAAAAAACAAATGTTTCGATTTGCTACGAAAAAAAAACAGGAATATAAAAGTTCAGGAAATCTCCAGTGAGCACGACATTGCCAATGAATCATTTGAAACCTATGTTTTATCGGAACTTGAAACCCTGTTTAATAAAAGTCTGAACAAACTACCTGAACGATGCCGTGAAGTTTTTGAACTAAGTCGTTTGCATGGCCTTAAAAACCGCGAAATTGCCGCGAAATTGAACATATCTGAAAAAACAGTGGAGAATCAGATCACCAAAGCGCTACATATTTTAAAAGAAGAATTAAAAGATTACCTGCCATTGCTGGTCCTTTTCGAGTTTTTTCACTTTCTCAGATAGTTCTGATTGCTTTACTTCAGTTATTTTCTGAACTTGCATGGGGGGTAGTTCAAAAAAATACGTCCTATGTAATGTAAACGATCAAGTAAAGTGAAAAACAAGAATTTCATATACAATTTAATTACGCTGGAGTTCACCGATGGGCTGGATAAGCAGCAGAACGAGGAATTGCAATCGTGGCTTGAAATATCTCAGGAAAACAGAACTGAGTACAATGAAGTGGTCAAACTCCTGACTTATTCTGACAGGCTTATTGCTATGAAGAGAATTAATGCCGACCGGGATCTGTTATCTGTCAAGCAGAAACTGAAACGCCAACCAAAGAAAAACACTTTTTCCTTAAATTTTCAAAAAGCGGCGGCCATCCTTTTAATGCCTGTTCTTACCTTTCTCCTATACGTTCTATATAATCCTTCATTTATTGCATCTACAAGAAATAATCCTGAAGTTGATTCCATAGAAGTTATTGCTTCTGCCGGAGCACGGACAATCGTACAATTGTCAGATGGAACTGAAGTTAACCTCAATTATGGAAGCAAAATAAAATATCCAAGAAATTTTATTGGGGATACAAGAGAATTGAGATTATCAGGTGAAGGATTTTTTAATGTCAGCCATGATCCTAAGCATCCATTTATTGTAAAAACTAAACGGATAAATATTAAGGCAGTGGGTACCAGGTTTAATGTTCTTACATATCCTGGAAATGACAAGGTTGAAACGACCTTAATTGAAGGGAAAGTTGTTTTGGAGCAATCTGATGAAAATGGGGCAACAAAAAGCATTGGATCGCTAATTCCGGGAGAGCATGTTAATTACAACCCGACTACCGGTGAATTATCGAGTACACAAGGAAATGTTGAAAAATATATAGCCTGGAAGGATGGCATATTGTTTTTTGACAATGCCGCGATCAGTGATGTTGCAGAAAGGCTTGGGCGTATGTACAATGTTGACATTAAAGTTGCTGATGAAATTAAAGATTATACCTATACAGTGAAATTTGTAGACGAATCACTCTCTCAGATTCTTGACCTCCTTACCAAGGCAACACCTGTTAATTATAAAATGTACCCACGTAATAAATTACCAGATGGGACATACTCTAAACAAAAAATACTCTTTGAAAAACGTAAAAACTAAGCGAATCTAACTTAAACGGGAAATGCCTATGAAGTAAACTAACTCACAAAAAACAGGGAAATGCAGCAAACATTCCCCTGATGAGAGTAAAATCAACCCTGCAGCAAACAGGGCAAATTCTAATTTTAACAAAACAAATGTATGAAAAAAAATTACTGTTTTGAATGGGAACATAGGATTCCCATTCTGAAAAAACTTTTAATCATTATGAAACTAACTTTCTTTCTTATTGCGATCTCAGCTTTTAGCGTTTTGGCTAATAAGTCGTATTCTCAGACCGTAAGTCTCAACATGGAAAAGGTAACAATAAAAGAAGTGCTTTCGAAAATCGAAGATAAGAGCGGTTGTAATTTCATGTACAGCGAAAAATTTGTCGATGTCACGAAAACCGTTTCGATAAACGTTGAGAATCAAAAGATTGAAGATGTTTTAAATTCGTTGTTTGCTGGAAGCGATATTCGATTTGAACGAAAAGACCGCCTAATAATTTTAACAAACGAAGCGAACAATAGCGTTTCTGTTTCACAGCAACAAAAATCCGTATCAGGGAAAGTCACCGATTCTTCAGGAGCAACCTTGCCTGGAGTTTCAGTTATTGTAAAAGGAACAACCAATGGTACGATTACCGATGCTGAGGGAAATTATACGCTTTCCAAAGTATCAGAAAATTCGACCTTACAATTCTCATTTGTGGGAATGAAAACACAGGAGTTAGCCGTTGGTAGCCAAACAACAGTTAATGTTGTTTTGGCTGAAGAAACCATTGGTATCGAAGAAGTTGTGGCTGTCGGATACGGTGTTCAGAAAAAGGTTAACCTGACAGGTTCAATTTCATCGGTAAAATTTGATGATGCATTGGACAATCGTCCGATTACAAATGGAACACAAGCCCTTGGCGGAAAAGTTTCCGGCGTTTGGGTAAGCCAAAATTCAGGTAAACCAGGAAGCGACGGAGCCCAATTGCGTGTAAGAGGTTGGGGAACAATGAACAATTCAAACCCGCTTGTGATCATAGATGGAGTTGAAGGCTCCTTTGAGCAGTTGAATCCAAATGATATTGAGAGCATGTCGGTTTTAAAAGATGCCGCAAGTGCTGCAATATACGGTTCGAAAGCGGCAAATGGTGTTATTCTGATTACAACGAAACAGGGTAAGAATAATGAAAAAATGGAAGTCAATCTTTCTTCCTATCTCGGCGTTCAATCATTGGGAAGAAGATTTGATTTAATAACCAACAGTGCTGAATCTATGAAATTATCAAATCAGGCATTGGTTAATGGAGGCTCAAGCCCTATTTTTCCTGACAATGTAATTTCTGCATTTGAGAATGGTACAGATAAATACAAGTACCCCAATACAGATTGGTTTGATGAATTGTTTAAGCCTGCAATTATACAGGAACACAATGTTTCGATCCGGGGCGGGTCACAACAAACTTCATCCTTTCTTTCCTTTAATTATTTAAATCAGGACGGAATGGTTCCGAATACCAATACTGAAAGATATGGAATTAGAGCAAATCTAGAAACAAAGATTAATAGTTGGCTAAAAGTAAGTGGTCGTTTAAATTATTCCAGAAGGGTTTCCGAAGAGCCTTATGCCGATGTTACCTATGGTTCTTTAGGACGTGTTTTTGAAATGCTGAGTGGGGCCGCTCCCTATATTGCTCCTTATACCCAAGACGGACGTTTCGGTTCTGTTCAGGCAATCGACGCGAAAGGCAGTCTTTTATATGACAATAGAAACCCGTTGATTGATGCTGCTAACGGAAAAACCACAACGGAAGAGAATTTTGTCTCGATAAATACATCAGCAGAAGTAAAATTTAGTGACGATTTATTGCTAAAAACTACTTTTGCATCTACTGGTAATTGGAATATGATGGACAAATTTAATCAAAGCGTTTATGGTTATACCGATTCCGGGGTTCAGACCATAACCAAGAATTTCAACAGGGAAGGTATTGAAATGAACAGAAACGAAATTTATTCACTCGACAATAACCTGTTTACAACGCTTAATTACAATAAGAAATTTGCTGATGTTCATGATTTTTCCGCGATTGCCGGTATTCAATTGGAAAGCATGGTAATCAAAAATTTGTTTGCCCGCAGAACCAGCCCTCCCAAAGAAGGTTTAACTCAAGTAGATGCCGGAACTTCTGGAATACAAGGAAATGGCAATATGGTTGGACTAAAAATGTTCTCTTATTTTGGACGCGTAAACTATTCATATTCTGAAAAATATTTGTTTGAAGCTAACATGAGAGCTGATGCCTCGTCACGTTTCCAAAAAGGTTCAAGGTGGGGTATATTCCCAGGGTTTTCTGCCGGATGGAGACTTGGCGATGAAAATATCGTTAAAAACCTAAATCTTTTTACGAACCTTAAACTACGTGCTTCTTGGGGACAATTGGGCAATCAAAGTATTGCAGGCTATTGGCCATATCTCACTGTAATAGATCAAAACAATAGCTTAAGCTACAGCAATGGCGGAACTTTTGCCCCCGGAGCGGCTGTCACTTCATTGATTGACCAGGATATTACATGGGAGACTACAGCAACACTTGATTTCGGGATGGACATTGGTTTGTTCGATGGAAAGGTCAATATTGTTGCTGATTATTTCAGGAAAAACACATCGGATATTATAGTTCAGTTGCCAATACCTCTTATTTTAGGTGAGATTCAGGCACCTTATGAAAATGTTGGGGAAATGTTGAATACTGGATTTGAGCTGGATTTAAATTACGACAATCAGGTGAAAGACAAGAATAAACTTGGTTATAATATAAATCTTAACATGACTTATATTAATAACGAGGTTACCAAATTCAATGGAAATTCACCTGATCAGTTGTACTTGATCCGTGAAGGATACTCGTATAAAAGTTTATATGGTTATAAAGAAATCGGAATATACCAGACTGATCAGGAAGCATTAGACCACATGCATGCAAATAGTTTTAAGCCAAAGGCGGGAAACCTGAAGTTTGAAGATGTAAATAACGATGGGAAATTAGGATTTGAAGATAAACAGGGTTTGGGCAATACTATCCCCAAATTCACATTCGGTATAACTCCCAGTTTCAAATATAAAGGATTTGATTTAAGTTTATTATTCCAGGGAATTGTTGGTGTTCATGCTTATACACAAAACAATTTTACACATGTAACATGGGAAAATAGAATTCTTTCAACTCGTTGGAGAAACGCCTGGACTCCACAGAATACAAATACAAATGTGCCAAGTCTAAAATATGACAACACATGGGATAATTCTGAGAATTCCTACTGGGTACATAATTTGTCATTTATAAAATTGAAGAACATTCAACTTGGATATACTTGTCCTGGTAGTATTGTATCAAAGTTAGGAGTTCAGAAAATTTACATTTACGCAAATGCTCAAAATGTTTTCTCTATTGTAAACAAAGATTATGAAGGATATGATCCTGAACGGAACACATTTGATTCGGGAAACAATCTTTATCCAATTCCAAGAATAATTTCATTTGGTGTCAATCTTAATTTTTAAAACTATGAAACGTCGAAATATTTTAACTTATAGTTTACTGTTTATCATGCTTCTATCCTCTGGTGGATGTGCCGATAAATTTCTAGATTTCTATCCTGAAGATAAAATTACCTCAGCCAATTTCCCCCAAGATGAAAAAGACATCAGGCTATTACTCAATGGAGTTTATGGTTTGCTTCGTGAAACATCATTTTTTGACCAGGGATTGTTTGGTTTCGGTATAACAGATGGGGCTACTCCTAATGCTTATAATTGGGGCGGTTTGGTCATTACAAAAATTGGAAACGGGAGTTTATCTTCCAGCGATTTAATGACTGTTACTTTTCGTTGGACGAGGTGCTATAGCATCATATTCCGGGCAAACTATTTATTGAAAGCTCTTGAACAAGTTCCTTTAAGTGATGATGTAAAAGCAACTTACATCGGAGAAGCTCATTTTTTACGTGGACTTGCCTATTCCAAGTTAGTTGAAACTTACGGAGGAGTACCGATGGTTCAATCTTTACTTACAGTGGAAGAGGCCAGGAACTTAAGCAGGGCCTCGGCAGATGAAACCTGGGCACAAGCAATTTCTGATTATGATATAGCTATTGAAAAACTTAAAGTTGATGCACCACAAGTTGGCCGCGCAACCAAGGGGGCAGCTTTAGGATTAAAAATGAGGGCTTATCTGTATCAGGGAAAATATGATAAAGTACTCGAAGTAGTTAGCCAAATTGAAGCGTTGAATAAATATTCGCTGTTCCCAAGCTACGAAGGACTTTTTAAATTGGCAAACGAAAACAATAAAGAAGTTCTTTTTGATATTCAGTACATGGCTGGAGAAAATTCACAGGGTTCATTTCATGATCAGTATTGTGGTACCGGTACAGGAAGCTTTACTCGTGGAAGCCGTTATGTCCCTACTGATAACTTGGTCGCAGCTTATGAAACAATTGATGGTTCTCCGGTTGATCCAACGAATCCGTATGTAAATCGTGACCCACGCCTTAAATTTACAATCGTCACACCAGGTGATTACATCTTAGGATATCGTTTCCCTAACTACTTGTATCCTGGAGGCGCGTTTAACCACCCTGGAAACAGGTTAAAACACTTGAGTTGTAGGAAATACCGGATTGATCCAATTACCGATTTGCCACCATCAGGCCAGTCATCATTAAATAATATTGTATTGAGGTATGCTGATGTGATTTTATCAAAAGCTGAAGCTTTAATAGAGACCAATGGAAGTGTGGATGCAGCAGTTGCATTAATTAACCGGATAAGAACAGAGCGTAATGATGTGAAAATAACTTCTTTGCCAACGGGACTATCGCGCGAAGCCGCACGTGCAAAATTAAGAAATGAAAGACGAGTTGAATTTGCGTTGGAAGGTCTCTATTGGTCGGATATCAAAAGATGGAAGATTGGTAAAGACATTTACCCTGTTCAGATTAAAGATCATACAGGTAGTTTAATAGAAACTAAATTTCCGAATGGTTATCTGGAGTATTATAATTTATTACCCATACCCGATACTGAACGGGCATTAAATAAAAACCTTAGCCAAAACCCAGGGTGGTAAAAAACTTGAATAGTAGTTTGCCTTAAAGTTCATTTAAAAGGAGATTAATTTTGTTTGTATCAACAATCCATTGGTAAAGTAATGGATTGTTGATACAAACAAATTTTAAAGAATTTATATAATGGGAAAAACCAATGTATTCAAAGATTTTACGGGGTATCTTTCCGGGAATAAGTCAATTATCACTTTACTTTTTTGTGCTTCTTCTGCTATGTTTTCGCAATATAGTGATGCAGCGACATCCGGAAAACCCAATGTCCTTTTCATTCTGACTGATGATTTGGGCTATGGGGACCTGTCGTGCCAGGGAGGAAAAGATATTCATACTCCAAATATTGACCAGCTTTTTAATAATGGAGTAAAATTCTCTAATTTTTATGCCAGTTGTACCGTTTGTTCGCCCACCCGAGCCAGCCTGATGACAGGGCGTTATCCTGATATGGTTGGAGTTCCGGGGCTTGTTCGTGGTAATAAAACAGACAACTGGGGATATCTTTTGCCATCTGCTATTACCCTGCCCGATATGTTGAAAAAAGCAGGTTACCAAACAGCCATAATTGGCAAATGGAATTTAGGATTGGAAACACCCAACCTTCCAAATGAACGTGGATTCGACTTCTTTCATGGTTTCCTGAGCGATATGATGGACGATTACTGGACCCACCTTCGTGAAGGCATTAATTATATGCGTAAAAACCAAACTGAAATTAATCCAAAAGGTCATGCAACCGAAATTTTTTCGGATTGGGCAATTGAATACGTTACTGAAAGATCAGGCGACAAGAAACCTTTCTTTTTATATCTGGCATACAACGCACCGCATTTTCCGATACAACCGCCTAATGAATGGCTGGAAAAAGTAAAAAAGCGTGAAGGAAGTATTGATGAAAAGCGTGCGAAGAATATCGCTCTTGTAGAACATCTGGATTACAATATTGGACGGGTAATTGAGGCTTTGAAAAAATCCGGTCAATATGAAAATACGGTTATTCTGTTTTCATCAGACAATGGAGGACATTTGCCCAGTGGCGCCTCAAATGGAAATCTGAGGGGTGGAAAACAGGACATGTACGAAGGTGGCATAAAAGTACCGACATGCATGGTCTGGGAAGGAACTGTAGATAAAGGAGTTTCTACTCAATTTGCGTTAACCATGGATCTGTTCCCAACACTTTGTTCGATTGCGGGGGTGCCAGTTACTCACACAATAGATGGAATTAACCTCATGGCCGGAATTTTGAGAAAAAGTAAAGAGGATAATGATAACAGGATGGTTTATTTCATGAGAAGGGAAGGTGGCAGTTATGGAGGCCTATGTTATTATGCCGCACGTAAAGGAGCTTATAAATTGGTGCAGAACACCCCATTCGAGGAGTTTCAGTTATTTAATATTGAATCCGACCCATTGGAAACAAAACCGTTGGATGTTAACATGGAACAGTTTAAGGAACTGAAATTTGGTTTATCGCAACACATCAGAAAGGCAGGAGCAATTCCCTGGGAAAAGCCTGAAGCCAACTAAAATGCTTCTTAGAACATAAACTAATAAATTAACAAATGAAAAATCTTAATACAAGTTTAATTGCAATGACTGGTTTGCTTTCCATTGGAATAACAGGCCCACTAAGTACCATTGCAACGGAAAAGTCAAAGATTGCAAAGCCCAATTTTATAATCATTCTTGCTGATGATATGGGCTATGGTGATGTTGGAGTTTACGGCCACCCAACAATTAAAACTCCCAACCTGGATAAAATGGCATCCGAAGGACAAAAGTGGACCAATTTTTATGTGGCAGCACCTGTTTGTACTCCATCAAGAGCTGGTTTATTAACCGGGCGATTGCCCATCAGGTCGGGAATGTGTAGTGAGAAAAAGCGAGTGTTGTTTCCTAATTCAAAGGGAGGGCTTCCTGAGAGCGAAATTACAATTGCTTCAGCGCTTAAAACTGCAGGTTATACAACAGCTTGCATTGGAAAGTGGCACCTTGGACATCTTCCTCAATATGCACCGAATGCACATGGTTTTGACTATTATTTTGGAATTCCTTACAGCAACGACATGGATTTGACAGAGCCCTCGAAATATATGGGAGCGGTTGTTAGTCCTAAGGTTGAATATTTTAATGTGCCGTTAATGAGAAATTCTGAGATCATCGAACGGCCTGCGGATCAAACTACAATCACAAAAAGGTACACCGAAGAAACCAAAAAATTTATCAAACAAAATAAGGAGAAGCCTTTCTTTATTTATTTAACTCATGCAATGCCTCATGTTCCTTTGTTTCGATCCAAAGAATTCGAAAATAAAAGTCTTAGGGGAATATATGGCGATGTAATTGAAGAACTGGATTGGAGCGTGGGCGAAATTTTGGCTTCTTTAAAAGAAAATGGTTTGGATGAAAATACACTTGTTATTTTCACTTCGGATAACGGCCCATGGACAACGTTTAAAGAGCAAGGTGGCAGTGCCGGTTTACTTTCCGGCGGAAAGGGGGGGACTTATGAAGGTGGAATGAGAGAGCCTGCAATCTTCAGATGGCCGGGTACACTTAAACCAAGTGTTGTAATGGATATGGCTACGACGATGGACTTGTTGCCTACTTTTTCGAAACTGGCTAGTGCGAATCTTCCAAATGACAGAGTTTACGATGGGTACGACATTTCTCCTGTATTGTTTGGAACGGGTAAAGATCCTCGAAATGTAGTTTATTATTATCGCGACACTCAGGTTTTTGCTATCAGAATGGGCGACTATAAAGCACACTTTATTACTCAGCCCGAATATGGATCAGAAAGCACTACCGTGCATGAAACACCATTGCTCTACAATTTGAATGTTGATCCATCTGAAAAATATGATATTGCAGCCAAGCATCCGGAGGTTATTGAAGAAATGAAAAAAATACTGGAAAAACATCAGGCAGGAGTGGTTCAGGTAGAAAATCAACTTGAAAAGTATTAGAATATTCATTAATGAAGCAATCTAATCTCTTTTGAATTTGATTCATGAAAAGATGATATCTTGCAACCCCACTACCCAGTGGGGTTGCTTATTCTTCTTCCATTTGAGAGCAATAAATAAAACAAGTCATGGCCAAGCATCGTCCTCTAAATTCAGTTTTGATAAAACCCACCGGTCCCGATTGTAATCTGGATTGTACCTACTGTTTTTATCTGGAGAAATCTGAATTATTTAAGCAATCGCCGGTACTCCGTATGAGTCCTGAAATTCAGGAAGAGTTGATCCGGCAGGTGATGCAGCAGTCGGGCGAGAGTGTTTCGCTGGCCTGGCAGGGCGGTGAACCTACCTTGATGGGACTCGATTTTTACAAACGAGCCATCGAACTGGAGAAAAAGTACGGGCACAACCAGATGGTTTGGAACGGCCTGCAAACCAACGGGATGTTGCTCGACAAGAACTGGGCAGCTTTCCTGAAAGAATACGACTGGTTGGTTGGTATTTCGCTCGATGGCCCGGAGCACATCCACAACCGGTACCGCTTCGATAAAGGACAAAAAGGCACCCATCCGCGGGTGGAGGAAAATGCCATCATGCTTCTGCAGGAAGGCGTGGCGGCCAATGCCATGTGCTGCCTGACATCCTATTCTGTTCAGTTTCCCGATGAATTGTACGCCTATTACAAAAGTTTGGGATACACATTTATGCAGTTTATCCCGATTGTGGAAACGGATAAGAACGACCCGACCAAAGCAGCTCCCTTTTCGGTGTCGGCTGTCGATTATGGAAATTTCCTGATCCGGATATTCGATCTGTGGCTGGCCGACTTTGCGAACGGCGTTCCAACCACTTCGATCCGCTATTTCGAATCGGTTTTCCATTCGTATGTCGGGATGGAAGCGCCCGAATGCACCATGATGAAAGAATGTGGCGCGTATGTAGTGGTTGAGCACAACGGGAATGTTTACAGCTGCGACTTTTTTGTGGAACCCAAGTGGAAACTGAGCAACGTGATGCACGACCGGATCATCAATATGCTGAACTCGAAGACCCAGCAGACTTTTGGCGCTGCCAAGGCCGTTTTGCCTCGCGAATGCCGTCAATGTCCCTGGCTGCGCAATTGTTATGGCGGATGCACCAAAGACCGAATCAAAGACCCCGAAGACCACCGGAGGCCCCAGTTCTGCACCACCACCAAAATGTTCCTGAAACATGCCAACCCGACTTTGAAAATAATGGCAGAACAATGGAAAGAGCAGCAGGCCATTCAACACGAAAAGCAACGAACAGGCGGTGTTTACAATGCTTTCGACGATTTTACCAAAAGGTCGTGAACCTGAAATTAAAAGTAATATTGTTCTGATAGACGTTGATTTGAATTCAAATAATATGAACAAAGTGAAAGGATTAAAATATTTTCAAGTATGGATTGTTATTGCAGTGCTTCTGGCTTTTACGCTTGATGGTTGTCATTCAAGGCCAAAGAATCCGGATTCAAATGAGACGCAAAAGACAGGTTCATTGGGAATA
>Ga0209319_1002072_pt1 | contig 13652 bp, 11 predicted proteins | sample RifGroE2_FD_184000 | JGI IMG/M metagenome (GOLD analysis project Ga0209319, IMG submission 184000) | Groundwater microbial communities from Rifle, Colorado - Groundwater E2 (SPAdes) (version 2) | ecosystem: Environmental > Aquatic > Deep subsurface > Groundwater | place: Rifle, Colorado, United...
GTGCCATATGCCATACAGAGAAAGCGTACATTTTGGACGGTTTCTCTGCAAATCGATTTGTTTGTCAAAAACCAATGTTTACGCTAAAATTTAATCAATTAATTCCTGCTTCACGCAGGATCTAAGTAGAAACAAACTTTAACCCGAAGTTTGCCGACAAGAAGTTCCTTGATTTAAAGGAGAAATATGATTTTGCGCCATTTCAAGTTAGGTGTGTTACAGACGGCGAAATTCTTCTTGATAGATTCACTAAGCGCGCCAATTCAGACGAGCGTCATCCTGGGCATATTGATAGCGGAAGTTTGGACGAATGGCGGCCAATTTTATTGCAAGGGAAAATAGAAGCCCTTAATGTTGGAGGTGAAATTTTTGACATTGACACTAGTGATTTTAATAAAACTGATTATGACAAGTTGGTTAGTGCTATTAAATCGGCAACTAACATCCGATAACAACGCATATCTGGCTCCAAAATTTTTCATTTATTGAAATAATAAGGAGTGAAAAATTTCCTCGACCCAAATTTTCATCCCTTAATTTCGATGAAGGTTTAGGCTGAGATAATTAAATCAAGCATTGCCTGAAATAAAAAGTTTATCCTGCTAAGTCGGGATGAAAACTTCAGATGATGCGTAAACGTTAGCTGAAATATTAAAAATTCTTTTCGGGCCCCTTCGGGGCATTTAATCGGGGCAAAATTATTTTTTTATTTTTTTCAGCGCTCAATAAACATATGAAAGAAAAATATATTCCATCGCAAGAAGAAATTGATAAAGCAGAAAGCATGATGACTCCTGACCAGAAAAAGGATTCTGAAATCAGGGCAAAAAATTGGGAGCAAGAACAGGCGCCGTGGGTGCCGTTTGATGACGACAATATTGACGAAAATTTTGAACGCAAACCAGCAACACCAGAACAAAAAGAAGATATGGGCAGAAGACTTGCCGAACTTGCCGATGCATTTGAAGACTCAAATTTAAATTGGCACATGGACGGCGCTTTGAATATATCTTTGATGAATGGAAAATATATCGGCAATCACAAGGACGTAGACTTATCAATCGAAAAAAACGAACTTGCTGCACTTGAAATTCAATTACTCAAAAAAGGTTTTGGTTTATTTTTATCCAGAACAGAAGATAAGACAAAAAATAAGGTGATGCGTAGGGTCGGTCACGCAGATTTTGCCGATTCTGAGACTGAGCATATGCTTATTGCCGCAATTGATGAAAACGGCCAAATCAGAAGGGATAAATCTTTAAATTTCGTTGATACACATATTGTCGAAAGAAATGCGGAAGGACAAGCGCTGGGGAATTCGGGGGTGGTAATACCTGACAAATGGACGAAACCTTACCCAATTGAATTTCAGGGCAAATCGATCAATTTATCGCATCCAGGAAAGGTATTGTATTACAAATTGCACCAAGGAAGAGGATATGACACGACGGACATACAGCGCTTAGTCGAAACGGGAAAAGTAGCTGAAGAAGACGTTGCAGATGTAGAAAAAGTTTTTGAAAGTGAATTTACAGCAAATATCAAACGAGGGCGAAAAATTTTTGAAGCAGTTTCAGAACAACTGACACCAGGCATGAACGCTGATCAAATTCTTGATAAAATCCTGCAACAACGTGAATTAACAAAGGGGGGTGAACAGATGAGAGAAGTATTTAAACCTTTTGCGCAAAAAATTTACGAATCAGAAGATAAATCTACGGATGCGATGCTGAAGATTGGAATTGAATTATTCAAGGTTGAAGAAAAGAATAATTTAAAACGAGAAGAAATTAAAAAAGTTAGACAGTCGGTATTAGACGCTCAAAAAATAAAACAAATTCGAGAAGAATTAAAAAAATAAAGGGCGCTGGTTAATTCTGGATGGTTTGCACCGACTTGTTAAGGCGAAAATTCTCGGCCACGATAAAGTAAGCGTTCGTAAAATTCCCAGGACGAAAATCCCAAAAATTCAAAAATAGGTTAAAAAATCAATTTAATATTGCTCAAATTAAACATCGTCTAACCAATTATATCCGGTTTCGTTACGCTACACCCAAATTACTATCACAACTTCAGATGATACCGATACGTTAGCTGAAATAATGAAAAAAATTATGAACATATTATCACCACAAAAAAGAGTAATTTTATTTTACTCTTCTTTCGTTCTGTGGGTTGGAATCAATATGGGGCTGTTCTTTTATTTACTATTCAATTTTTGGGTTTTGATAGGCGAAGTCTCTCACCTCCTAGTTATTCCATATATTCCACTTGTAGGAGCTTTATACTTCTCTTTGGATTTAATAAAGAAGAGAAAATTGCTCTTTTTTATATTTTTGCTGGCATTTTTTGCCGCAGACGCATTAGCACTATTTGGTATCGTGAGAGAAATGCTTGGATTAGTCGTTAGAAACGACGTGCCCGGACTTGTATTTGCATATTTATTCGTTGGTCAAAGTATTTTGCAGTTAATTTTGATCATTGGATTTTTCATATATGAACGAGTGGCAAAAAATGCAAAACATCTTAGGAAAATAGCAGTCCCTTTTGCAATCACAGTCGGTGTTTATTTGCTCTATCGCCTGGTCTTCTGGATCTGGTTCATTACAGGTTTCAAGGTATAATTTTTTTCATTACATCGCCTAACGGCGTGTATCAGGTTTGCACAAAACAATGAAAAAATTACATCATTACACTACATTCTAAATTCCAAACAGGACTTAATTTTACTAAAACAAACCGATTTTTTACGACGATACCTGGCGAGGTTTTTAATACCCCGCCTTTTTCGTGCTATAATATTTTTGTATGTTCACCCTCCCCAACATTATCCTCCCTATCTGGCTACTCTTCCTCCCTTTTGGTTTTGTCATCGGTCTTTTTCTAATCTACGGTTTATTCAACATCTACCACCTCTTGCGCTTTGCCACCTATAACCTTGGCAGTTATTTTGTAACCGTACTTTTTATTGGCGGGGCAGTTATTTTGGCGGCAATTTCAATTATCTATATTACCAACTACGACTGGACTTTAACCTGGAATTTAACCGACTTTTTGGAATTTAAGTCGGTCACTTTTTTATGATGGATCTTCAACACTTACCAAACGCCCGGGCCGGCGAAAAGGTGGAGCTTTTTTTGCGGCGAAATTGGACAACACCTTTGGAAATTATTATCTACACCAGCCTTTTGTTTGGCGTGCCTGTTCTTGGGCTTTGGCTTTTTAACGAACAGATTAGCGACTGGTTAACCACACCCTATATCGGCCAGGCTTTAGTTTTGGCTATTAGCGCCTACGCCTTGATTACTTGGTTATTTGCTTTTTTAGAGTTCACCGACTACTATCTTGACGTCTGGATTGTCACCAACGAAAGAATTATTAATATCGAACAAAAAGGTTTGTTTACTCGAGTGGCTTCAGAACTACACCTAACCACGGTCGAGGACACCACCTCCGAGGTTAAGGGTATGCTTCACACTTTTCTGGATTATGGTAATGTCTACGTGCAAACCGCCGGCGAGCGCACGCGTTTTATTTTCAAAAACGTGCCGCATCCGGAAAAAGTTAAAGAAACCATTGTTAGGCTGACCGAAGAGAAAAAAAGTAAAATTACCAATTAAAAATAGCCGTGCCTTGCGCACGGTTTATTCTATGTCGCAAACTCCCCCACAACGAATCAATAAATATTTAGCCCAGTCGGGCGTCTGTTCGCGTCGCAAAGCCGATGATTTGATTGCTCAAGACCAGGTTACCATTAACGGCGAACGAGCTCTTTTGGGCGACCTGGTAAAACCCGGGGATTTGGTTAAAGTGGCCGGTCAACCGGTTTTTGAAGAAACCGAAAAAATCTTTTTGTTGTTTCACAAACCCTTCGGTGTTATTTGCACAGCCGACCCAAAAGCCAATAATAATATTTTTGAATATTTGCCAAACGATCTAAGACTCATTCAAGTCGGCCGTTTGGACGTCGAATCTTCTGGCCTAATGCTTTTAACCAACGATGGCGAAGCGGCCAACAAAATCATGCATCCTTCGTCAAATCATGAAAAAGAATATTTGGTCGAGGTTACCGCAACTATAACCTCGGACTTTATAAGAAAAATGGAAGACGGCGTTATTTTAGATGGCTCAAAAACCAAGCCCTGCAAATTAGGTAAAATTAATGATCATACTTTTTCCATGGTTTTAACCGAGGGCCGCAATCGCCAAATCCGCCACATGTGCGAAGCCCTGGGCTATGAAGTCTCAAAACTAAAACGCGAACGGATCCTAAATCTGACCTTAGGAAAACTAAAACCCGGCGAATATCGTGAATTGAAAAAAACCGAAATCTATCTTTTGCTAAAAGGCTTGGAATAAAAAAATAACCACTGGATCAAAATCCGGTGGTTTTGTTTTTACCATTCACGGCCAGAAAAACGAAGGTTTACCACTCAAAACTCTCCCAAGTCCAATCGGCCAGGGCACGAGCGTCTCGGAAACTATCGGTCCGGGAACCGGCACCAAAAACCACTAATAATATTTCTTCTTTTGAATTTTCCAGTTCAGGTCGCAAAGAAACCACCAAGTTCCAGCCGGACTCGTCGAGGTAGCCGGTTTTGCCGGCCATGACATAAATATCGTCGTATTCTGGTTTCCAAAGCATCCAGTTGGTGCTGGTTAAATTTTTACTTTCCCCGGTGGAAAGCACAGAAATAACTTTCGAGGCTGTGGAAACAAAACTTTTTAATTCACTGTCGGCAAAAAACTGTCGGGCAAAATAAGCCACTTCCCGAGCCGTGGAAACATTTTCGACTTCAATACCGCTCGGGTCGACAAATTTAGTTTTGACCAAACCTAAATTACAGGCTTCGGCATTCATTTTGCGAACAAAATTTTCTTTGTCATTATCAACAACCCGAGAAATAGCGTTGGCGGCGTTGTTGGCCGAGCTCACCAAGGTGGCGTAGAGCAAATCGCGTAAACTAAAAGTTGCGCCGTCGCTTACATAAAGTTTAGCGCCACCGACATCATCCGCAGAGCTGACCGCACAAGTTATATCGAACGAAGTGCCGGAATCTATAACCAAATGACTGGTCATTAATTTAGTAATCGAGGCCATTGGCCAAAGATCGTCGGAATTATGTTCGGCCAAAATCAAACCACTGTTTTTGTCGACAATAATAAATTTCTCGGCTGTCAAATCTGGCAAACTTTGATTTTTAATTTGGCTGGGAAAATCAATCGGCGCGTACTCGGCCAATTCTTGGTGCTCGCGCCAACCGTATTGTCGGGCCCAGTCTTCGAAGTTGATAAGAAAACCGGCAGCCGTATTAGGCACGGCGTTGCCGCTCGAATCAAAAGCTGTTTGTAAATCACCACGCTGATTATAAACCTGCAGCAAAGCTCCGGACATCGCGGCTTTTGAAGACAACGGCAAAACAAAAAAGATCGCCGCTAAAATTAAAGATAAAAAAGGCCGTCTTTTTTTCATGTTTTTAAATTTATTTCCAACGCTTTACCAAATCTATTCCGGTGTAAAAATACTTGATAATAGTTTGCCAATCAGTACCTTCTTTTCCCATAGCCAAGGCCTCGGAAGCCGACATACCAACCCCGTGACCCCACAGAGTTTTACCAACATCGTGCGGTGTACTAACCGAAACGCACCAAGGCACTCTGCCGCCCCAAACCTCGTTCCAACTACGCGTTCGACCGTCGGAACGGGAAAAATATGGAGTAATTGCTGTGGCTCCACCATGGATTACAACTTGACCGCGAGTTGCTTCCACGGCTTCGGTGATATGCGGGGTTCGAGCTTCTTGTCCGTAGCCAAAGTAAACCTGATCGGCATAAGCATCGACATGGAAAAATTCTGAAGCGTGTTTGGTGGCGCGTTCCCAATGGTACAAAGCGTAAGTGCGAGCTGCGGTTAATAAAGCTTTTTGAAATTCAAGATTGGAAAGATCAGAAGTTTCACCAAGACCGCGCAAATAATATTCCATGGGCAATTCGTTGATAAGCCAAGTGCGATCATTGGGAACATTATAATGAATCTCCAAAATATTACGGAATTGATTATCGGCATTGGCAGCATTACGAGAAATTCGTCGATCAAAATTTGTTACCGTACAGATGGCGTTGGCCGTAACCGGTTCAAAACGAATAAAAAATGAAGTTGACTCCAAACCCTTGCCGCGGTTAAACCAATATTTACCTTTTTTGTAAAAAGCCTCGACCTCTTCGCCGGCTTTCATTTCAGCTAACAGACTGTTGTTACCGTCTTTAAGATTAAAATCACTGGCACAGGTAATTTTTACCTGATCTTCGGTTTCTTCGTCAACAATTAAAACCCCAACGCGAATAACCGGTTCCTCAATATAACTTATGGTGTCTTCGACGATAACCGGAAAATCTTTGACTTCGGGAGCGTCGCTTGTCACCTCGATAGGAATCTCGATTTCGCTCCCTGTCACAACATCGACATTGTCGGCGGCCATGGCAAATTTAACCGTGTAGTTTCCTTTTTTGACCGGCGCTTTAAATTTAAAAGTAATCAAATCCATGGCCCCCGGTACCACCGGTGAATCGTTTTTCACGATCGCGGTTTTTGAGTCTGCCCAAGAAGAATCAACATAACTAACCGAAGAAGCTGTGGAGATTTCCGGTAGTTTTATGGAACGAGCGTTCCAGGTCTGACTGCCGGAATTTTTTATTCCGGCCGTAAAAGTCACCACCTCGCCACCTTTAACTTGTAGAGTTTTTTTAATGCTTTTTAAAAGAACTGTAGCCGAGTAGCCATCGGTGGTGGTGGAAGAGACAGAGGAAGTTGAAGGAACAACAGAGGTTGAAGAAACGGTCTGCTCGGCGACTTTAATAGTGATGGTAAATTGGCCGCCCGGAATCCAGGCTTTATCTTCGACAGCCAAGGCAAAGGTTTCCTTATAAGTTCCAACTGTGGTTGGGGCTTTAAGCTTTAGAGAAATAGTACCATTACCTTTTACAGCAACTTTGGCTTCGGAAATTAAAGCCGGTTGATTGATTTTATACCAAGAAGGATCGGCAAAAACGCTAGTTCGGTATTTTGGTTCATAAGTATAAACCGAAACAAAATTACTTCCAGAGCTCAACCACTCGGCCGTGCCAATATTTAAAAAATTAACCGAAACAGTCTTGCTCTCACCTGGCGCCATAGTTAAATTGCCGCCAGAAGTTGAAACCAATAAGGCTTCGTACCCTTTAAGAGGTGCGGCTTCTGCGGTTTTAAGACCAACGAAAGCATGCCAAACCGGTACCCCGGCAGTTTTAGCGGCCGCCACCCGACTTTCGAAAACCCGTTCCACAACCGACAAAGCCAAAGCCACCGCCACCACCAATAAAAGCGACAAAACAATATTGACGATTACTTCTGACCAGCGTTGAGTATCGCTTTCGCGGGATTTTTCTTGTTGGTTTTTCATTTTGTCCTCCATAATTTTTATTACTTATATTTTACCAAAATTCAGACGACTTATCAACTGACCTTAAAGGCTTCGAAAAAACCCAAAAATCTGCTAAGATTGAAACATTATGAGCATCATGCAAAAGGTGGCGAAAAACTATGTTATTCAAATGCTTGGCAAAGCTTTGAGTATGCTAATCGGTTTGGTTGTGATTGCTATCTTAACCAGATATTTAAGCGAAGACGATTGGGGAGCTTATGTAACGGCCACCACCTTGCTGGCTTTTTTCGGAGTTTTTGTTGATTTTGGTTTAACTCTAACTCTAACCCAAATGATTTCCACCCCCGGAGCTGACGAGAAAAAAATTGTCGGCAGTGTTATGGGGATTCGCTTAACATCGGGCGCGCTTTTCTATTCGCTTTCGGCTTTGGTGGTTTTGTTCCTGCCTTATTCAAATACCGCTAAGGCCGCTGTGGCGGCCGGGGCCGCGGCTTTTTTCTTCATGTCGGCCACGGCTTCAATGGTCGGCTTGTTTCAAAAACACCTGGCTCTAAAAAGATATGTTTTGGCCGAATTGATCAGTCGAGGTTTTTATCTACTCTTTACTTTTCTTTGTGTGGTTTTTGGTTTGGGTCTTTTGCCGATTCTTGGGGCCATGGGTCTCGCCAATGCTTTGTGGTTTATTTTTGTTTTTATTGCCGCCAAACCCATCACGGTTATTCGTCCACAATTCAATTGGCCAATTTGGAAAGAAGCTTTTTATCGTAGCTCTCCCATCGCCATTTCGACAATTTTCAACCTAATTTACTTGCGTGGTGATGTTTTAATTCTGGCCTGGATCAAACCCGGGGATGTCCCGCAATATGGAACCGCTTATAAAGTTGTCGATGTGCTCACAGCCTTCCCCACCATGCTCATGGGCTTACTTTTACCTCAACTGGCTTTGGCTTGGGGCGAAAAAAATCGCGAGGTTTTCAAAAATATTCTACAAAAAGCTTTCAATGTTTTTGCCATGGTGGCCATACCTTTATTTTTCGGCACCCAACTGGTGGCCACTCAACTTACCACACTAATTGCCGGCGAAAAATACGCATCGGCCGGTTTGATTTTGAAAGTTTTAATTTTTGCCATTGTCTGTGTTTTTATCAGCACACTTTATGGCCATACCATTGTCGCCTTACACAAACAAAAAATCATGACTTGGGGTTACGCTTTTACGGCCGTTGTTTCAATTATTGGTTATATTATTTTCATTCCAAAATTCGGCATGTGGGGCGCGGCTTGGGTTACTTGTTTTTCTGAGTTTTTAATTGCCAGCCTGACTTTTATTACGGTTTGTAAGGTTTCAAAAACCTTACCCAACTTGGTCGTAACGGCCAAAGCAATTTTTGCCAGCTTGATTATGTATCTGATCATAATGGTTTTGCCAACCCTGCCGGTTCTAATAACCATTGTTTTGGGAGCTCTGGTTTATGGAATAACCATGATCAGCGTTGGTGGCATCAAAACCACGGAGCTCAAAACACTTTTACCGAAAAACAACCGTCTCTAAAATTATGTATCTTTTCCTCCTGGTTGGTTTGTTAATTTTATACGCCGCCATAGCTTGGCGAGATTTGCGTCTGGCAGTTTTTTTGCTTCTGGCTTGTTTGCCGACTTATTTATTAAGACTCGAGGTCTTGGTTGTGCCGGTAACTTTTTTGGAATTAATGCTGGGAGTGATAATTATTTTCTGGCTTCGGGCTTGGTGGCAAAAGAAAATAAACCACGACTTTAATTGGTTAAAGCCCTGGCTTTTACCGCTCGCACTTTTGATTATTGCCGGAACAATTGGTGTGTTTGTAGCCCCAAACACCTTGGCGGCCTTGGGAATTTTCAAAGCTTATTTACTGGAGCCAATTGTCTTCTTCGTTATTCTTTTTACAACCCTGAAATGGCACGATGATGCCGAACCGGCCTTAATATTCCTCGGCCTCGGTGCGCTTTTTGTAGCCAGCTTTGCCATTGTCCAAAAATTTACCGGTTGGGCCCTGCCGATTCCTTGGGACATCGAAGGTCGGACCACCAGCCTCTTCCCTTACCCCAACGCTGTTGGACTTTATCTAGGTCCGATTATTGTGATTGGTTTTATAACCTTCTGGCATTCGCTTCAAGAAAAGTTTTATTTAAAAGCTTGGTTTTGGCTTATAACCGTGGGGGTGTCCGCGGTGGCGGTATTTTTTTCGCAAACCGAAGCGGCTTGGGTGGCTATACCATCCGCCCTGCTCTTGTCCGCCCTTTTTTTACGCCGCACCCGCCTCTTGGCTGTGGTTTTAATCGTTTTGGCCATGATTGTTTCCTTATCGGTTCCGACTTTTAAAAACAAAATATTTTTAGGCGACTACTCCGGTGGTGTTCGGATTAAACAATGGGAAGAGACTTTTAATCTTTTAAAAGACCAATGGCTTTTTGGCGCCGGCCTCTCGGGTTATCCAACTGCCCTCGGGCATTATCACAACCATCAAGAAATCGAAATTTTTCAGTATCCTCACAATATCTTTTTAAATATTTGGAGCGAGCTTGGTTTACTTGGTCTTTTGGCTTTCTTAATGTTTATTAGACAGATTTTTAAAAACTTCCGGCTAGCCCAAAAAAAAGATTCTTCTTTGTTCTGGTTATCTTTTGCCACTTCAACAGCTCTTCTGGAAATGTTTATCCACGGCCTGGTTGACGTGCCGTTTTTCAAAAATGATTTAGCTTTATTAACCGCCGCCACCTTGGCTCTTCTGGCCTGGTCGGCCACTGGTCCTTATGCTCATAAAATTATTGAACAAACAAAAGAAGAGTGAACCTGGTCAGCAAACCAGTGGTAACGGAATTTTTATTTTATTCGGTATTGTTTTTCTAGCCGCCCTGATTTTAAAAATCATCCAAGCAGTACAGAAATAGACTTGTTTCCTTTTTTTTCGAATCCCCTCGCTCTGGAGTAACACTCGGACAGAGGGGATTTATTTTTGGGGCATTAAAGGTTAGTGTCCGACCCCCTCCTTAACAATGAGGGGGTTGTGTCTCCAAGTTAAAAAACAAAAAACCCGGAAACTAGAATTCCGGGTTGTTCGGAAATGACTTACCGAATCATACCGAACGAGAAGAGGCTGGCGAGCACGGCGAAGTGGCAAAGCTGATCGAGCCAGATCGAGGTGATCAGCCCGAAGCGTGCCTTGAGAGTGTCGATGGCCACGTGGGTCAAGAAGATGACGACCACGGCTGCCGAACTCAGGAAGAAGTTCACAGGCAGGCAAGAGAAAAGAACAAAGGCCGCGGTGTAGGTGGCGCAATGCGCCAGCATGGCGTTCCAGTCTTTGCCTTTTTCCAAACCCATCCAGGTGGTTTGCCAGGCAAAGTCACCGATGAAGTGGGCGGCCAGAACGAGAACCGGCGAACCGAGACCGATGATGAGACTGGTGGCCATGATTCACCTCGCGGAGCCGGGCTGACGACAGATCAGACCCTCTCCACTTTCAACATAACCTCGGCCACCAAAACCGCCCAGAGGTAATGACGACGGTTTCGACATTTATCGTGTTTATCACAACAGGAAGGTGGATGAATTTTAAAACAAACCCCGCGCCCCATTATCACAATATGGAAAAATTATGATTAGGGAGACATGACGACAGTTTCGACACTTTTTGACTTCTCAAATCAATCCAGTATGATGACAATATATGCGTATGGACATTTCCCCCAATCTAATGGCCGGACTCAAGGCTTTTGGTTTGGACGAAAAAGAAGCCGCAGTATATTTGGCCGGCTTGCGTCTGGGCTCGGCCACGGTTATTGAATTGGCTCACCAAGCAAAACTGCCACGAACCACAATCTATTCGATTTTGGAAAAAATGATCCGTGATGGTTTGTTTCATATTGGTAAAAAGAAAAGGAAAACCGTCTACACTGTCGAGCCGCCGCAAAGTTTGGAAAAAAAATTTGAAGAAAAAAAATCCGCCTTCCAAGAAATTTCCTCTGAGCTCGCAGAAATCCACCAAATTTTTTCCGGTGTTCCGAATATTATGGTTTACGAGGGGACCGACGGCTTCAAACAAATGTGGAAAGATTTATTTTCATCAGGAGTAAAAGAATATCGTATGATTACCGGCGGCTCAGGTATGCTCGAATATGTTCACGAACCTTATCTCGTCAAACGAATAATCGCTGAACGCATCAAACGTGGCATCAAAAGCAAACAACTGATCATCGACAGCCGCTATGCGCGCGAAATCATCGCCAAAGACCAAAAAGAACTACGCGAATCTCGCTTGCTTCCGTCAAACAGCCAAGTGCCGGCCACAATTATTGTCTTTGACAACAAAATCGCCTACCTAACCACTCGCCGCGAGAACATTATGATATTACTGGCAAGCGGCGATGTCGCCATAACCTTTCGAACAATGTTTGATTTAATGTGGCAGGCGGCAAAATCGCCAACAATAATCTAAAACAAAAAAAACGTTTCGATTTCCGAAACGGTTTTTTTAAATTTTATTTTTTATGCTTTTCTAAAAGATTTAACAATACCTCCATTTGTCTGATTTCGACAACCAAATCATTATTACTTTTTCCTATTTTTTTTCCGCGCAGATAAGAGGCAATCAAGGCGTGAAAATATTCAATCATTTTTTCTTGTCTTTCCTCAAGTTTTACGACATTAGAACTCTTAAAACTTTTTTCACCTTCATGAACTGAAAACCATTCGTTAACCGCATCTTTTAATGCGGTTATTGTTTTCTCTGCGCGCAATTTTTCGTCTTCTGACGCTTTTCTAAATTGACCTTTAAAAACATTTTTTTCAAAATAAAATAAACCTTCTAACCGCTCAAAAACAACCGTCGCGTATTCGTCTGCGTCCAAATATTCCACGGTAATTGTCAACACGGCGGTCCACTCACTCTCACGACGTTGTCTTGATTTTACATCCTTGCTGATAGTCAAAAAATCAAATTCGGAGTTTTCGTTCCGATTGTCAAAAACCATCAAATCTTCTTTTAATTCAGCTAAGAGCCCTTCGGCTGTTCTGCGTTCGATGTTTTTTTTCTCAACCAACCTTCTTTTTTTTGGATTTTTAGAAATAAAATCTTTCAGCTCATCAACCACCTTTTGTTGTCTAATAACAGCTTCTTCCAAAGTACACCTAACCTTAAAAAAATTTTCATAATAACCTTTATTAAAGAGTATAAACTGGTCACCTTTCCCTCGATTGCTCCAAAACAAATCCAAAAGCCGAATAATTTCTTCTTTAATTCTCACGCCATCAACCTTTTCAAAAACTTCTTTGAATCGGCCGTGATAAAAAACCTCACTTAAACAATGAGCAGAAAACCTTTCTCTGGTCTCAGTATCAAAACCGGCGACAACATCTTCCAAACCCCCTTTGTTTGACCCGCCAGACTCAGAAACCGGCCGAAAATTTTCCGGAAAAATTCTTTTCTTCATTTGCTCCGGCAATTTCCAGAATGCCCCGTGGACGCTTTCTGGTAAACCCTCTAAACCTTTAATTTCCGGCGCTCGAACTTTCTCGCGATATTCGGCCGGCACTCTATCTAAACTATCCATAAATTAAACGGATTATTAATTTTGACTTAATTTTACCATCTAACTCTACTATAAACAACCTATATATCCTTGATTTCTATCCATTTGTATGATAAGTTGTGAATACAAAAATGGAGAGGTGGCTGAGTGGTCTAAGGCGCTTGACTCGAAATCAAGTGTACTCGCAAGGGTACCGTGAGTTCAAATCTCACCCTCTCCGCCAGCCTTCGCTGAAGCTTCGGCTTGGCAAAGCCATTGGTTGTAAGTTTTTGTGAAGGCTGTCGCGCCGTAGCCCTGCCACGGAGCGAAGGTGGGCGTAAAGTACTTTGTACAGAGTCCATTTTAATGAATTACCCAGCAGCAGAGCTGCGGGGAAAAGCCCGGATTTTGAATTTAATGCACGTATCGCATATGAATCATTAGAATGTAGCGACCGTGCTTATATGATCTATAAAAGTTATGATGATCAAACCGATAATGTAAAAACAAACTTGAACAAACAACAACTAAAAAGCGACCTAAAAAGTCGCTTTTGTACTTAGATCCTGCGTGAAAAAATGATTTTTCACGTAAAATTTAGGTAATGTATAAAATCATTTTTAATCGTTCTTTTATAGAACGTCGTTCAAATCCTTTAACTTGTCGATTTTCTTTTTGGCGTAC
>Ga0209319_1002075_pt1 | contig 13630 bp, 15 predicted proteins | sample RifGroE2_FD_184000 | JGI IMG/M metagenome (GOLD analysis project Ga0209319, IMG submission 184000) | Groundwater microbial communities from Rifle, Colorado - Groundwater E2 (SPAdes) (version 2) | ecosystem: Environmental > Aquatic > Deep subsurface > Groundwater | place: Rifle, Colorado, United...
AATGGCGTACAGAATCAGATGAAATTCCTGCCAGAACGGCATACAGATTTTATCTTCGCCGTTATTTCTGAAGAGTGGGGGTTTTTACGGGCTTGTTTTGTTCTGTTTCTTTATATCATGTTCCTCGCGTGTGGTATTGGTATTGCGCGAAGCACACGTGAACCTTGTGGAAGACTCATAGTGATCGGGCTTGTCACTATGTTTGCAACGCAGATTGTAGTCAATGTTGGCATGTCCCTCGGGATTGCCCCCATTGTGGGGATTACGCTTCCTTTTATCAGCTACGGGGGTTCCTCTATGCTCACGTCCTTTATTGCCCTCTCCATCATTTTTAACATCAAGATGCGTTCGAAGATCGATCTTGCATCGGAACACCATTACAAAACAATCCGGTAGAAGGTAATTGCCCGATTTATGACGTTGCCTCAATGTAGGGGTTGAAGATTTTCAACCCCTACTTTATTGATTCGAAACGGGACTTGCTTAATATTTAAATTCTTATTATGATAAAACCACTATGAATGATTTGAAACATTTTGTGACAGAAAACATATTGCCGCTGGTGGAAATGCCGGGACAGTATATCGGGGGTGAGTGGAACTCCGTTGTTAAGAATCACGCTGAAATCGACGTAAAAGTCGCACTGGCATTCCCCGATACCTATAGTATAGGCATGTCTCATCTGGGGATTCAGATTCTTTACGGACTCCTCAACGAACGTGAAGACACGGTCTGTGAGCGGGTTTTTGCCCCTCTGGATGACATGGAGTCCCTCATGAGGAAGCACAAAATTCCGTTATTTTCGCTGGAAACATACACGCCTTTAAGAGAATTCGACCTGGTGGGTTTTTCGCTCCAGTATGAGTTGTCTTATACCAATGTCTTAAATATGTTAAACCTCTCAGACATTCCTATCATGGCCTCCGAACGTGATGAAACAGTTCCGCTCATCATTGCAGGCGGGCCTTGTGCTATCTCTCCGGAGGCAGTTGCAGATTTTATCGATATTTTTCTTGTGGGTGATGGGGAAGAAAGCCTGCCGCAACTCATTGAGTTATTTAAGGACATGAAAAGCAGAAAACTTTCTCGCAGGGAGAAGATCGTTTCTATAGCCCAAACTCTGAGAAATGCCTATGCTCCATTGCTCTATGAGGTCTCTTATTATCAGGACAACACAATACGTGAAATACACCCAAAAATATCTGGTCTGCCACTGCTTATAAGGTCAGCCTCTGTAAAGGATTTAAACAAGACGTATTATCCAACCAGGCCTATTGTGCCGTATGTAAAAACCATTCATGACCGCATTACCATTGAGGTCATGCGTGGCTGTACGCAGGGATGCAGGTTTTGTCAGGCCGGTATGAGCAAACGGCCTACGCGGCCTCGTACGGTAGAAAATGTCTTAAAACTGGCGGAACTCTCTTATGTAAATACTGGACACAACGAGATTTCCCTGGCGTCTCTTTCTATCAGCGATTATCCGTTCTTAAAACGTCTGATGGAACAGATGAACCAGGTATTTATTCCGAGGCATGTAAATATCTCTTTTCCTTCGTTACGGGTGAATGAGCAGCTTGTCCTATTGCCTTCCATGCTTAATACAGTTCGCAAATCGGGGCTTACTCTAGCGCCGGAGGCGGCAACTCCTGCCCTGAGAAAAATTATTAATAAAAATATTACCGATGAAGATCTTTACAACGGTATCGAAGAGGCATTTAAACAGGGTTGGAATATGGTAAAACTTTATTTTATGGTGGGACTTCCTACAGAAACGGATGACGATATCGACGCCATTGCACGGCTTGCCTATAACGTTTCTGACCTGAAAAAGGGTATAAATGGCTCTTTCGGGCAGGTCAATATCAGTATTGCACCATTTGTGCCTAAGGCGCATACCCCTTTCCAGTGGCACCCGATGATAACCCTGCAGCGGATAAAAGAGATCAGAAATAGATTGTTTGACAGGATTCGGAGAAAAAGCATTCGCATAAAATTTCACAATGCGGAGCGCAGTATCCTGGAAGGCATTTTTGCGCGGGGAGACAGAAGGCTGGGAAAGGTTATTTATCAGGCATGGCAGGTTGGATGCAAGTTTGATGCGTGGGAAGAACATTTCCAGTTTCAAAAGTGGCTGGAAGCATTCCAGAAGGCCGGGGTTGATTGGACATTTTATGTGCACCGCCAGAGAGATGACGACGAGGTCTTTCCCTGGGATCATATCAGTTGCGGTGTTGTAAAACCTTTTCTTATGCACGAAAGACAGAAATCTTTACATGAGGAAATTACACCCGATTGCCGTATAGACGAGTGTCCCGAATGCGGGAGTTGTGTGCGTTCCACTAATTTTTGTATTGTTTAAGGTTTCTTACAAAAAAGTCTGTGGAATTAAAAATTAGTAATAGTTCACCGCAAAAGGCGCAGAGAACGCAGAGTTACAACCCCCCCCAAATCCCCCTTTGTTATGGGGGACAACCGCAATAATCCCCCTTAATAAAGGGGGACTAAGGGGGTTGTTATGCGATCTTAACGTTCTTTGCGGTAATCTGAACTTTCACGAAATTATCATGGTGAACGTTTATGTTGGTCTGGGGTCGAATGTAGGTAATCGGGAGAGAAATTTATTCTATGCGTATGATAGGATTGTTACCATCAAGGGAGTAAAGCCTATAAAACTTTCACGATTTTACGAGACAGCGCCAGTAGGAGGACCTATACAGCCGATGTTTTTGAATGCGGTTCTTAGTATAAAGACTGCTATATCTCCCTTTCGACTGCTCGAACACTTCCAGCGCATAGAAACACTTATGGGCAGGGTTCGCACGGTAAAATGGGGACCCCGAACCATTGATATTGATATATTGCTGTATGGTGATAAAATCATAAACAGAGACGACCTTGAAATTCCTCACCCATTGATGCATACACGGTTATTTGTTTTAGAACCATTGGTTGAGATAGATCCCAATGCAGTTCATCCCCTATTGAAAAAGACAGTTTTGCAATTATATAAAGAATTATGTTTTCAAGATTAGACAACTATATACTGAAGGCTTTTATTCCTACGTTTTTCATGTGTCTGCTCATTATTTCGGGGATATACATCGTTGTCGATCTCCTTCAAAAACTGGGGGAATTTGTGGATATGGGAGGAGAAGCCTTTGGCACGGGGATACGATATTATGCGTATCTCTTCCCTGTGATTATTTTCCAATTTTTTCCTGCCGTTACTTTAATAGCAATGGGTGTTGTGCTGGTAAAACTCTCCAGAAATCGGGAAATACTCGCCATGCAGGTTGCCGGTATTTCACTGTACAGGATATTGCTTCCTGTCTTTATTGTTTCGGTAGTTATGTCCTTTGCTTCATTTGGAGATCAGGAGTGGCTCATTCCACGGTTTGCTGAAAAGTTAGAAACATTACGGCAAACCTCATTCGATGATAATATCCAAAAAAATCTCCTTTTGGATGATAAGGAAAACAACGCCTTGCTTCGCGTTTGGAGATATGGCAAAAAAACGCAGCGCATGCAATCGGTTTTTATTCTTGCTCGGTATGAGAATAGAAAAAAGAAATTTACCCTGAGTGCAGAGGAAGGAAGATGGCTGGGAAATAATAAATGGTTGCTTGCAAAGGTAGTGAAGCACGTTTATGACGAACGTGGGAGATGGATTGCACCTGTACAACAAATCGATAGTCTGGAGTTTGAATCTATGATAACTCCTATGGAACTGGGGAAAATAAAGCTAGATCCTAGTTTGTTAAGTTTTGAGCAATTAAAGGAACTCTGTAAAACCGAACCTGATAATCCAAGAAACAGCTTATTGTTTCATTCCAGAATTTCGTATACCCTTACTCATTTTGTGTTGCTTTTACTGGGTATCCCGCTCGTGGTCGGATTTGAACGACTGAGTAAAAATTTATTTTTACGTGTGGGGTTGTGTGTCCTTATTTGTGGTATTTTCTATTCGCTAACCTTTGTCTGCTCAAACCTGGGCACCACAGGAATGCTTCACCCTATATTGGCGGCTTGGTTGCCTACCATTATTTTTGGTTCTGTGGGATTATTGTTTTTTGATATGATGAATATGTGATATGGCTATAACTGACTATGCACATGCCTTATTAGACCTCTTTTATCCTCGATACTGTCTCCACTGCAAACGGAATTTGAACGATTCTCACGAACTCTATATTTGTGAGGATTGTAATAAACAGATTCCCCTTATTAATGAATTTCGTTGTGTTCGCTGCGGGTCGGCCATAGGACCCTATAGTGCATTGATGGCGAAAGAAGGTTGTACTGTGTGCAAAGGAAAGCATCTTCACTTCGACACCATGACAGTCATCGCTCATTACGATGGGGTCATGAAAACGATGATACACAGGTTTAAATATGCCAGGCAGAAATTTTTATTTCGCATCCTGAATGATTTCGTGATAACACATAAAAAGCTGAAAGAGATTGTTCCAGATATAGATGTTGTCGTACCGGTGCCGCTTCATTGGTTAAAAAAAATACATCGGGGATTCAATCAGTCAGAACTTCTGTCTTTTGGAATTCAAAGATACTTTTCGAAACCCATATCCACAAACAACCTCTGCCGTATTAAAAACACGGAGTCACAGACACATCTATCAAGAAGTCAACGGCAGGTAAATATCCACAATGCTTTTTTTGTTAAATATCCAAGATTATTTCAGGGGAAAAAGATTTTACTGGTAGACGATGTCTTAACTACTGGGGTAACCGCATCGGAGTGCGCGAAGAAGCTAAAAGAATCCGGCGCCAGGTCAGTTCATTTACTTGTCATTGCAAGTGCGGAACATAATCGTTAGGGCATGTAATTTTAATTTCCTTGACTGGTAATTTTTAATAAGTAAAATAATATATTTTAGAATGTTCAAATTATTTATATTTTAAGAAAGGATTTTACCATTGGAAAATATTACAATTGTTGCCAGGCATCTGGGTATAACAGAAGCAATTAAAAATTATGCCTTGCAAAAGGCCGAAAAAATAAAAAAGTTTTTTTCATGGATCTTGCAGATACAGATTACTCTGGGTATTGGCGGTGACAATAGCCATATTGTTGAAATGATTGTTTCTGTATCGAGAGGACCCACATTGGTTGCGGAGGTAGCGAATCCTGACATGTATCGTGCGATTGACCTGGCAGTAGATAAGGTTGAAGCTCAACTGAAAAAACACAAAGGTAAAATCCAATCAAGGATTGTCCGCAGAAAAAAGCCTGCAATCACTGAAATGGGGGGGACAGAAACCGGACCGGAAGCATAATGGAAAGCAATTCTTTTGGAGGAATTTTGTAGTATGAAATTGACCGATTTTATTGTGGAGGACGCTATTATTACTGATCTCAAAGCTACCGAAAAAGAGGCAGTAATTAAAGAAATGGTGTGCGCGCTGAAAGATGCACGGAAAATTAATAGCAAGGATGTTGAAAACGTCATCAAATCTCTTATGAAACGGGAGGAATTGGGTAGCACGGGCATAGGGAAAGGTGTGGCTGTTCCACATACAAAACACGACTGTACGAAAAAGATTATTGGAACGATTGCACGATCAAAGCAAGGGGTTGATTTTAATGCCCTGGATGGCGAGTCCGTACATCTCTTCTTTCTTTTGCTTTCCCCGAACGATTCTGCAGGTTTACATCTTGCCGCACTTGAAAGAATATCTACCGTTATCAGGGATAATGATTTCCGTCGCTTTATGCGTGAAGCTAATGGTAAAGCGGGAATGATTGAGATATTAAAAGAGGGTGACGGTATCCACGTTTAACCTAAAAACTCCCTAGTTCTCTTTGCGCCGGGAAAAAAAGAAAGGTGCTTTTGTTTATTTAACCGGGAAAAGAGTTTAATTATAAAAATAAACTTCCTATGTCTTGTAGTATTTCACGAAGGCGTGGGATTCTGTATTAAATTTTTAAAAAAGATGTAATGAAATAGTTTGTTATGGATACGTTTTTAATAAATTCTAAAGTATTAGAACGAAAAGTAAAAATCTCGAATTCCAATGGGATGCATGCCCGGCCTGCCACCAAATTTGCTGAAATTGCCAATAAATATAGTTCGGAAATTCACGTAAGAACAAAGAACAAAGAGGTCGAGGGTAAAAGTGTTATCGATCTCTTAACACTCGGGGCAGAAAATGGCACAGAAATAGTAATCTATGCAAAGGGGATTGATGCAGTAGAGGCGCTGGATGCCCTGGAAGGGTTGGTGAAAAGTAAGTTTGAAGAAGAATTCATGGAAATCAGAAAGGGGATCGCAGTCTCTCCAGGTGTAGTTATCCGTGAGGCCTTTTTGTTTGAAAGTGAAGGGTACCGCATCCCGCGCCATATTATAAGAAAAGAAGACGTCGAAGGTGAAGTTTTTAGGCTTGAAAAAGCCATTGAAGATTCAAAAAAAGAAATTGACGATTTAGAGAAGAAGGTATCCGAAGATTTAGGTTCTGAAATCGGCTCAATCTTTGGCACCCACAGAATGATTTTACAGGATGCGCGTCTGAAAAATGAAGTTATTGAAAAAATAAAGAAGGTCAATTTTACGCCAGAATTTGCGGTATCTCTGGCGTTGCGTGTTTACATCAGAAAATTTCAGGATGTTACCGATACTTACCTGGCGGAAAGAGTAAGTGATATCTTTGATGTTGAAAGAAGGCTTTTAAGGAATTTATTGGGTGAAAAAAGGGAAGAGCTTAAAAACCTTGCCCAGGAAGTGGTGTTGGTGGCGCACGATCTTACCCCGTCGCAAACGGCCTCGCTTGACACCGAAAAAGTTAAAGGGTTTGCTACCGATGTAGGCGGTAGGACGTCGCACACTGCTATCGTTGCCCGTGCTTTGGGTATACCCGCAGTGGTGGGGCTTGGCACAATCACCACAGATGTCTTTGGCGGTGATACCGTAATTGTAGATGGCAATCAGGGTGTTGTTATTGTTCGGCCTGATGCTGAAACATTAGCAACGTATCAGAGCAAGGTCAAAAGTATCCATGTATTTGAGGAAAAATTAGCTATAGAACTAAAAGACCAACCATCTACAATGCGGGATGGCAGACATATAGGCATTTATGGAAATATCGAGTTTCCAAGAGACATCAATGTTAATGTGAAATACGGCGCTGAGGGAATTGGGCTTTACCGAACAGAGTTCCTTTACTTAGGTTCACCCAGACCGCCGACTGAAGAGGAACATTTAGAGGCATATACCACGGTTGTGCGAGAATTAAAGGATAAGCCCGTTATTATTAGAACACTTGATTTAGGCGCTGACAAATTTACGTATGGAGATGACAGAAAAGAAGGTAACCCCTTTTTGGGTTGTCGTTCTATTCGTTATTGTTTTGAAAATCCATCTATATTTAAGATACAACTCAGGGCAATTTTAAGGGCTTCAGCCCTGGGAAATGTAAAAATCCTATTCCCCTTGATTTCCTCGCTTCAAGAATTACGGCGTGCAAAGCAAATGGTCTGGGAAACTATGGAAGAATTGGACAAGGAGAAAATTCCATTCAGCAAAAACATCAATATGGGGGTAATGATTGAAGTTCCTTCCTCTGTTATGATTGCCGACATGCTGGCAAAAGAATGCGATTTCTTTAGTATTGGCACCAATGACCTTATTCAGTATTCTCTGGCAGTTGATAGAAATAATGAGCGGGTAGCTTATCTCTATTGCCCTGTGCATCCTGCAATTTTAAGGCTTTTAAAAATTGCAATAAAAGCAGCCGAGGATAATAACATTCCTGTTGGGATATGTGGGGAAATGGGAAGTGAAGTTGAATATGCCGTGCCACTCATCGGGTTAGGTCTGACAGAATTCAGCGTCTCACCAGCGACGATCATACCGGAAATTAAAAAAATAGTCCGGTCTGTTACCTACGAGAAAGCGAAGGAAGTGGCGGATACGGCGTGTCAATTTGATGACCCGGAAAAAACAATTAATTACCTTAGGAATATTGCTATAGAAATATTGCCTGAGGCTTTTTAATAACCAAAATATCCTTGACAGGATGAAATAGCATTATTAAAATTCACCATAAGTATTTTAATTTATTAGATTTGAAATTTATAAGGGTGAATTGACGATATTCTGAAAATACGTATTCGGTTTGCTAAATTAGGCGATATTCGCTTTATCTCTCATCATGATTTGATGAAGGTCTTTGAAAGGGCTATTAGAAGGGCTAACATATCTATTGCAATGTCCAAAGGTTTTAACCCTCACCCCAAGTTGTCTCTACCCTTAGCCCTGAGTGTTGGAATAGTCAGTAAAGATGAAGTTTTGGAAGTTGAATTGCTCCAATCAGTGCCTTCCGGGTCTTTGGTTGAAAGCTTGGGCAGACAATTGCCAAAAGAAATTCAAATTCTGTCGGTAGAAACCATACCACTTTCTTCAAAGAGTCCTGTTCGTGATGTAACGTACGAGATCATTTTTAAGGAGCCGGGATTCTTAAAAAGCTTAAAGATTAGCGAATTTCTCCAGCAATCTGCTATAGTAGTTAATCGTACGAAAGATGGATATCAAAAACCTTTTGATATTCGACCGTCTATTCAGGAAATCACGGTAAAGCCTAACGGTTTGATTTTGTCTATTAAAATGATACCAGAAGGCATGGCGAGACCCGAAGAGGTACTCCATGCCTTATGTGGAAACGGGGGAAAAGAGCTCTTTGAAATTATCAGAACAAAGGTCAATTTGTTTTCTTCTGCCTGACTGAGGGAAAAATCATGGATAAAAGGATGCTTATTAATGCAGTTGAAACTGAAGAATGCCGTATTGCTATTTTAGAAAATAATGTTTTAGAAGAACTTTATATTGAAAGGAGTTCTCGGGGACAGATTGCTGGAAATATTTACAAAGGAAAGGTTGTGAACGTTGAATCCAGTATTGAAGCGGCATTTATTGATATTGGACTCAAAAAAAATGGGTTTCTCCACGTATCGGATGTCTTACCTCGCCGAGGAAGTGAGAGTTCTCAATCAGAAACAGAGACCCAGGCAAAACATCATCGGGAATCTCACAAGATACGAGACCTTCTTCGTCAAGGGCAAGAAGTGCTGGTTCAGGTAACGAAAGAGAGTATTGGTGCAAAGGGACCCAGTCTGACAAGCTATATCAGCCTGCCTGGGCGGTTTTTGGTTTTAATGCCGGATATGCCACGTCTTGGTGTTTCTAAGAAAATCACGGACGAAGAAGAGCGACAACGATTAAAAACCATACTCGAAGGTTTGCGCCCACCTCAAAATATAGGTTTTATCATACGAACGGCAGGGGCACTACAGACCAAAAAGGAAATCCGCAAGGATTTCCATTATTTATTGAGACTGTGGAAAAACATCGAAAAACGGGCGAAAAACACTAATGCGCCTGCAACCATTTATCAGGAAAGCGATCTTGTTATTCGTGCTATCAGGGATATTTTTTCTACCGACATACGAGAAATCATTGTTGACTCAGAACCTGTTTATGAAAGAACGCGTGATTTTCTTCGTATCATTATGCCCAAATACGAAAAAATTTTAACCCTTTATAACGAAAATAAGCCGTTATTTCATAAATATGATATTGAGAAAGAAATTGAAGGAATAAACTGCAAAAAAATTCCTTTGCCCCGCGGGGGGTCGATTGTAATTGAACAGACCGAGGCCCTTGTTGCAATTGATGTAAACAGCGGTAAGTTTAAAGAGGAGAGCGATCCAGAAGAAACTGCCTTTAAGACAAATCTTAAAGCTGCAAAAGAAATTACACGGCAAATACGACTGCGGGATATAGGAGGTGTAATTGTAATTGACTTTATTGACATGCGGGAGGAATCACACAACCACGCTATCGAGAAAGTCCTCACAGATGCATCAAAACGGGATAAGGCTCGAACGAAGATGCTCAAGATGTCAAAATTTGGCACCATTGAACTCACCAGACAAAGGATTCGTTCAAGTCTTCGGGATGTTCTTTTTGAGGAATGCAAACTTTGCCGAGGCACAGGTTATGCCAAGACGGTTGAAAGTCTTTGTTTAAATGCCATGAGAGATATAAAATTTGCTATTCATTTGCCGCAGATTGCAAAAATCGAAATTATTGCAAACACCGAGGTCGCTAATTACTTGCAAAATCAAAAAAGAAGGCAAATGATTGAAATCGAGGAGTCTTATAATAAAAAGATTACCATCTTTAGTACAACAAATCATGAATATGGTAAAATAGAGATTCGGTTTTTTAATAATAAAGATGAACCAGTTATGGTATGATAGGGAACCTAAAAATTTATTTGTATTCAAACTGAAAATTGAAAGGAGAAAATAATAAATGTACGCAATAATAAAAGACAGGGGGAAACAGTACAAGGTCAGGGCTGGTGAGCGCCATCTCATCGATCTGAAAGCCGATGCTAAAGTTGGAGAAACTCTGGAATTTAATGATGTGTTAGTTTATTCAAATGAGCAAGACAATGCAAACTTTGGGTCTGCAGCGAATAAAAATGCAAAAGTTATTGCAGAAGTTGAAGGTATGAAAAAGGGTGTAAAATCGATGACAATAAAGTTTCGCAGGAGAAAGGAATCGATGACCAGAAGAGGTCATCGTGAAAAATATACCAGGATAAAAATCAAAGAAATTCGATTGGATTAGGGATCAATTTTTATCGCTGGCTCGGTAATTTTCGATATATCTTTTCAAAACGGAGGGCAGGAATATGGCACATAAAAAAGGACAAGGATCTTCAAAGAATGGAAGAGACAGTAATCCCCAAATGCGGGGCGTAAAGAGATACGGCGGACAAGTTGTAACAGCCGGCTCTATCATAGTCCGTCAATGTGGAACAAAATTTAAGCCTGGATTGAATGTTGGTATTGGAAGGGACGATACGCTTTTTTCCAAGGTGGATGGCGTGGTGAAATTCGAGACAAGACGCCGTGTAAGCGTCTACTCAGCGCCCAATTAATGTTTTTGGTTTCATAGCAGCTTTTTTCGGTATGCTACGGTGAACGCATACATATTCTAATACAGGAGATTTTGTGTAAAGGGTGCTTATAAAATGCACCCTTTGTATTTTCCAGACCATGTTTGTTGATGAAGCAGTCATATTTGTAAAAGGAGGGGATGGAGGAAACGGCTGTGTAAGTTTCCGAAGGGAGAAGTACGTCCCTCATGGAGGACCTGACGGAGGAAATGGAGGTATGGGTGGAGACGTTATATTTCATGTCAGTGATAAAATTGATACATTGCTGGACATTACTTCCCGAGTTAAACATATTGCAGAAAGCGGGGCTCATGGGAAAGGTTCTACGAAAAGAGGAAAGGACGGCAAAGACCTCAGTATCGATTTACCCAGAGGCACAGTAGTTAAAGATAAAGAAAGTGGTCGTATCTTGAAAGACATGAGCACCGTTGGAGAAAGCATTATCATTGCACGGGGCGGAAGAGGAGGACGGGGGAATAAACACTTTGCAACTTCCATCAATCAGGTGCCACGCCAGGCAGAAAAAGGCAAACCCGGTGAAGAGCGCTGGCTGACCCTTGAGTTGAAGTTGCTTGCAGATGTCGGCCTCATTGGAATGCCCAATGCGGGGAAATCGACATTACTCTCCCGCATATCTGCTGCAAGACCTAAAATTGCAGATTATCCTTTTACCACACTGCAACCTCAATTAGGAATTGTAGAGGTTGAGAATTGCCGGCGATTTGTTGTTGCAGACATCCCGGGTCTTATTGAAGGTGCGCATAGTGGAATAGGACTTGGTGATGAATTTCTGCGTCATATTGAAAGGACGAAATTATTAGTGCATCTTTTGGATGTCTCACCTTTTGCAAGGATGAACCCCTCGGATGCATATAGTATCGTTCGGAATGAATTAATACAATATAACCCGAAACTCGCTGAAAAAAAGGAAATTGTCATTGCAAATAAAACCGACCTTTTAGATACAGAAAGTGGTAACGAATTCATTCAAACACTAGAAGAAAAAATTTCCAAACCCGTTTGTCCTGTTTCTATGGTTACCGGCAAAAACATCGGCACTCTTATAAATATGATTATAAGCGCTTTAAATGAAATCCAGTTCCAAAAAAGCGAACTTCTATGTGGCTAGCAATTGACATTGGCAATACAAATATCCATATCGGGATATTTGAAGACGATGTCCTGCATTCCTCCTATTCAGTGAAAAGTGAAATTTCACGTCCACTTCTGGAAAATTTAGAAAAAATTTTAAATCCAGCTGCTATTACCAAACCACAGGCCGTTGTCATCTCGTCTGTTAATCCAAAAACAGAAGTTTTTGTCATTGAATATATCCAAAAACATTTCTTTGTAAATCCCCAATTTATTGGAAAGGATATTCCAATTCCTATGGTGGTGCTAACCGACCAGCCGGAAAAGGTAGGTATGGATCGTCTCGTGAATGCACTTGCAGCATTTGAAAGGACAAAGAGCTGGACGATAGTCATTGATGCGGGTACTGCAATAACTATTGATGTGATAAACGATAGGGGTGCTTTCATGGGAGGCATTATTGCGCCTGGTATGGGCATATCTTCAAAAGCACTGCATTACTATACTGCGCTTTTACCGGAGATACCTATCACTAAACCAAAAAGTATCCTCGGGAAAAACACAGAAGGTGCAATAAATTCCGGCATTTATTGGGGCACGGTCGGTATGGTAAGCAGGCTTATAAGTATGCTTTGTGACGAACTGAAATGTCAGCCAGCGATAATAGCAACAGGGGGAGATGCGCAGCTGCTGGCATCAGAAATACGCCTTATTACTGCCGTACTTCCCAATCTGGCCTTGGGGGGGATCAAAATTGCGTACAAGAAAAATCTTCCTTCAAATTTGCGAAATTAATGTTGTTTGATTTTTTTGATCAATTTTCTATATCGAACGTCTTCTCTGAGATATGCCAGATCCTTATCCCTTTCCAGATGATGAAAGTCTTTATATCCTAACATAATTGCCTTTTCCAGGGCATCAAATGCGGCATCAGTATTTTTGAGCAATGCATAGCTGCATGCAAGGTTATAATGGATCATGGGGTCTTTGGGTCTGAGGCTGCATAATTTTTGATCAATCTGAAGGCCTTTTTCATACATCCCATGTGTCGTATACGCATTGCCTAAATACATAAGGCAATCAATATAATTTGGATTTTTTTCAAGAACGCCTTCGAGAAACCAAATAGTAAATTCTTCACCTTCTTTTTTAAACGAACCAGACTTAATGGTGAATTCGTAATGTGGCAACGTAATCGAGTTTATAAATCTATTTTTTGCTTTTGTTTCCATAATACACCTTTTAAGAAGAGTAAATGTTAATGAAGTTTTGAATAAATTCAGGCAAATTCTTAATAATCATTTAGAGTTTACTTTAAAGAAAGATATTTACGTACTGGTTGTATTATTGATTATAGTAGTTGCTCTTACGTAAATATATTTATAAAATATGTCGTTGTCAAGTGCAAGTATAGATTTTTTATTTACGGGATAACGGAGGGTATAAAATGCCGATCGATAAAGAACTAATAAAAAGTAAAATTCACAGCAGGGAAGACATTTCACTGAAAACTATTACCGATATTGTAGCATATCAGATATCGGGAAGTCCTGAA
>Ga0209319_1002077_pt1 | contig 13624 bp, 6 predicted proteins | sample RifGroE2_FD_184000 | JGI IMG/M metagenome (GOLD analysis project Ga0209319, IMG submission 184000) | Groundwater microbial communities from Rifle, Colorado - Groundwater E2 (SPAdes) (version 2) | ecosystem: Environmental > Aquatic > Deep subsurface > Groundwater | place: Rifle, Colorado, United...
AGCATACTCGTATTTGTCCGACGATCCTGAAACCTGCGTCAATTGCCACATCATGTCTCCACAGTACGCAACCTGGAACCACAGTTCACACCGGAAATACACCAATTGCAACGATTGCCACGTACCACACAATAATGTTTTAAATAAGTATTTTTTCAAGGCTAAGGACGGTATGCGCCATGCTTCGATGTTTGCTCTTCGGATGGAACCTCAGGTGATTTTTATTCACGAAGCCGGAAGGGATGTGGTTCATCAGAATTGTATCCGCTGCCACTCAAAATTGTTGGACGATCCCAGACTGAGCGCCTCAATAAAAGATTTGCATGCCCAACGGACCGACCGCGTTTGCTGGGAGTGTCACCGCGAAGTTCCACATGGCCGGGTGAACAGCCTGAGCAGCACACCCAACGCGAGGGTTCCGCTTCCGGAAAGTCCGGTTCCGAATTGGTTGAAAGAAGCTATTGCCGAATAAATTGAAACAATAATAAAATCATATCTCATGAAACCTGTATCACAACTTATTGAAAATAGGCCATGGATGGCCTGGCTCATCTTTTTGGTCACTATCGTTATCGTTTTTCTGGTCGGTTTGCTGGCCTCATCGGTTATCGAGAGGCGTGCGGAAGCTGTTTTCGTAAATGTTCCGAAAACGGAAATCTCGCAATTTGAACCCCGAAATGCTGTTTGGGGTGATAATTACCCTCGCGAATTTCAATCCTATTACCAGACGGCCGATACTTCCTTTGCCAGTAAGTACGATGGTAACCGAATGATTGATATGCTTGAAGTTGATCCGAGGATGGTGGTTTTGTGGGCAGGATATGCATTTTCGAAAGATTATAGTCAGGGACGCGGACACTTTTATGCGATTGAAGACATACGGAATACTTTGCGCACCGGAGCTCCAACCAACGATACTGACGGTCCTCAGCCTTCAACCTGCTGGACCTGCAAAAGTCCAGATGTTCCGCGCCTGATGCAGGAAAAAGGCGTGACCGAATTCTACAAAGGCAAATGGTCGGGATTAGGCTCTGAAGTAGTGAATCCAATTGGCTGTGCTGATTGCCACGATTCAAAAACCATGAACCTGCACATATCCCGTCCGGGATTAATTGAAGCTTTTGCACGACAAGGGAAGGATATCACAAAAGCATCACACCAGGAAATGCGCACGTTGGTTTGTGCCCAGTGTCATGTGGAATATTATTTTGACAAGCACAAAGTGGAAGGTGCCGCTTACCTGACTTTTCCGTGGGATAAAGGAATGAGCGCTGAAAACATCGAAAAATACTACGACGAAATTGAGTTCTCGGATTGGACTCACGGATTGAGCAAAGCGCCCATGCTAAAGGCCCAGCATCCGGAATACGAAACTTATTCGTTGGGAATTCATGCGGAACGTGGCGTTTCGTGTGCCGACTGCCACATGCCATACAAAAGCGAGGGCGGACAGAAATTTACCGATCACCATATTCAGTCTCCGCTAAATAATGTAGCCAATTCGTGTCAGGTTTGTCACCGCGAGGAAGCAGCCAAGCTGGTTCAGAACGTGTACGATCGTCAGGATAAAATTATTGAGAACCGCGACAAACTGGAAGAATTATTGGTTCACGCTCATGTGGAAGCTAAAAAAGCATGGGATTTGGGCGCTACCGAAGCTGAAATGAAAGACATACTGATGGGTATCCGTCATGCACAGTGGCGTTGGGATTTCTCGGCAGCCAGTCACGGCGCTTCGTTCCATGCTCCGGTAGAAACCGGCCGCGTAATTTCAACCGGAATTGCAATTGTTGGCGAAACCCGTGTAAAACTTGCCCGATTATTGGCCAGCAAAGGATTTAATCAGGAAATTCCTTATCCGGATATTGCTACCAAAGAAAAAGCCCAGGAATTTATTGGTCTGGACATGAAGAAACTACGTGAAGAAAAACAAACCTTCAGAAAAAACCTATTACCCAAATGGATTGAAGAATCTGAAAAACGTGAAGCAGGATACGACAAAAAAGTAAAAGAGTAAAAAGGAAAGAAACCGGGGGCAAAAACTACCGTAGAAATCCCTCATGAATAACTCACCGAATAGCAAATCCTCCTATTTGAGAGTGAGGTATAAAACTCGTAAAATCCTCATTTAGTTGAGATTAAAATGTGATTAAAATAACTATATCGGATGAACAAGACCGCAGAGGCTTTGTTGATGAGGAATATTGATTCTAACACCTAATTTAATTCTAATCATGAAACGAACACTATCCGTCTCAATTATTTGCCTGTTGTCGGTCATTCAGGTGAAAGCCCAATTCAATCTTTCGGGTGAGTTAAGGCCAAGAACTGAATACAGTCACGGTTATGGAACCCTGGCAGCCGAAAATCAAAAACCATCGGTGTTTACTTCGCAGCGCACCCGTCTAAACTTCGACTACAAAATGGATTTGCTGAAATTTGGTATAGTCCTACAGGATGTCCGTATTTGGGGAAATCAGGCGCAGCAAGTTGCCAATGAAGATTTTGCAACTTCCGTTCATCAGGCCTGGGCCGAGATGAATTTAGCCAAAGCCCTGACACTGAAAGTTGGCCGACAGGAACTGGCATACGACGATCAGCGGATTTTAGGAAGTGTTGCATGGGCACAACAGGCCAGGTCGCACGATGTTGCCTTGTTTAAATATGAGAAAAAGGTGAATGTTCATTTGGGAATTGCACACCATGAAAATACTAACCGAATGAACAATTTCTATGATGGGCCTGATGCCTATAAAGATTTACAATTTGTCTGGATTAACCGGAAAACGGAAAAGTTTAACCTGAGTTTTTTGTTTCTGAATAATGGAAAGCCCGTAAGGGAAGGAACTGAACAGAAATCGAAATACAGTCAAACCTTCGGAACTCATGTTGAAGTACCGGTTGATAAAGTAGCATTCTCTGGCAATCTATATTTCCAGTCTGGCGAAGATGGTGCAAATAAATCGCTGAATGCCTACAATCTGATGGCAGAGGCAACCTATAAAATCTCAGAAAAAACACAATTTAACCTAGGTTATGAAATTCTTTCAGGATCGGATTACAACCAAACCGAAAAGAACAATTCATTTGCCCCATTGTATGGTACCAATCACAAATACAACGGTTTTATGGATTATTTCTATGTGGGAAACCACCTGAATAATGTAGGCCTCTCGAATGGATATGTCAAATTTGCTACCTCCCAAAATAAAACGACTTTAAATGCCGATTTGCATTTCTTTGCCAGTTCAGCTAAAATTTCGGAAACCGCCGATAATTATTTAGGCACTGAACTGGATTTAACTTTGACACAAACACTCAATCCGGCAACTAAAATAGCGCTGGGCTATTCACAAATGTTTGGAAGTGAAAGCCTTGAAATTGTGAAAGGTGGCTCTAAAGATGCATTCAACAACTGGGCTTATGTGATGATTTCGGTGACCCCTAAATTTATCCCATAAACTCAGATTATGCGATAGGATTACCACACGAAATAAATATGGAATTAGCTAAACCGGAGCAATGCACAGAAATATTGCAGATCGATTAAATCATGAATCGGTAAATGAATTTCCAGTGCCGTGTCAACATCAAATTGTATATTTCCAGTCACCCTGAACGCTCACGCCGAAGGCTTGTTTCAGGGTCTCATCAGCGAAGGGATGCCGAAACAAGTTCAGCATGACACTGCGTCATAAGTTCATTAACACGACACTAGTTTATACTCATTTTCTAAATGGCTTAGATTACGAGAACTATCTTTTTGATGACCCTAAATAAGGGGCAATTATCTTCCTTAATTTTTGTCCATTAATAGGTTTAGAAATGAAATTATCGCATCCGGCTGATTTTGCCATCTCTTTATCTTCGGTGGTGGAATATGCTGTTTGAGCGATCACGGGTAAATCTGGACGAAACTCTTTTATTTGTTTTGTTGCTTCATATCCATTCATGCCCGGCATTTTAATGTCCATCAAAACTAAGTCAATTTGCTCGTTATTTTTACATATTGCAATCGATTCTTGTCCATCTCTGGCGTGCAAAAGCCTAATATTCATACCAAGAGATGTGAGCAATGTTTCAAGGTACAGACTATTCATTTGCTCGTCTTCAACTACTAATATCGTATAAAACTCATTTCCCCGAGGTAACTGTTCTTTATTTTCGGCTAAGTCTTCGATTACATCTTCTGAATTAGCTGGAACATAAGGAATTGTAACAAAAAAAGTTGAGCCTTTCCCTTTTTCAGATTCTAATGTAATTTTTCCACCGAGTAATTCGGCATTTTCTTTGGCTATTGACAGCCCTAATCCCAACCCGCCGTAAACTATTGTTTTATCTTTTTCCTCTTGCGAAAACCGCTCAAATATGATTTCCTGTTTTTCCGCATTAATTCCTATTCCAGTATCTTGAACGTATATCTCTATTGAGTTATCTTTTAAATGATACCCAAGTTCAATAAATCCGGTACTTGTAAATTTTAGAGCATTTTCCAATAAATTTTCCAGTATTTTGTTCAGTTTTATAGTGTCGGTATATATAAAACTTTGAGTGTCTGAAAGGTCACGGTTTAAGTAAAGAGGAACTTTTTTTTCTTTGGCTTTCAAATCGTAAATCGAAAACAGGTTCATTAATAAATCGTTTAAGCTCACCCGTTCTTTAACGACTTTTACCTGCTTTGTCGCAAGTTTTGAAATCTCTATGATATCATCAATAATTCTTAACAATTGAGTACTGCTGTTCACTATAAACTTCAGATACAGCTTTTGGTTTTCCGGTGAAATGTCAGGATCGTCAAGCATCTCTGAAAATCCCATAATTCCATTCATCGGAGTCCTGATTTCATGAGACATGTTGTGGAGGAATTCAGTCTTCAGGCGGTTGCTTTCTTCCGCTTTCTCTTTGGCATTTAGTAGCTCTTCCTCAGTTTGCTTGCGGTCGGTTATATCTTCTTTAACAGCAAGGAAATGGGTAATAGTGCCATTTGTATCGAAAATTGGCGAAATGGAAGCAAGTTCCCAAAATAGTTCTCCGCTTTTTTTCCTGTTAAGAAATTCACCGTACCATTCTTTCCCTAACATGAGATTCTGCCACATCTCTTGGTAATAATCAGAGGGCATTTCTCCTGATTTAAGAATCCTTGGATTTTGTCCAAGAACTTCTTCCGGAGAATACCCGGTTAATTTAGCGAATTTGGTATTGACGTAATCTATTTCCCCTTCAGTGTTGGTAATGATAATAGATGACGGGCTTTGTTCTACAGCACGTGAAAGTATCCTTAACTTTTCTTCTGCCTGTTTGCGTTCAGTAATATCTCTTGAAACAGTAAGTAACCCAGTTGGGCTGAGGTTGGCATCTCGTAAAAATGATACTGAAATCTCTACCCAGACGGTGGAGCCATCTTTACAATACTCCTCAAGTTCAAGCGTTTCAGTTCGATGTGGATCGGCTTTTCCGCTTGCCTCAAGCGCCATATGTTCAGTAAATGTTTTATTTACTATTTGTAAAGATGCCGGAGTAAAAACCTGATCAAGTGATTGTTGAATTGCCTCATCTGCTGAAAATCCACGCAACTTTTGTACAGATGGACTGATATACATATAAGATAGATTTAAATCCAATACGGATATAGTATCAGCCGTATTTTCAGCTATAAGACGGTATCGTTCTTCGCTTTCCCGAAGGGCTTTTTCTGCCATTTCCCGTTTTTCACGGGTATGCAACGTTGTCAGACCAAAAGCCAAATCATCTGCCAACTCCTTTAGCATTTCAGCCTCCTTCTCACAGAATGCATCTGTATCTACTGAGTAGATGGCCATCACACCAAGAGTTTGGCCTTCGCAGATCAGAGGTAAAGCAATGAAAGATTTATACCCATGTTGGATGGCTCTCTCCTTCCAGATAGTAAAGCTTGATTCAGTTTCAATGTTATGCACGATGTATGGTTGTCCGGTTCGGATTGCAGTACCACTTGGGCCACGACCACGGTCATCATCGGCCCAGGTTAAGTTAAGAGATTCAATGTATCCAGATTCAAAGCCTGAATGGGCCATTGGACGAACGGTCTTTGCCTCGTTGTGTTCTGCAAACCCGACCCACGCCATGCGATAACCCCCAACTTCTACTGCGATTCGACAGATTTCGTTCAGCAGGATTGATTCATTTGTTATGTGAATCAGTGCCTGATTCGTTTCGGAGAGCATACGCAGCGTACGGTTCGCGTGGGCAATCTCCAGTTCAGCATGCTTACGGTCAGTGATGTCGCGACCTATTGCCAATGCTCCGATAATTTTAGAATCGTTGTTGCGTTCGGCAACAAAACGAACATTATGAACACGCAATTCGCCTTTAAGGTCAGGAACTATAACTTCTATTTCACCGGGGTTGCCTGTTTGTATCACTTGTTGCAGTTTTGCCTGATAGTCTGCAGTTCCGGGGTAATTATTACTTTCCATCGGTGTATGGCCAATAATAGAAACGACATCGGAACCTACCGTCAAACTCATGTTGCGATTGATATAATCTGCGCGGCACTCCGTATCATAACGGATGATATTGTCGGGGGAGCTTTCAGCTAACGAACGGAATTTTTGTTCGCTTTCGATCAATTGAAACTCAGCCCGTTTTCGTTTTGCCCTGTTTGCGGCTTCCCTTAATTCCCTGTCAATGGCCGGAAGTAAGCGTTGCAGATTATTTTTCATGATATAATCATGGGCGCCACCTTTCATTGCTTCCACAGCAACATCTTCTCCTATTGTACCTGAAATAACAATAAACGGAATATCAATACCTGATTCTTTTAAGAGAGCTAAAGCTTCCAGACCATTGAAATGTGGCATTACATAATCAGAAAGAACAATATCCCATTTTTTTTCATGCAGGGCTGCTTTCATAGTTTCAGCAGTCTGTACGAGATCATATTCGATGTCGTATCCACCGTTTTTAATTTGATGCAGTACCAGAAGAGCATCATCTTCCGAATCTTCAATTACCAATATACGAAGTGTTTTATTCATAGCTATTGTTGTTATTTTTTAGGTGGCAGAACTTCGTTGAGCAATAACCAGTATAATCCAAGGTGGCTGACCGCCTCCGCGAACTGATTGAAATCGACTGGTTTGCGTACATAGCTGTTTACACCCAAACTATACCCTTTTAAAATATCCTGTTCTTCTTTTGACGAGGTAAGGATAACCACAGGAAGAAATTTTGTAAGTTCGTTTGCACGTATCCTGCGCAAGACTTCAAGCCCGTCAACTTTAGGGAGCTTGATATCGAGCAAAATAATTGTTGGCATTAACGAGAGGTCGCGACCGGAATATTTTCCTGTACCAAATAGATAATCCAAAGCCTCGGCGCCATCGTAAGCTACGACGATCTCATTTTTAATGTTGTTCTTTTTTAATGCATGAAGTGTCAAGTCAACATCGTCGGGATTATCTTCTACCAATAAAATAGATTTGCTTGCCATGATGTTTTTGTTTAGGTATATGAAATAAAACGAAATCGGTATATAAAACTATTAATAAAAATGATTTCTATTTCGGAAACTTTCAGTGCCAGATTTTTTATCATTTAAGTACTTATTTGCACGGTGAAATAAAATGTTGCTCCTTTTCCTTCCTGGCTTTCTACCCAGATTTTACCGCCATGTTTTTCTACAAATTCTTTACAGAGCAATAAGCCAATTCCGGAACTGGGTTATTGCTCTGTCCCTTCTCGGTTTGCTTTAACATCAAGCCTGAATAAATTACCAAGTATTTCAGTTGTCATTCCGATACCAGTATCTGAAACCGATATTTCAACGTTTTTGTCTTTGGTGATTTTTGCTGAAATGTTCACCAATCCTCCCTTGTGTGTAAATTTTACGGCGTTTGAAATGAGGTTCCTGATTACAGTTAGTAGCATATTATTGTCAGCAAAAACCTTTAAGTTATCCGGGATATCGTAAGTTATTTCAATCCCCTTATTTTTTGCTGATTGCATTGCCATATCAATACAATCTTCTGCCAATGGAAGCAACTGTATTACCTCCGGATTGAACGGAATTGATCCTTGCTGCATTCTTGACCACTGCAGCAGGTTTCCGAGCAAGCGATAGAGATTGGTGGCTGAGTTTCTTATGCTTACCGAAAACTCCTGTATTTGGTCCAGGGTTAAACTTGGTAAATCTTCTGCCATTATTTGTGTCATTCCTAAAAAGCTGTTGAAAGGGCTGCGTAAATCGTGGGAGATAATGGAAAAGAATTTGTCCTTTTCGGCATTTAGCTTTAACAATTGTTCGTTTTTGAGTTTTAATTCAGCCTCAGCACGTTTACGTTCGGTAATATCTCTCAGCACTCCGACAATGGCAATTAATTCGCCTTCATCATTGATTACCGGGGCAAGCGAAAGTTGAACCGAAAAATCATTTCCATCTTTTCGTTTGTTGAGCACTTCACCAGACCACACTTCCTTCTTTGCCATGGCTGAGTACAGAGAATGGCCTACTTCGGGCAAGTTATTCTTTGATGTTATAACTGATATTGGCTGGCCAACTATTTCTTCCTTTTCGAAACCATAAACTTTACTGAAGGAATCGTTGACAAATATAATTTTGTAGTCCTTATCCGTAATAGCTATACAATCGGCCGAATTTTTAATTGCATGCGCAAGCATATTGATCTTTTCTTCGGCTTTCTTTCGTTCTGTGATGTGGCGGGAAATACCCATTATACCCTTAATTTCACCATTTTCCATTATCAGCTTAATTACAAACTCGAAAAACAGATAATGACCTAGTTTGGTGAGAACGCGCGATTCAAAAACCGAAGGCAGCTCACCCTGCATTGCCTTCTGGAATATGTCCAGTAATAGCGGTAAGTCATCCGGATGAATCAAACCGGCAAAGGGTTTCCCAATCCATTCTTCCGGCAGCCACGACAAAAGAGTTTCAAAGGCAGGGCTTAGAGAAGTAAATGTACCGTCACCTGCAATCGTGAAGATGATATCGGGGGCGCTCTCCACCAAAAGACGATATTGTTCTTTCGACTTGAATATTGCTTCCTCTGTTTGCTTGCGTTCGGTAATATCGGTGGAAATACCACCAACAGCATATATTTTACCCTCTGAATCAAAAAAAGGAAATTTTTGGGTCAGATAAATATGCAGTCCGTCTGATTCCAGGATTTCTTCTTCGTAAATGGCTGCCTGTTCCGAATTAATAATCTGTAAATCATTATTCCGATGTTGGTCGGCAGATACTTTCGACATAACGAGTTGGCGGGTATTTCCAAGAAGTTTTTCAGCGGAAAAATTTAATACTTCAGCAAGTTTCTTATTTGCAAGAATAAACTTTCCATCCAGATCTAAAATGTAAATTAATGAAGGACTGTTATCGATAATATTCTGAATGATATTTTTGCTTTCGCGCAATGCTTCTTCCGCACGTTTGCGCAAGGTGATGTCGCGGAACGACCAGACACGCCCTATGATTTTATCATCCAACATAAGCGGGGCTGAATATCGTTCAAAAATACGACCGTCATTAAAAAAGAGCGTATCCGAATCTTCATCGGTAGAATTATAGAGCTGCTGTACCTTATCCAGAAATTGTTTAGGGCTTACCAATTGTTCCAGTACAAAATTTAACAGTGTTGCATCATCGCCTGAATTAAGAACTTCCTGAGGGATTTTCCAAAGCTCAGCAAACCGGTTGTTGGTTTTGATCACTTTGCCGTTGCCGTCAATGGCCAAAATACCGTCGGCTGTCGATTCAATAATGACCTGCAATTTAATTTCACTTTGCCGCAGCGATTCTTCTGCTAGTAGGCGTTCGTGGTTAAGTACAGTTAACGCAATTTGGTCAGCGAGTTGAGATGCAAATGCGATTTCATCGGGTTCCCAGTTATGCTTTTTCCCTACATGTTCGAAACAGAGTACGCCAATATTCCGGTTGCCATCCCGAATAACCGCATCAAGCATTGATGTAATGTGCAATGGCTTTAAATATCCCTCTATATACCCGGTTGTCCGAGGATCGGTTAACGGGTCATTCGCGTCAATATATTTTGCGGTTCTAAGTGCTTCAAACTCATTCTTGTATTCATTTTGCAGTAAGATTGCTCCGGCGGAATGACGATTAGGGGAAAGTTCATAAAGATCAACACACCTCAGCTCATTTTCCGCATTATTAAATAGCCAAACGCTAATGCGTTCCACATCAACTGCTTTTGCTGCATACTCGTTGACTTGATGTGCAAGTCCTTGTATATCGCCTGCGGCGAGTTGGGGCAAAACGGCCACGGCAGTTATTGCTGCTTGTTGCCGATGGCTACGCTCCAGCGAAGACTTCAGCTTTTCCTCTGCCTGCAAGCGCTCTGTAATGTCGCGGAAAAGACCTACGGCGCACGCCCTGCCATCCATTGTAATGACGCTTGTGTTGATGTCAGCGTACATGATGCTGCCGTCTTTCCTCAGACACGGAATGTCAGGAGCAAGTATTTTTTCACCACGTGCCTGGGATTCGAATTCGGCAATGATGTGTTGCAGATCCTTTTGGGGATGAATGTCTGCCAGTCCCAATGTTCTTAATTCCTCCTCGTCGTATCCGAGCATTCGACACAGGGCTGGATTTGCATACTTAAACATCTTTGTTTCAACATCGGCAATCAGAATGCCATCGGCGCTTTTCTCAAAAAGCAAGTGGTATCGTGCTTCACTTTCGCGCAGGGCTGCCTCCACTCGCTTCCGCTTGGTTACGTCTCTTACCACATCCATCATATAAACCGGATCGCCGTTTGCATTTTTAATTAATGTTGCTGAATATTCCCCAATAAACTCAGAACCATCTTTTTTTTACAGATCTAACTTCACAATTAGTAATAACACCTGTAGTCATAAACTCTTTAAAATAAAGGTTCATTTTGGGTTTATCTTCAGGATGAATTAGCCCAAACCCGTTTAGGCCTATAAATTCGGAACGCTGGTTGTACCCAAATAGCTTAACTACCTGGTTGTTCGCAAAAACTATTTTACCGTTTAAATCTAATAATGATATTCCATCAAGAGAGGTTTCAAATAGAGCGCGGTATTTTTCTTCGCTATCGCGTAGCGCCACCTCGACCCAAGATGAGTGCAGCACCCGAGAGGTGGAATGCGCAATCCCCTCCAGGAACGAATCGTCCTCCTCCGAGATCGCTTTTTTGCTGAAAAGCGCCAGCACACCTAGTGGAGTGCCGTTGACATCGACCAGGCGATAACCGGCAAAGGACACCAACCCCAGTTCTTTGGCCCACTCATTGTTGTGAACCCGTGGATCGGTCGTTACGTTGTTGGTGAGAAATTTGGCCTCCTCTGCTGCTGCAATCTTTCCTATCTTGTAACAGCCAAAGGGTACCCGGGCGTGAACTTGTCCATTAATGTGGGTATAGCTGCCGGAACTGGCCATCAGGTGCAGGCATTTTTCGCGAAAACGGCAGACATGTGGTCCCTCTGTTACCAGGGCGTGAATGCAGCCGGTATTGCAACGGTCGCCGGGTTTTATCATCCAGATTCTGGCAAAGTCGGCACCCATGATTCGTACCACGGTATTGGTGATCAGTTTGAGTTTCTGCTCAATGGGATTCGGAGGCAACAAGAGTCCCTGTAAAACATTGAACTCGCGAAGCCGCTTCTCGTTGGCCCGATGCAATTCCTCTGCCCGCTTGCGCTCGGTAATGTCTCGGAATATCCAGAGTCTGCCGTAGTATTTTGCGTTTTTGCCAACAACAGGAGCCGTGTAGCGGTCCAGAATTGTTCCGTCCTTATACTCAATTACATCCCGACCTGTTTCCTCCGGCTGAGAATTCAGATATACAATTCTTTCGATGAACTGTTCGGGATTTTTGGTCAAGTTTGCGACCCAATGAAGCTCTCCTTCATCATCATTTTCATCGGGGATATACCGGGGGAAATTTAACAACTCGGCAGTACGCTGGTTTTGGAAAATCCTTTTACCCTGAGAGTCTACTACAACGATTGCATCTGCTAAGGAGTTTGGTGTTGAGAAACCTGTTTTTGCTTCAAGTAGCGCAATATTCCAGTCCAACTCATTTTGCGTATACTTGAGTTGTGAAATATCTTCCGCGGTTCCATCGTAATAAATCGTATTGCCAAGCGCATCGCGGATAGCCTGGGCGCTTTCACGTACAAAAACAGGCGTGCGATCCTTACGAATCCATGTTGATTCAAAGTTTTCAACCTCTCCGGTTTGTTCTATTTTCTCTAAAAATACTTTTCGTTGGTTCGGTGTTTCGAAACCATCTTGTTCAACGTTCACTTTTGCAAGTTCATCAAATGATGCATAACCAAGCATGGCGACCAAAGCTTTATTTGCCAGAATAATGTTTCCCTCAGGAGTTGTTCTGTAAAAGCCGATTTTAGCATTCTCGTAAAGTGATCGATAACGTTCTTCGCTTATTTTGAGCCGCTCTTCCTCTGACTGCTTGCGTTTGGTGATATCTACTATTGTTAAAAGGCAAAGTTTCCCTTTTTCGGTAACTATACCGGTTAGATGAACATATATTGGAGTGTTTTTATTCGTTGACAAGGTAACATCGCACGATTCTTTGACTTTGCTGGTGAATACTTTCCTGAGAAAGAGATTGAAGATGGGTTTGGTGTCGTCGGAAACAAAAAACCCAAACATACTGTTTTTCAACCTCGATCGTTCTTTACCAAGCATTTTAGCGCCACTGAGGTTTAGCTCAATAATTTCACCTTCTTTTGATAGTGTAAAATAGCCGGTTGGTGCAAAATCGTATAATTCAGTGTATTTTCGGGAAGCAACTTCGGCCTGCTCTTTGGCATGGTCGAGTTCTTCGTTCTGTAATTCCAGTTCTATCTGGTGTACCTCAAGCTCGTGAATAAGCTTCTGTGTCTGCACTTTAGAATAATGCAGCCCGGTTTCTACCCCTCGTTTTTCCAATAATTTCTCGGCTTTCTGGCGAAGGGTTACAGCATCGGAATCCGATTTATTTCTGGTCTGGTTAGTCATCCTTTTCCTGGTTTTTTATATAATTTTTAATCTACTGATCTAGTATGATAAAGTAAAATAAAATGTTGCACCTTTTTCAAGTTCTCCTTCAGCCCATACTTTACCCCCATGCCGATGAATGATGCGCTGCACTGTTGCCAGCCCGATACCTGTTCCCGGGAATTCATCAATCGTGTGAAGACGTTGAAATGCGCCAAATAGTTTTTGTATATATTCCATATTAAAGCCAGCGCCATTGTCGCGAACAAAAAGCACCGGTGTCTCATTTTGTAGCATCATACCAAACTCTATACGTGCTGCCGTCTTTTTTGATGTAAATTTCCAGGCATTTCCAATAAGGTTTTCCAAAACAATTCGTAAAAGATGGCCGTCACCCTGTACATTAATTCCTTCCTGGATAATGAACATGGTTTCACGTTCAGGCTGAGCGTCATGAAGTTCGTCAGCAACCTCTTGAGCCATTTCGCTAAGGTTTACCTGCTGAATAGTCATTTCAGCACGATTAACACGCGAGAGGTTCAGCATATCATCAATAAGTTGTGCCATATGTTGTGCTGCCGAACGAATGCGATGCAAATAGGTTTTCCCCTGTTCATCAACCTTGTCCTG
>Ga0209319_1002081_pt1 | contig 13611 bp, 9 predicted proteins | sample RifGroE2_FD_184000 | JGI IMG/M metagenome (GOLD analysis project Ga0209319, IMG submission 184000) | Groundwater microbial communities from Rifle, Colorado - Groundwater E2 (SPAdes) (version 2) | ecosystem: Environmental > Aquatic > Deep subsurface > Groundwater | place: Rifle, Colorado, United...
CTTTCATGCTGCAAATATACAAAATTATTTAACATAAACAACTATTGGTTAATAATTTATGAAATTATTTTATGAAATTTTGCCTTGCAACGGTCTCATTATATTATATTAACGAAAAATATAACCTTCTAAAAAGTTGAGGTTATTCAATTATTCAGTTATATTGATAAAAGAATATGCAGGGAATAGATAATTAATCTTTTATAAGATTTTAGTTATTAGAAAATATCATGGAATTTATAGTATTTTGAGTATTTTCAAATGTAATTAATTTATTATCAAAATATTATATTGTTTTTAAAATGCAGAAAATTACCAAAAAAACAGAAAAATTTGCAAAAATCCCCCTTCAGTCAAAACATTAAACCTGATAAATTTTAAAATAAAGTCTTATTTTTTTAAGTTCTAAAACATTTTCACTCCACAATATTGTAAATAAATGGTTTTATCTTTATCTTTATACCATTTCATACTTACTACTATTTCAGAATTAAAGTACTCTGTAACCTCTAAAACAATGTTTTTATCACAATTTCTATACACACTTATTTGGCTTTTATCATTTTTTTCTCTTGTCATAAATTGATAATCTTGTTTAACTAAATATTCCATTGAATAAAGATAACTTTTAGACAATCCTTCCTCCCATAATATAACTTTAAAATCCTCTGTATATTTAAAAATAGAATAATCTTTTGGAGTAAGTTCATTTTCTATATAATTTTCATATACTTCTGTTTGACTATAACTGTTTATAGTTATTAGTATTAAAATTGTTGTTAATATTGTTTTCATACTGAAATTTTAAAGATAAAAGTACGAGAGACTATCTCAACTAAGTAAAAATTTATATTCTTGCATTTGAAAATAAAAACATATAATAAAAACAAAGATAATAAAAAAAATTACTCAGGTGAGTAGTTCCATTTTTTTAATTAATTTTACACCACAAATTATTTAAGTGAGTTTTTCAATATAAAAAGTCCATTTGATGATTTATAAAATATAAGATAATAAAAAAGACAGTTTATGGCATATAGATATAATTTATTGGGAATTGTAGAACAACACAACAGACTATAATGACAGAGTGTATAAAATTATATAGAGCAGACAATAAAGGGAATATTACTATGCCAGAAAAATATTTGACTGATGGGTTATTGACAAAACAAAAAGATGGAGGTGACCCTTTTTTTATTAAAAATTATGGCTGGCTAAAATCAATAAAAAGTCACATTCACAAGAAAGATTTAGTTGAAAAATATTTGTATGACACAACAGCTTTTCTTTCGTTCACTGACAATTTAGAAATTGCTCTTAATAAATATTTGCCTACAAGAAATAATTACAAAATAGAAACTACCTCTTTTGAATTGGCAGACGCATTTCTATTTACATTTTCATTTGATAAACAATTATTAAGGGAAATATATGATGGCGTTTTTTTAATTAACTTCTATTGTAATTATGATAAATTTAAGCGACCAAATTCAATTGTTGATATTCTTACGAAATGTAACATTTGTGCAGATGGTATTCCATACAAACATAATTTACTTCTAATTAACGCACCAATTTATTTAGGCAAATTAGTATCAAAGAAACCCGAATTAAAGACTGCTTTTGAACTATCAAACAATGATAACGAATGGCTTCTTATACCACTTGACCCAATGAAAGACGGAATTGGTTTTCAATCAAGAATACCAGTTGCTGACTTTTGGACAGTTGAACATTACAAACATTTAAAGAATTAAAAAAATGAAACTAAAACAATTTAAAAAAATATTAATAATAATTAAACAACATGCATTAAACTTTTTGGAAAAAGAAAATTGTAATTTTATATATTTTATTTAATTTTGCAATAGATATAAAAACATGATATTTTATGGCATTATTTCAACAATCAGTTTTAAACAGTTATATCAGTAAGGTCAATGAGAAATTTGTCAATGAATTATATAACAAATTTCAGAAACACTTTGGTAACGGTAAAATTCAAGAAAACATTAGAAAGTTGAATGAAACTAAATATCAACAAGGATTTTTGACAGAATTATTAGTCAATGTTTTTGGTTATATAAAGAATCCGAATGAAAATTTCAACTTAGATTTTGAAGTAAAGAATGAAAACAATAATAAAAAAGCAGATGCTGCAATATATAAGGATAAAAAAGTAACTGCTGTAATTGAATTAAAAGACACACATACGCCAAATCTTTCATCAGTAGTCCAACAAGCATTTGAATACAAAAACAGTCAGCGTGGATGTAAATATGTTATAACATCTAATTATGAATTGCTTCGGTTTTATATTGATGATAATGTTGAATATGAAGAGTTTGACTTATTTAATATGGCAATTGATAGGTTTAAGGTATTGTATTTGTGTTTATATAAAGAGAATTTAATCAACGATTTACCGTATGTAATAAAAAGTCAATCTAATCAAGAAGAAAAAAATGTTACTGATAAACTATACAAAGACTATTCTCAGTTTAGAACAGAATTATATCAAAATATCAAAACGTTAAATCCTGAATATGATGAAGTAATACTATATAAAAAGACACAGAAGTTATTAGATAGGTTGTTATTTATCTTTTTTGCTGAGGATAGAGAATTGTTATATAGAGATTTTACATTAAACATACTTGACACATGGACGTTATTAAAAGAAGCTGGTTATAATGATACATTGCTTTATGATGTATTTAAAAAGCATTTTGGGTTTATAAATGATGGGCATAAAACAAGTAAGCACGATATATTTGCTTATAATGGAGGTATGTTTGCATCAGATGAAATATTGGACAACATTAAAATTGATGACAAAATATTACTGAATTATACAAAGAAATTAAGTGATTATAATTTTGCAACAGAAATAGATGTAAATATACTTGGTCATATCTTTGAGCATAGTCTTGTCCCAACGGAAGAAATTCAAGCAAAATCACAAGGTATAGAAATTAAAAAGAAGGATACAAAAAAGAAACAAGATGGTGTTTTTTATACTCCTCCATACATAACAAAATATATTATTGAAAATACTATCGGTGTGCTATGTGAAGAAAAAAAGAAAGAATTGAACATAAACGATATTACTATTAAAAATGCTGTAAAAAAAGAAGACAAAAAAAAATTATACAAAAGGATAGATGAATATAGAAATTGGTTATTAAGTTTAAAAATATGCGACCCTGCATGTGGTAGTGGTGCTTTCTTAAACGAAGCATTAGACTTTTTAATAAAAGAACATAATCTTACTAATAAAACAGAAGCTCAAGTATTAAATTCATCAATTGTTTATTCATATATTGAAGAGTCTATACTTGAAAACAATATTTATGGTGTAGATATTAATGAAGAAGCAGTGGAAATAGCAAAGTTATCATTATGGTTAAAAGTAGCAAAGAAAGACAGAAAACTATCAAATCTGAACAATAATATAAAGTGTGGTAATTCATTAATTGATGACCCTAATATTGCAGGAGACAAAGCATTTAATTGGCAAAAAGAATTTCCTACTGTATTTGAAAATGGTGGCTTTGATGTTGTAATTGGCAATCCTCCGTATGTGGTATTAAGTTCATTTAAGGATAAATCATTTATATATTTACAATCCAAATTTAAAACATCATTTGGTAGGTTGAATACATTTGCATTATTTATTGAACAAATTACAACATTAACAAACAAAAACTCAAAAATTGGAATAATTATTCCTGATTCATTGTGTTTGATTGATTATTATTCTAATCTTCGTAAGTATTTACTTGATAGCACATCTATTGAGCAAATTATAGAATTGGGTGATGGGATATTTACAGATGCTACAGTTCCTGCAATAATATTATTATTGGGAAATAAAAAAAAGGAAAATATTATAAAAGTTGGAGATAAAGCTATATTTACAGACATTGGAAAAATTAAAACAATTTCTCAAAATTACTACTATACAACCCAAAAATATTCATTTAATCTTTGTGTAGATGATATATTCTTAAAATTGAATAGGATGATTGATAGCAAAATGGGATACTCGTTAAAAGATTTAATTCAAATTAAAATTGGCATATGCACAGGTAATAACTTTAAACATATTGCGGATAATAAGCAGTTTGTTTGTTCAAAAAAAATGCTACAAGGCAAGGATATTACTAAATATCACATTGCTTATAATAATAAATATATTAATTATGATAGAAAAATATTATTAAGAGCTAGAGATGAAGACATATTTTTAAAAAGGGAAAAATTATTGATGAGACAAACATCTGATAATTTAATTTTGGCTTATGATAATGACCAATATTACACCATAGATTCTTTATTTATACTTTATGCAAAAGATGAGCGCATAAACATTAAATATTTGTTAGCTATATTAAATTCCAAATTAATCAATAGACATTATCAAAAATTAAATCCCGAAACAGGAAGAGTATTTGCACAAGTTAAAATTGATTTTGTTAATGAGATACCTATTATTTTGGCTAATAACGAAATTCAAACCAGATTTATTCATAAGACTGACATTATGTTATCTTTAAACAAAGAATTTCAAGAAGGAATACAAAGATTTCATAGAGTATTAGAAAGACGGTATAATATTACTAAATTAACAAATAAGCTGAATGATTGGTATTTATTATCTTATGTTGACTTTATTATAGAATTAAACAAAAAGAAAGTAAAATTAAAAATATCTGACGAAGCAGAATTGGAAGATTATTTTATACAGGAACAACTGAAAGCAATTGAATTAAAAAACAGAATTGTTATTACAGGTAAGGAAATTGATGCTATGGTTTATGAATTATATGAATTAACACCAGAAGAAATTGCTATAGTAGAAGCCAATTAATAATCTATTTTCCAATAAATAGTATAAAGCCTTTTAAATTTAACAAAAATTGTTCTGCTATTTTTTTAATTAGATAGTATAAAAATAAAAGAAAAGGAACAAAACCAAAGTCAATAAATTCAAAATTTTATGCAAATATAAAAAAAGGGTTTTAGCTTTTATATTGCTAAAACCCTTTTGATTGAGTCGGGGTGGCAGGATTCGAACCTGCGACCTCCTGCTCCCAAAGCAGGCGCGATGACCGGACTACGCTACACCCCGAATTCAATTTTTTTGAGGGTGCAAATATAAGTAGTATTTTTAATTATTTACAATTTTTTTATTTTTTATTTTATTTTTTAATAAAGGATACTTTAAATAAATTGAGAAGACTGTAAGGATATAAGCTATGCATGGTGTGTGTTTTTGTAATTAATTTTCATTTAACTTTAAGTTTAGCTAAAGTTAATGCTTGCTTAATAATTATATAACATTGCTGAGGTTATTTTGTGGCAAATATTTAATGATAATAATTTAAAAAAGAAAAAGATTATGAAAAAGAAATTACTTTATGCATTTGTCGCTCTAATGTTTTTGTCAAATGCTGTTTTCTCGGCTGTGGTTGATGTTACATCAGCTATTACATCTAACACTACATGGACGAGTAATAACACTTACGTTCTAAAGGGATTTATCTATGTAAAGAATAATGCGAAACTAACGATAGAATCTGGGACGATAATAAAAGGGGATAAGCAAACAAAAGGAACTCTAATTATTACACGAGGGTCCCAAATTATAGCAGATGGACTAAAAACATCTCCTATAGTTTTTACTTCTAATCAGCCTGTAGGTCAAAGAAGTTATGGTGACTGGGGAGGGTTGATTATTTTGGGAAAAGCTCCAGTTAATCAAGGAGAAGTTTCTATTGAAGGAGGCGTTGATAATGCTTCTGGAGATGGGAAATATGGAGGCACAGATGTTAATGATAATTCAGGTATATTAAGGTATGTTCGAATAGAATTTGCGGGTATAGCATTCCAACCAGATAATGAAATAAATGGACTAACTATGGGTGGAGTTGGAGCTGGTACTACTATTGATTATGTTCAAGTAAGTTATTCTGGTGACGATTCTTTTGAATTCTTTGGAGGAACAGTTGTTTGTAAACATTTAATTGCTTTTAAAGGTTTGGATGATGATTTTGATACTGATTTTGGATACTCAGGAAGAATCCAATTTGCTCTTTCAATAAGAGATCCTAAGATTGCAGATGTATCTTCTTCTAATGGCTTCGAATCAGACAATGATGCTAGTGGTTCGGATAAAACGCCTAACACTACAGCAAAAATATCAAACTTTACTCTTATTGGTCCAAAAGAAACTGCATCAAGTAGCATAAACAGTCTTTATAAAAGAGGTGCGCATATTAGAAGAAATAGCCGATTCTCTTTACATAATGGAATTATTATGGGATGGCCAACAGGAATATATATTGATAGTGATAAATCAGCCCAAGCAATGATTGACGGGAACTTAAATGTGAAAAATTGTATTATTGCAGGATGTGATAAAAATTATGACAAAGTAACACAAAATGTTACTCTTGACATACTTGGAATTCTTTCTAATGGAGCAAATATTTTCTTAACAAATAATACTGACGTTATGCTTAATGCTCCGTTTAATTATACAGCTCCGAACTTAATACCTAAAACAGGCTCTCCAGCTTTAATTGGGGCTTCATTTTCTGGATTAACTGAATTTGAACAAGTATTATATATTGGTGCTTTTGGTAGTGATGTTGATTGGACTGCAGGTTGGACTAATTGGAATCCAGTTGGTTCGGATATTATTGCTTATGCTGGTGCAGACCAATTGGTTTGTAAAGGAGATAGCGTGAAACTTATAGGTACCGCTGTTGGTTTACCTCAAGGAGCAACAGCTACATACTTATGGAGCAATGGTTCAAGCACAATTGGAAGTACTTCTACTTTAAATGTTAAAACATCTGTAAATACAACTTATTATTTAACTATAACTTATGGAGGAAATACAGTTGTGGATAATTCTGTTATTAGTGTTACTACTCCTAATTTTGAATGGAATCATAATCAAGCTGATTCTTCTATAACTTTCAATAATAAAACTAACTTTTATGGAAATATCTATTTTTCCAACTCTTCAGGTACTAAAGCTACATGGACATACGCATGGGACTTTGGAGATGGAAACACTTCTTCAGAGAAATCACCAAATCATCAATATAATTCAGCAGGAACATATAACGTGAAATTAGTTATTGGTGATGGTGCAAATATATGTGATGACTCAATAGCAAAAACATTAGTTATATATCCTCTTTCTGTGTCTGAAGTTAATTTTGGAGTCAATTCTTTTAATGTTTATCCAGTGCCTGTAAACAATGAAATAAATATAGAATTAGATGCAGATTATGCAGGAGAAATTAATGTTAATATAATTGACATGTATGGCAAACAAATTATTAATACTACAGAAAATTTGAATAAAACAGCGATACTTAATTACAAAACTGATAGCTTTTCTAAAGGTGTTTATTTTATAAACATTTCTAACAGCAAAGGAATGATAAGTAAAAAGTTTATTAAGATGTAAATCGATCAATCATACAATACTTGTTCGAAAAAGAACCTTGCAGAAATTCTGTAAGGTTCTTTTTTTTTACATTATGTGGGAAAAAAGTAAATGGTTTTTTTGCATATATTAAAAACTGTTTATACATTTGTATTATAATGTATAATTAAAAATTTAATAAAAATGAACAAACTATTTGTAAATGTAGCGTTTTTATTGATGTTAAGTTACATCAATATTTATTCTCAGAATAATGACTGCATAAATGACCGGTTTATTAATAATTTATTTGATACAACCGTACGAAATATAACTTATTCAAATAACGGAAACTTATATGTTACGGGTAATTTTAAAAAAATAGGCGACAAAGACATAATAAAAATAGCTTCTAAAAAAGGCTACGATTGGGAAATGATTTCAGCAAATATAAGTGGGACTATATATTCTATCGTTGCAACAAATAATGGACTGTATATAGGTGGTATTTTTGCAATAAATCAAGCAGAAACGTGTAATAATATAGCATACTGGGATGGTCATGTATGGGATAATATGAATGGAGGTATTAATGGCCCTGTGTATTCTATAGTTGTGAAAGATACGATTGTTTATGCTGGAGGAGGAACTTTTGACAACGCAGGAGGAGTTTCTGCTAATAATATAGCTAAATGGGATGGAGAGAATTGGACAAGTCTCAGTAGTGGTGTAAATGGCTATGTTTTATCAATGGTTATGAAAGATACAGTATTATATATTGGGGGAGCATTAGCAAGCGCCGGAGGAGTGTCAGCAAAAAGAGTTGCAGCATGGAATGGGAAAACATGGCTTGCAGTTGGGGAAGGATTTAATGATATAGTCGAAGCTTTATATTATGATGGTGAATCTTTATATGCCGGAGGAATGTTTACCTTGTCAGGAAGCACTTCTATGAATAAAATAGCAAAATGGAATGGGAATTCTTGGAATGCTATTGGAAATGGATTTGACAATACTGTTAAATGTATTTCTTCATATAACGGATATCTATACGCTGGAGGAGCTTTTTTAAAATCAGGTACAGACAGTGTGAAGTATCTTGCATACTATAATGATAATAAATGGAATGGATTTGAAAAATCTCCTAATAGTTATGTTTACAACATGTGTAAGATTGACACAGGGGTTCTTTTTTGTGGAGAATTTAAATATGTTGGCAATACTAAAGATGCTCACCTGTCATTTATAAAAGAAGATAAAATTAGAGGTGTCAATAATAATCTCACAGATAGCATTTATGTAATAGAAGAAATAGAAGATACGATTTATGTTGGAGGTAAATTTGGTTTATCAGGAGGCCTTTCGAGCAAAGGAATTTCAAAATGGGCAAATGGGTGGCATGGATTAGGAAGTGGCATAAATGGTAAGGTATATTCTATTAAGCAAGTTGGAGGCGAATTATATGCTGGGGGTAATTTCAACTCAACAGGAAGCGGGTTAACAGCTAATAATATAGCAAAATATTCTAATGGGACATGGAGTAAGCTAAGTAATGGAGTGAATGGGGTTGTTTATGCGATAGAAGCATTTAAAGGCAAATTGTATATTGGAGGCCTTTTTACAGGGATAAACAATACGAGTATTAAGAATATAGCCGTATGGAATGGGGTTGAATGGAGTAATGTTGATAACTGTTGTAATGGAGTGGTGAAGAGTTTGTTTGCAAATGACACGGCGATATTTATTGGAGGGGAGTTTTCATTAATAAATAATTCAACAAAAAAGAACTTTATTAGCTTGGGCATTGATGGATTTTATTCAGGAGATGTTAATTTTCCAGATGGCATTGTAAACAGCATTTGTGAATACAATAACAAATTGTATATAGGAGGGAAGTTTAATAGTATAGGGTCTAATAGTATTACTAATATTGGATATTTCGATGGTAAACAATGGAATCCTCTAGGAGGAGAAAATCTTAATAATGAAGTCACAAAACTTAGAAGCAATAAACATGATTTATGGGTTATAGGAAATTTTACAAAATATGGAAATGAAAACAGTAGTGGAATTGCGATATGGAATGATATTTTTTGGCGTAATCCAAAACAAAATATTGGAGTAAAAGTTTTAGATTTAAACTTTAACAACGATATAATTTATTATGGAGGAGGATTTAAAGAAGGTCCTTATTTTAAATCATCTAATTTAATTAGCAGCAATATTGGATTTAGTTTAGATGATTTTACTAATAATATTTTTTATGTACAGATTGGTGAAGATGCTAATATAGATTTGAATACAAATACCACAGGATATACATTCTACTGGTATAATAATGACACGTTAATTAATACTAATTCAACAGGCAGATATAAAATTGAAAATTGTTTGAAAAACTATAATTTAAAATGTGTTGTAGAGGGTTTGTGTGAAAAACAAACGATTAGTGAAATAAAAATAGAGATAGTATATGCCATAGAAGAAAAGGCAAATGAAGCTTTATACAGTACATTGCAAAACGATAATTTTTTTATATTTAGAATTAAAGGTTCGCACAAAAACCATAAAGTAAAACTAATAGATATGAACGGGCGAGTTGTGCTTGATATAGAAAATTTCTCAAATGAGTTTATTCTTGATAAAACGCTTTATAAAGCAGGAGTTTATTGCCTAAAAATATCCGATGAAAATACTTCTTATAATTTCAAGATATTGATAATGTAGATAAGGCTTGGTTATGGACGTTTTAATGTAGTAGATAATAGCTCAAGCAAAGATTTTTTCTTATTTTTTTTTTGCTTAAATTGGTTGTTTCTTCAAGAGCCAGAGCTACGTTTTTCCAGATGGTCATAGAATTAAAAAGTAAATGAAAGGAATTATATTAGCAGGAGGCTCTGGAACAAGACTCTATCCATTAACTTACGCTATTAGTAAACAAATTATTCCTGTTTATGACAAACCTATGATTTATTATCCTTTGTCTGTTTTAATGATGAGTGGTATTAATGAGATATTAATTATTTCAACACCACAAGATTTACCAATATTTGAAAAACTATTAGGAACAGGAGAAAGTCTAGGATGTAAATTTAGTTATGCAGTACAAGAAATTCCTAATGGTCTCGCACAAGCTTTTATAATAGGTGAAGAATTTATAGGTAAAGATAGTGTGGCTTTAATTCTTGGAGATAATATTTTTCATGGAACAGGGCTACAAGATTTACTTCAAAAATATAATAATACAGAGGGAGGAGTAGTTTTTGCATATCATGTTTCAGATCCAGAAAGATATGGAGTTGTTGAATTTGATGAAAATAAGAAAGCAATATCAATAGAAGAAAAGCCAGAATTTCCAAAGTCAAATTATGCGGTTCCTGGTTTATATTTTTATGATAATTCAGTTATTGATGTAGCAAAAAACATAAAACCAAGCAAACGAGGGGAATATGAGATAACGGATGTAAATAAGTATTATTTAGAAAAGGGTAAGTTAAAGGTAGGAATTCTTGGAAGAGGCACAGCATGGCTTGACACAGGGACTTTTGCATCTTTAATTCAAGCTTCTCAATTTGTTCAAGTAATAGAAGACCGACAAGGATTAAAAATAGGTTGTATAGAAGAAATTGCATATAGGATGGGGTTTATTAGTAGTAAACAATTACGAGAAGTTGCTCAACCATTATTAAAAAGTGGTTATGGTGAGTATTTAATAAATATTCTCGAACAATAATATTTATAACAATAATGCTAGAATAAAGAAAGAATCAAATGAAAAACATACTTATAACAGGAGGAGCAGGATTTATTGGGAGCACTTTGGCTGATAAATTAATAGATTTAAATGATTGTTATGTTGTAATTGTTGATGACTTATCAACAGGGTTTTATAATAATTTGCCATTAAAACATCCTACTAATAAATGGAAGTTCATAAAATGTGATATTAATAAATATAAAGACATAGCAGAAATCATGCTTTCTTTTAAATTTGATTATGTTTTCCATTATGCAGCGGTTGTTGGGGTGCAAAGGACACAAGAGTATCCAGTTAAAGTATTGAAAGATTTGCATGGTATAGAAAACTTATTAAATCTTTCAAAAAATACTACAGTAAAAAGAATATTTTATGCTTCTTCGTCAGAGGTATATGGAGAACCTGTAGAATTACCTCAGCATGAGCTAACCACTCCATTAAACTCAAGATTGCCTTATGCAATAGTAAAAAATGCAGGGGAGGCTTTTTTGAAATCATATCATAAAGAATTTGGATTAGAATATACCGTATTTAGATTTTTTAATACTTATGGTCCCCGCCAGACTGAAGATTTTGTTATTTCAAAGTTTATAAGAAATGCTTTATCGAATAAGGATATAAAAATCTATGGAGATGGTAGTCAGACTCGTACTTTTTGTTATATAATGGATAATATTAATGCTACAATAAATTCAATAAACGATGATAAAAGCATTAATAGTACTATAAATATTGGTAGCGACAACGAAATAACAATAAAATATTTGGCAGAAATAATTATAGAGTTAACAAAATCCAAATCAGAAATTAATTACATAAACCCATTGCCTGAAGGAGATATGACAAGGCGACAACCAGAGATTTCAAAAATGCGAGATCTCTTAGATTCAGAACTTATAGATATAAAAACGGGTCTTAAAATGACTATAGATTGGTTTAAACAAAACGAAAAATAAGGACTGTTTTGAGAGTTATAATGGTTGTTTTGTATAAAAAAGATAATTATGAAGAAGTTTTTAGAAGAAAATGATGATGAAAAATCAATAAAACAAGATTTAGGATATGTGAAGATTGATAAATACAATTTAGATACTATAAATCAACTTGCATATCATTATAATGAAATAATAAAACTAATAGGGGAAGATGTTAATCGTGAGGGAATGGAAAAATCACCAGTAAGAGTAGCAAAAGCAATGCAATTTTTAACTCAAGGATATACTATTGACCCTACAAAGATTCTTCTTTCAGCAAAATTTAAGGAAGATTACAAGCAAATGGTTATTGTTAAAGATATAGAAATATATTCTTTGTGTGAGCATCATTTATTACCTTTTTTTGGGAAAGCGCATATTGCTTATATTCCGAATGGATATATTGTAGGTCTTAGTAAAATTCCTCGTATAGTGGATGCTTTTGCAAGGAGGTTACAAGTACAAGAACGTTTGACTACGCAAATAAAAGACTGTATTCAAACAACTCTAAATCCATTAGGTGTTGCGGTTGTTATAGAGGCTCAGCATTTATGTATGCAGATGCGAGGAGTTCAAAAGCAAAATTCCATTACGACAACATCTGATTTTACAGGAGCATTTCTCAATGATAGTAAAACAAGAGGAGAGTTTATTCACATAATTGGTTCAAAATTAAGCTAAAAAAAAGCTGCTCAATTTTTTGAGCAGCTTTTTTTTATTCTTCTATAATTAAATCATCTTTAGTGAATTGTTCTTTATTTCTTTTTTTCCTTAATAAGTGGCGTATATATCCATTTATAAATTGAATAGATTTATTGCAATCATTTCTAAAATCTTCTAATTCTTCTTCATTAATAAATTCTTCTTCAAGACAAATAATAAGATTGTCTATAATTTTGTATATGGTTGCTCTAGCTTGACGGCACAAGTCTATGTTTTCCTGATATTCAAATCTACCATAACCTTCTGCAATACAATTTGTAATATGACGACCAGATCTAATAAGATTATCAGACATTCTTTCTTGTTCTTCAAGAGGAAGTGTTTTAGCAAAAGAGCTTAGTTTTTTTGATAAAAACCGATTTACTCTCCAAACTTCAAGGTCTTCAAATGTTCTAATTTTGTTTTCTGTGTTTTCCATAGTTTTAATAGTTAATTTTAAATAAAGCTAATTATGATATATGATTGTATTAAGATAAGTCTCATTAACATTTTTTTTAAAAAAAGCATTAGAATATTGTTTCCAAATATACGAATTTTTTTTAAAAATTAATTTTTTTTAATTTAAATTAATTATAAATTAAACCCAGATTACGCGTTAGGTAATTTTAGACTCATATCTAAAGGATAATCCCATAAACCTACAAACCATTTTCTTCTTTTTTTAGTAAGAGCTATTTTTAGTTTTAGAGTATTATCTATTTTTTCAA
>Ga0209319_1002084_pt1 | contig 13599 bp, 11 predicted proteins | sample RifGroE2_FD_184000 | JGI IMG/M metagenome (GOLD analysis project Ga0209319, IMG submission 184000) | Groundwater microbial communities from Rifle, Colorado - Groundwater E2 (SPAdes) (version 2) | ecosystem: Environmental > Aquatic > Deep subsurface > Groundwater | place: Rifle, Colorado, United...
CAGGAGGAAGCCAACTCATGCAACCAAAAGTGTCGCTACCTACGGCAGCTCCATATGGTGGGGTGGTCCGCCATATCCCAGTAAGCAAGCTTACTGGTTACAAAACTTTGCTTCCTACGGAAGCTTCTGGTTAAATGTCATTGATAGAAACTAAGCGACGAAGCAACCCCCTCTTAGTAAAGAATACCTTATCCTCAACACCTTAACCTATAAACATTTTCATCAACCTCATCTTTCATCAAGTTTTCATTTTGGAAAACTTTTCACCTTTCATAATTTTTTATTTCACTGTATTTCAATTACATATTGTTTAGTTTTGGAAACATCTCATTCTAAATAGTAAAATAATTTAAATATTAGTTTGAATAATGAAATTATTTCCCTAAAATTGTAGTCCGTTTTCTGCAATTTCTCTGCAGCAACATAATGCACTGATAAACACAATAAACAACTTACAAATTCATTTAATTTTTTTATTATCGTGAAAGCAAAAACCTATACTCCCGATGAAATTCGCGAAGCATCCTTTGAATTTTTTCAGGGGGATGAATTAGCAACCAAAGTTTGGACCACCAAGTACGCGCTGAAAGATTCTTTCGGCAACGTTTATGAGCTGACACCCGACGACATGCACCGCCGGCTTGCCGGTGAAATTGGCAGAATTGAGCAGAAATACGCCAATCCTTTAACTGCAGACGAACTTTTTGAACTTTTCAGAAATTTCAGGTACATCGTTCCTCAGGGTAGCCCTATGACAGGTATCGGAAATGAGTTTCAGGTAGCCTCATTATCCAACTGTTTCGTAATCGGTTTCGACGGTGATTCCGACTCTTACGGTGCCATTATTAAAATTGATGAGGAACAGGTACAGTTGATGAAACGTCGTGGTGGCGTTGGACACGACCTTTCCCACATTCGTCCGAAAGGCTCACCGGTAAAGAACTCCGCTCTTACTTCCACCGGTATCGTTCCTTTTATGGAAAGATATTCGAATTCAACACGTGAAGTGGCACAGGACGGTCGCCGCGGAGCCCTGATGTTAAGCGTTTCCATCAAACATCCCGATTCCGAATCGTTTATCGACGCTAAAATGCAATCGGGAAAAGTAACCGGAGCCAATGTCTCGGTTAAGATTCACGACGATTTCATGGAAGCAGCTCTGGAAGAAAAACCTTATATCCAGCAGTATCCCGTTTCTTCGAAAACTCCGTGGTATCAGAAAGAAACCGATGCCAACGCGCTTTGGAAGAAAATCGTACACAATGCATGGCAGTCAGCTGAACCGGGAATTTTATTCTGGGATACCATTATTCGTGAATCGGTGCCCGACTGTTACGCTGATCTGGGCTATAAAACGGTTTCCACCAATCCTTGTGGCGAAATCCCCTTGTGTCCGTACGACAGCTGCCGCCTGCTGGCTATCAACCTCTATTCTTATGTGGTAAATCCTTTTAAAAAGGATGCATATTTCGATTTCGAACTTTTCCATAAACATGTGGGATTGGCTCAACGAATCATGGACGATATCATCGATCTGGAAATGGAAAAGATCGATAAAATCATTGAAAAGATCAACTCAGACCCTGAAGACGATGATATTAAGAACACTGAATATCAGCTTTGGGAAAAGATTAAACTGAAAACATCGCAGGGTCGGCGTACCGGTGTGGGTACTACCGGTGAAGGCGATATGCTTGCAGCACTGGGTTTCCGCTATGGCACCGATGAAGCTACTGATTTCTCAGAAGAAGTACATAAGAAACTGGCACTGGCAGCTTACCGTTCATCGGTAACCATGGCCAAAGAACGTGGCGCTTTCACTGTGTATGATGCAAAAAGGGAAGAAAACAACCCTTATATCCAACGCCTTCGCGCCGCGGATCCTGAATTATACAAGGATATGGTGAAATATGGCCGTCGCAACATTGCCTGTTTGACCATCGCTCCTACCGGAACAACAAGTATCATGACACAAACGACTTCAGGTATCGAGCCGGTATTTATGCCTTATTACACCCGTCGCCGGAAAGTAAATCCTAATGATAAAAACGTAACCGTTGATTTTGTAGATGAAAACGGCGATTCATGGGAAGAATATTCGGTATTCCATCATAAGTTTGTCACCTGGATGATTGCCAACGGACACCCGACGACGAAGCACTACACGCATGAGGAATTGGATTTATTGGTAGCACAATCGCCTTATTACAAAGCTACTGCCAATGATGTGGACTGGATGAAAAAAGTGCAGATGCAGGGACGCATTCAGAAATGGGTGGATCATTCTATTTCAGTAACCATCAACCTTCCTGCTGATGCTACCGAAGAACTGGTGGGCAAATTGTACGAAGAAGCCTGGAAATCGGGATGTAAAGGCGTAACTGTATACCGCGACGGATCAAGATCGGGTGTATTGATATCCAGTAACGAGAAGAAAGAGAAAGAAGAAAATCCTAAACAGGTTTGCTTCCCTTATGATGAAAATCACCTGGTACGTCCGAAAGAACTCAAATGTGAGGTAGTTCGTTTCCAGAATGCCCGCGACAAATGGATTGCCTTTGTAGGATTGAAAGACGGTCGTCCGTACGAAATCTTTACGGGTATTGCCGACGACGAAGAAGGTATTCTGTTGCCCAAAACCGTTACAGAGGGTAAAATCATCAAAACCCTTGACGAAGAAGGCAACAAACGCTACGACTTCCAGTTCACCAACAAACGTGGATTCAAAACCACAGTAGAAGGCCTGTCGCACAAGTTCGACAAAGAATTCTGGAACTACGCCAAACTCATTTCAGGCGTATTACGTTACGGTATGCCAATCGATCAGGTAGTGAAATTAGTCTCCAGTCTGCAACTCGACAGCGAATCCATCAATACGTGGAAAGTCGGCGTAGAGAGAGCGCTGAAGAAATACATTCCGGATGGCACGCAGATAGCAGAACAACCCTGTCCGAGTTGCGGTGAGAAATCACTCGTATACCAGGAAGGTTGCCTAACCTGCAAAAGTTGCGGTTATTCTAAATGTGGTTGATATTTTTGCCCCGGGCTTTTTCGTCCGGGGCATTTTGTTTTTTACCATATAAATTCCATGTTTTTTCAATTTCATAATGCTACGGTTAAAACCGGAGCCTATTGATAGTTATTCGTTATTCGCTATTACCTATTCGCTATATTACCTATTCGCTAAAAAAAACTCCTTATGACAAACTCTGTAGATCAAATTTTTCAGCCTCTGGTGAATTTCATGGATCAGGTATTATTTTGGGATCCTTTTGCCGCATTGGGAATCGTTCTGCCTGTGAAGATTCCATTTATCATAATATGGTTGATTTTCGGAGCGTTGTTTTTTACGATTTACTTAAAGTTTATCAACATCAGGGGTTTTAAGCACGCAGTAGATCTGGTATTAGGCAAATACGACAAGATCGGTCACAGCGGCGAGATATCACACTTTCAGGCATTAGCCACTGCCACCGCATCGACGGTCGGTTTGGGCAATATTGCCGGGGTAGCGGTAGCCATTACCATGGGTGGACCCGGGGCTACTTTCTGGCTCATCATAGCAGGGCTGCTCGGCATGACCACCAAATTTACCGAATGCACACTGGGGGTTAAATACAGAAAGGCAAATCCTGATGGTACCATATCCGGTGGTCCCATGTATTATCTCAGGGATGGTTTTGCCAAAAAAGGCTGGGCAAAAACAGGCAAGACACTGGCAATTATTTTCGCGGTTTTCGCCAGTATCGGCGCCTTTGGTATCGGCAATATGTTTCAATCCAACCAGTTAATTGCCCAAACCATTGTCAATTTCCCATCACTTGATGGCTATCAATTGTGGCTGGGCATCGGTTTAGCGGTATTAGTCGGGATAGTAATCATCGGTGGAATCAAGGGGATAGCCAGAGTAAACGACAAGTTATTTCCTATAATGGCCCTTTTGTATATAATATCGGCGCTAATTGTGATAGTTGTTAATTTCAGCTATATTGACGATGCCTTTATTCTCATCTTCGACGGAGCATTTTCTCCCGAAGGCATTAAGGGAGGCATTGTCGGGGTGATGATCATCGGATTCCGAAGGGCAGCCTTTTCCAACGAAGCAGGAATCGGTTCCGCCGCTATCGCCCACTCCACCGTAAAAACACAAAAACCGATTACCGAAGGCTTTGTAGCTTTATTGGAACCATTTATCGACACAGTTGTTATCTGCACCATGACCGCTTTGGTAATCATCACCTCCGGCTTATCAGGTAATCCGGATAACCTGGCAGGCACTGCGCTTACCTCTGCAGCATTCGCTACCGTTTCATCGTGGTTTCCTTACCTTTTGCTCCCTACTATTATACTTTTTGCGTACACCACCATCATCTCGTGGTCGTATTACGGAGTAAAAAGCTTTGACTTTCTGGTCGGCGATTTCGTAGAGAAAAGATTTGGAAAGCGTATTTTAGCAACACGCTTTTATCAAATCATCTTTCTGATTATCACCGCTTTCGGATCAATATTAAGCTTATCAGCCGTGGTCGATTTTTCCGATATGCTGATTCTGGCCATGGCAGTTCCCAATCTGATAGGATTGTACGTACTGGCTCCGGAAGTTAAAAGGGAGTTGAAAAATTATGTTAAAGCTCCATAGTAAGCTTCACCCCGACTTTTATTACACTTTCAATTTTAATACGGGAATCGGCTGATAAGCGTTTTCTTAAACTGCAGATAGTATTGTTTAAGGAGCCTTCTTTGATTTTGTAATCATCTACTCCCCAAACAGTTGAAATAATCACACTCCTGTTCACGAGGCAATTGATACTTTTACAAAGTACGGTCAGCACCGCTGTTTCGCAGTTATTCAGATGAATGCTTATATTGTCTTTTACGAGAGAGTTTTCATCGGGATAAAAAGTAAATAAGCCCAATTGATAATAGTTGTCAGGCAAATTATACCTGCTTTTGTGCGATAGAAATTTATCGATTCGCAGAAACAATTCGAGCAAATTGAATGGTTTATTGATATAATCGGTATTTTCAAAACTAAAGGCACTTTTCAAATCCTCAGGTGCATCCAGTGCTGTCATAAAGATTATCGGGGTATGATAATTAACTCTTATCTGTCCGGCTATTTCAAACCCGGCTTTTCTGCCTCCAATTATCACATCCAGCAGGACAATATTGGGTCGAAACCATTCAAATACCTCAAAGACATTGCCACCCCCATCGGAATAATGCACATCCAATTTTCTCATTTCAAGACTTCTGGTAATGGTTGAACCCAGATTGCCGTCATCTTCCACAATTAATACTCTTTTCATACAAAAAGATAGTTTTTAATCGACTAAATCAACCTTTTAACAAACTGTTTTATAATGGATTGATCAAGTGTTTTGTTACAAACAATAGTTATAGGATTTTCATTCAGGATGCGAAAATAACCTGTTTTTGGCGAATATTCACAGAACTGCAAATTCATTTAATAAACTTTATGTGACTTGTGAGAACTTTGTGAGAACTTTATGAGAATCTTGTTATAAAGTGCTGAAATAAATAGTTTTAATATTGTGCGGCAGTACACTGAAAACAAATTTTGAATAAGAGGTGTAATGTGCAATTAGAAAATATTCTATTATTAACTTAAATTATTTATTTATGGTTACAAATGAAAAAAACAATGTAATTGTGGAGTTGTACGACTTATCAATTACCGAGAGAAAAGATGACCGTTTCGGTCGTGTAGTAACAATCAAGTCGCTGAATGAGGATGATTTGATCAACATCGCCGTTTCGGAGCGTACCGATCTCAATCCGAATTCGTTGCGGTCGTCCATGCAAATCCTGAAGGAAATTGCTAAAAAGCAACTGGCCAACGGCTCATCGGTTGCTTTCGGACTGGGCTATTTCAGTTTAGGGGTAAATGGTACCTTTATTGGCGACAAAGCGCAATGGGACAGTACCCAACACAGTCTTTCCATCCGGGTGGCTCCTACTGCCGAACTGCGCGAGACAATCAAAGGTGCGAGTGTCGAAACGCGTGGCATGGCTGCCATCGGCACTTACATCAACAGGGTTGAAGACATCCTTTCGAAAACGGAAAATGTCCACCTGACCCCCGGCGGACCAGTGAATATATTGGGCAGCAAAATCAGAATTGTTGGCGATAGTCCCGAAAACGGCATCAAACTCATCAATCAGGCTACTCAGGAGGTGACTAATATTCCGGCGGAGGTAACTTCTACGAATGATCCTTCGAAAGTAAGTTTTGTGGTACCGGCTAATTTGCCGGCGGGGGATTATAAGTTGGGGATTCCAGCACTGTTCTTAAAGAACCCCGTACTTACCTGTTCGATTATATTTTGACGGTATAACTAAGCATTTTTTCATCAAGAAACCTCTTCTGATTTTTCGGAAGGGGTTTCTTTTTGCAAATGCTAACGTAGTTCATTCTGAACTATTAAGCTGGTTCATCGTCGACTATTAGGCTGGTTCAACTTCAACTACGGGGCTGGTTCATTGTCAACTGTTAGGCTGGTTGATGGTGAACTACGGGGCTGGTTGATGGTGAACGTCGAAAGGCTTTAGATAAGTTTGAGATAAATTTTGAAAATATTATTGTTTTTTGAGTTTTTGTTCTTATTTTTGGAGGGAATTTTATAAGACTTTAACTTTTTATTTTCTCAAAATGAAATATTGTATGCGAAACATCTCCAATTTGTTATGTTTTTGGGTCCCTTTTATTTTGTGGGTTTTAGTAATTACTGAATTTAGGGATAAGAGGGGTGTATATGAAATGAGGGTTCGGAGAGAGAAAAGGGGTTCGGATAGTTAGGTGTTAGTGGCAATCCGAGAAATAAAAAACTCATTGAGTAACGAAGCTAACAACTAAAAAAGTAATAATTAAAAATCAAAGACTTACGTGGTCGTTAGTCAGAAGCTTAAAAAAAAGAACGGAATGGGAAGCATAACATATGATTTTTTAGCTGAAAGTTTATTCCTTCATAAGGATTCTTTGGATAATGGTTTCAAAAATGAAACTGAAGGAAGAATTGAAAAGGAGCTACATGATTATCGAAATCACTGTATTGAGAATTATAACGCACTTATTGTAGAAATTGGTGAGCGTGATTCCTTTCTGAAAGTTTTTTCTTCTTCGGAAGATACCTCAATCAACCTTTTAAAACAAACCGCACTATATATTGACCAATTCATTATTCCAGATCCATTATTCAAACTTACAGATATACAGTCAGATATTGCCAATGTTACAGCCAAGTATCTTGGTTATAAAAACGATGGTTCAATAAATCGGGAAAGTTTAAAAAATGCAGGTATATATTTGAGAGAAATAAAACCAATGGTTGCTGGAAATTACATTAAAATATTTCCACTAAGTTATCATTTTGAAGCTCCAAAACAAATACCATTTAATTTGCCAGAAAACTATTACAATGAAATTTTGCCTAAAGAAATATTAGATTACTTTTGGCAAAATGTGAATGTTCGTTCAATGGAAAAAATGAAGTCTGGAGGGTGGCAAGTTATTGAAGATAAAATTTATCCTTGCAGAAGCATTGTGGTCGACTTTAAGGGAACCAATTTTAAAACCAATATGGTTTACCACCTATTCGAAATGGAGGTTTTGGATTTTAATGAAGAAACGGGATTGGCTACATTCCGACAAACATTACCAGATACTCCGCCTGACAATGATTATTTTAATGCTTGGGTCACACAATCAATAAATTCTGCCTCAAAAGTATATTTTGACAAAGTGTTTAAAGAAAATTTTATATCTTCTAACTTGAATTCAACTTACCTTTGTGACAACCAATTTACAAGTAATCTAATAACACAAAATTTTAATGTAAAAAAGTCAATTCAATCGGAAACTGCTAATCGACTATTAAATTATGATTTGCCTTTTCTTGAAAATATTGATGTTGAAAAATTAATGACAATTCGAGAATTAGATTCTGACGTATTTACTAACTTTAGGATAGAACTTGAAAAACATTTCCGCGAATTTAGAAATCTAAAAGACCCTGATTTGATTAATCAAAAAACAGAAAACGTTTTTCATGAATTATATGATGTTCAAATTCAAAAGATAAAACAGAAGATTGAATATATAAACAAACAAGTAGCAGTCAACTCATTTGTTGCACTTGGTGGACTTGCAGGTAGTTTTTCAACTGGAGGTTATAGTTTATTAGCATCAGCTTTAGCCTTGGGAAAAGGATATAAAGATTATGCAAACTATAAAGAAAAAGTAAAAGAAAATCCTTCTTATTTACTCTGGAAAATTAGAAAAAAATGAATTTCATGTAAATAATAAACAAAAAGCCAGCCACTAATAAAAAATATGTATACAAGCACAGAGCAAATAATTAACGATTTTGACTTGAAAGTTAGTTTGAAAGAAGAACTAAGAAAAGAACTTAAAAAAAAGTTAAAAGACTGTCATCCTGACAAAGATGGCGGAGAATTTAAAACAACAAAACAAAAGGAGTATTTCGAAAAGATATCTTCAGCAATAAACTTCCTTGATACTCCTTTAGAATTATCTTTAAGACAAGACGTTGGAGAATTAGCTAAAATTGTCAAAGACATAGTTAAGACTAATAATGAAGAAAACTACATTTTAAAAAAAGAAGAAATCTTTACAAGTAAAATTGAAATTAATGTAAAAAATTATGCTTCGACCCATTTATTCCCCAAAATAAGTTCTTCGATAATTGCAGGTATATTATCATTTCTCTGGCTTTTTCCTAAAAGTATTTCAGAGCATGAAATTTTATCTGAATACTTCGATATTAAATCTACCTCATTTACTATTTTTTGGTTTTTTTGTATTATTATGACTGCGTATATTTGGTTGATATTTTCCGCTTTAGAACTTAAAGACAAAAAAAGAAAAAACAATCTCAAACTTGAATCAGTTCAAAATGAGCTTTTTAATAAATTCCTCACATCATTGATTAGACATATAGAAAATGAAAGTGAAACCATCGAGTTTACAAAAGAAGAATTTATGAATTTTATAGCGGGTATAGATAAGCACAAGAATAATACTGTGGCTGACTCATTAAATTTAATTTTAGGAAGTCCTAAAATAGACATTGGGTTAGCACAAGATTTAAGCGAAATCATACTAAAAAGAATGCAAGCTAAAGAAATAGTAAAGATTAAAGAGCAAAAGAGTATTTCAGATATATTTATTGTCGAATTAGATGACAACTTGAAAAATTACTACCGCTAACTCACGCCTCGGTCGTCAGGTATAATACTAAAAAAAGAAAAATATGACAAATCACGAATACAAAAGTAGACTATCTAACTACCGACTACAAAAACAGAAACTAATAAACAACACCTATATTTGGGCGACTTTAGCGATTAAATCTCTGAATGTCATTTCTGAAAGTGAAGAATTGACAAAGAAAACTTCAGAATTTCAAGTTCCTTCCAATATAAAGGGTAAAACTGTAAAACGGAAATCAGAAAACATAAAAGCTTTAATTCAGAGTGCAGCTGACAAGGAAATATATTTTACAATTTTCACTTACATAGTTGCACAATTTGAAGGATTTCTTGTAGATACAATTTCTCTCATCTTGACTTATGATCAGAGAAAATTAAGAATTAATATTCAGGGAAGTGACAACAATAAAAAAGTAGAAATATCTGAATTGTTAGAATGTAAAACTTATGACAGTATTGTTGAATTAATAATAGAGCGTCAATTAGCCTCACTTTTTTATGCTGGACCAAAAAAACAATTAGAATATTTAGAAAAAGTTTTAAATATAAAAGCAGACGAAACGGTTTGGAACAAATGGTTTGAAATTAAGGCAACAAGAGATTTAATTGTTCACAATTCAGGTATAATCAACAAAATCTATATTGAAAAGGTAGGAGAAAATGCAAGAGGAAAAGTAGGAGACTCAATTCTAGTTGACAAACAGTATTTTGAGAATACACTCGCGACAATTAAATCATTAGTTGGAAAAATTGAAGTTCAAGCAAAAAAAATTACATTATAAAAAATATCCCAAAAACACAAGATTATGACAACAACCTGCATGTTTAATAACGCTATTGAATACATTTTGACAGCTTTATGGTTATTCTCAATTCCATTATTTTGGAAGTTTAAATATATTGTTTCAAAAAACATTGAAAGACAAGGAATGGCTTTTATTTTTTACTTTTTATTTTCAATAGTATTGTTGTTAATTTGGTTTGGTACGCCTTTAAATAAAGCAGATTATATTCCTAATCTAGTAACTGAATTTGTTGGAATAATAATTACTGTATTTTTGGTAGAAAAAATTTATAAATATATCAAAACAAAAAATGAAGAACTGTATGGTAAACTTGTTATAAGTAATTTTATACATATGTATCTCAGTGGTTTTACATATATGAATCAGAAAATTCAAAATTAGACATAGAATTGAAAAAGTACAATGATTTTGAAAGTTTTTTTCAGTCAGACGAATTTTATAGTAGAGTAGTGAAGTTTGATTTTAATAAATTTATAGCTAAAGACAAAACTTATGCTCAATACTACAATGAAAAAATGGTTGAAATAATGGATAGATTTCAAAATATTTTAGCAAAATATGCTTCAAAGTTATCATTGAAAAATATACAACTTATAGAGTATTTTGGTGGAAAAGCTTATATTTTCACAGTTTTCATTGTCATGAAATTTATAAGTGAAGCAAAAATCACTTCTCAACGAAACGGAGAACAAGAAATAGCTAGAATGCCTTTTAACAATCGTTTTGGTGATGTTGAAATAGAGAACTTTCGAAAACATTTCGTGAAATTGGTAGACTTGATTAATCAATACAATGACTCTGTTGATAATGATTATGAAAAGTGGACAATTAGCAATATCAGCAAATTGCATACAATAAAAAGTGCAAATGCAAATAAAGCAACAGAATGGTAAAAAAAATACTATGCATAATACTTATGCTTCCTGCGGTCGGCACGACCCAGCACGGAAGCGTCGGTTGAACCGTATTCCCTTTTGCATGGAGTCTGATCAATGATCTTGGAGCAAAAAGGCATTATGGAAAAAGCGGCAGAATTTGGCATTTAGGTTTGGGGAGTTGAGAAAGAAATAAAGGAATTTAGTTCAACACTCACTAAGAGTAACCTTATCGGGCTTCAATTTATTGCTATCCTTTACAAGCAACAGTATGACAACAAAGAATAAAACACTAATCGCAGGAATAATTATAATAACAACAACAACAATAATTGTAATGGGACTATTTGACTTTTTAAAAACCAAATCTTACAACGGAAAGTTTGTTAGTGAGATTTCATTCAATAGCAACCGCGACAGGCAAATGCAAATGTCACCACAGATACTTGACCAGTTGCGAAAACTAAATGTAACGGCTGATAAGGAACTGAAACTTGAATATTTCTTTTATACCAACACCGCGGACAAAGCACAGCATTTGGCGAATGAAATTGAAAAATTAAATTACACGGTTCAACACGGTGTTTCGGCCGGGGACAAGAAATTGTTTAGAGTAACTGGTTGGACAACTAAAATGAAAATGGCCGACGAGGTTGTAAAACAGTGGACAAAACAAATGTGTGAACTCGGCTATAAATTTGACTGTGAATTTGACGGATGGGGAACTGATCCTGACCAAAACGATAAAACAGTAACGACCGAAAATGCATTTGAAGGACTTCGTAATATGGCGTTTTCAACCACGCCTGAGCAGATCGGACTTACTTTGTCGACTGAAAATACTGTTGTTTACGGAATAATAATGGACTGGGAAGTGAGTGGTGCAACAGCGACAACGGTTGCTTATCAAACAGGGGACGCAAGCTTATATTTAAGTTCCGGCGGTGGAGTTATTGGTGGTGGACAACATCAAAGCGTAAATAGTGCTGCGAAACAATTTGTAAGTTTAGCACAAACATTTATCGTCAAGGCAACAAAAACAGCAACTACACCTTTACCTTCAAATGACGAAATAAAATTTTATTTATTGACAAATGAAGGCATTTTCGTTGGACAGGAGCAAATGAAAAACTTTCAAAACCATTCATCGGACTGGTTGAAATTATTTGAAGCAGGAAATAAAGTATTGACGGAATTGCGTAAAACGAGTGAAAAATAACGGTAGCTCGTTACATGAGGTATAAAAGCAGACCGCCTCGCCAGTGTCAACTGACTGGGAGGTCACCCGGAGGCTACGCCAAACAAAGTATATAACAGATATTGACAAGTGCAAAAAACAAACACAATGAAAACAATATTGACAATTTTAAATTTAATCCTGATTCTGACACTATCTAATCAAGACTTACAGGCACAGAATAAAAAGTCGAAAAAAGAGCAAAAACAAGCCTATCTTGAAGATATTAAAAAAGATAGCATTGATGGAGTTTATATTCCGACTGATTTAAACGATTGCTTTAAACAAATTGATAGTTTTTGGGCAGACTCAATAAAAACAAAAGTTCGAAAAATGACTGAGAATGAATTTACTGCAAATGCTCATTTTGGAATTGGCATGTGGATGAGAAATAATTGGAGATTATGGGGAGGTTCTAGATTGTCAAAATACTTTAATGACATAGGTGTTTTTCATCCCGATGATATGTCGGGTATTATATTAACCTCATATCACAGGTACTTATTGGGACAAGATATAAAGTTGGAAGAACAAATCAACTATTATAAGGACTTCTGGAAAAAGAATAAACAATAAAATGCACTGTTAATTTTCAAACGCTTTCTTTATATATTATTTCATTTTGCGGTGAAAAAGCGCTATTTTTGCTACAAAATATGCAGTGAAGGAACTTAAGTATTGTATATACACGAAAGAGAAAACCGGTCAAATCATATAATCTGATTATTAATCCATAAGACATACGAATTCGTATAATATCGATAAAAGAACAGATACAAACAACAATAATAATTCTAATGAGACTATTTGACTTTTTTAAAACCAAATCTTACAGTGGAAAGTTTGTTAATGAGACTTCATTCAAAAGCAACCGCGACATACAAATGGAAATGACAACGCAGAAGCTTGAACGGTTGCGAAAACAAAATGTAAGCGCAGATAAGGAACTCAGACTTCAATATTTCTTTTATACCAACACCGCTGACAATGCTAAGCAATTGGCAATTGAAATTGAGAAATTAAACTATACAGTTAAACACGGTGTTTCGGCCGAAGACAAAAAGATATTTATAGTAAGCGGTTGGACAACTAAAATGAAAATGGCCGACAAAGTTGTAAAACGGTGGACAAAACAAATGTGTGAACTCGGCTTTAAATTTGACTGTGAATTTGACGGATGGGGAACTGATCCTGACCAAAACAAAAAAACAGCAAAGCCAGAAAAAGCGTATGAAGAACTTCGTAATACGGCGTTTTTAACCACACCCGAGCAACTCGGACTTTTTGTGTCGAGCGAAAAAACTACTGTTTACGGAATAATAATGGACTGGGAAGTGAGTGGTGCAACAGCAACAACGGTTGCTTATCAAACAGGAGAGGCAAGCTTATATTTAAGCACTGGCAGTGGAGTTATTGGTGGAGGACAACA
>Ga0209319_1002085_pt1 | contig 13592 bp, 12 predicted proteins | sample RifGroE2_FD_184000 | JGI IMG/M metagenome (GOLD analysis project Ga0209319, IMG submission 184000) | Groundwater microbial communities from Rifle, Colorado - Groundwater E2 (SPAdes) (version 2) | ecosystem: Environmental > Aquatic > Deep subsurface > Groundwater | place: Rifle, Colorado, United...
CAGTCAATAAATGTTGTTAATTGTCTTTCAAACCAAAGCAAAAATCGATTTATGAAGTTGGTTGGTTTTAAGTCTTCCTTCTTCCCAATCCGCGAAGCCAGCCAAGGCACCAGGGTAAAACCTACCAATAAGCTGGTAAGTGTAGATGTTATTACCACGATTGAAAATTGTTTCAGCATATCGGCCACAAATACCTGCAAAAACAGAATGGGTAAGAATACAACCACGTCAACCAGTGTAATTGAAATGGCTGAAAAACCAATTTCCATACGTCCCTCAAGTGCTGCAGCTCCTTTTTCTTTGCCCATATCCAGGTGACGCTGGATATTTTCCAGAATTACAATGGCATCATCCACAAGTATTCCTATAATTAACGACATGGCCAGCAGGGTCATCAGGTTCAGGGTGAAACCCATCAGCCACATCACGGCAAAAGCGGTAATTAATGAGGTAGGAATTGCGATTAAAACAATCAAAGAGTTCCGGTAACTTCTTAAAAACAAAAACATTACCAGTGATACTAAAATAACCGCTAAAATAAGGTCATCAACCACCGAATTTACTGCTGCAATAGTCATGTCTGTTGAATCATCGGCAACATCAAATTTTACATCGTATTTTGAATTTGCACTTTCAATTTGCTTAAGTTTTGCATGAACTAATTTTGAAACATCCACGGCATTGGCATCACCTTGTTTCTTCAACAACAGACCAATTCCGTTAACTCCGTTATACCTGCTTACGGAACTTATTTCCTTTACACCATCAATAACGGCAGCAACATCTTTTACATATACCGGTATTCCCGGTGCAGGCATAGCCACCTGAACATTCATTATATCATTAACTGTTGAAAATTTACCGGTTAAACGGACTGAATTGTTTTTTTTATCGGTTTGCACTTTGCCCGCGGGCAAATCAATTCCTGAGCGGTTAATAGCCTCCACAACCTGGGAAAGTGATATTTTATACAGTTTAAGTTTATCCTGATCTGCCTTAACCTGGATTTCCCTTTCTTCGCCACCAAGCAGGGTTATTTCTGCCACTCCTTTTAATTGCTGGATCTGTGGAAGATAATCATCTTTCATTTTTTGATAGAACTCCGTAGCAGGCAGCTTACTTGTTGCGCTTATTGAAATGATGGGCAGATCGTTTGGAGATACCTTACTCATTACCGGGCTTAAAATATCGGCAGGCAGGTCTTTGCGGATATTGTCGATATAGCGCTGGGCATCCTGCATGGCAATGTTCAAATCCGTCCCGTATTTCAGGTTGGCGATAATTACAGAGGCATTGGGCATCGACTTGGTCTCCAGGTAATCAACTCCTTCGAGATTCGACAAGGCATCTTCAATTTTTCTGGAGACAGATGTTTCCACTTCATTGGGTTCGGCACCAGGATACATTGTCTTTATTACAACTACCGGCTGATTAAAGTCAGGTAACAGTTCATACCCCAGGTTTTTAAAGCCTATTATCCCCAATAGAGCAATTACGCTGAAAAGAACTATGATCAGAGAAGGGCGATTGATTGATATTTTTGTAATGTTCATGATTTTTAATTCTTAATTGCTGACTGACACATTTGCCCCGTTAAACAGGTTAATAAATCCATTGGTTATAATCACATCACCTTCGATTAATCCATCTGACACCACTGCTTTATTTTGAAACCTGGTTGAAATGGTGATATTTTTCAGAATAGCTTTACCGTTTTTTACAGTATAAACCTGTGGTTGAATGTTTGTTCCAACAATAGAAGAAGCTGGTATGATAATAAATTTTGCTTCACTATCGTTTTTCAAATTCACTTCCCCAAACATCCCCGATTTGATCTTTAGGTCTGCTGTGTTATTAACTGAAAACTGCACAGGGAAACTATTTCCCATATTGGCCTTACTGCCGGTCATAATAACTTTCCCCGGCAATACAGTTTCAGGATACACATCTGCTGTAAGCGTATAAATTTGATTTAGTTTAAATTGATATAATTCGTTTTCGGGGACATTTACAGTAAACTTTAAAAAAGAAATATCAGTAATTTGAAGCAATGGAATTCCCGGTGCAGCAAAAGCACCTTCTTCGGTCAGTTTAGCCGTAACAATCCCACTAAAAGGAGCTATAATATTGGTTTTATTGATTTGCTCCATTAATGTGGCTTTTTGTACCCGGGCCGATTTCAAAGCCAATTCTGTCTTTTCTAATTGAACACCTTGAATAGCATCAGCTTGAGCAAGTACTGTATACCTGTTTACATCGGCTTCCAGACCTTCAATTTGAATTTCAACAGTTTGCAATTGAAGCTTAAGTAAGGCATTATCCAATTGAATTAAAGCTTCTCCTTTTTTGACAATGCTGCCAACATCCACCAGAACTGAGTTAATCTTACCCTGGATATCCGCGCTGACTTTAGTTTCTTTATTGGGTTCAAAAGTTCCCGGATAAGAAATATCGTTGTTAACACTTTCAGGGTTTAAAGTGATGGCCTGAACATTAATGGCCTCTTCTTTATTATAGTGATAAACTCTGTTTAAGGTCGTTTCTTTATTACTTTTCAGGCGAATTACCACGATGGCTATTAACGCTAATGCCAACACTGTGTAAATAATCGTTTTCTTCATGATTTTAATTCTTTGTTTTTATTTCTTAATTGTAATCAGGTTTCCTGTTACTCTTTTGTACTCTAACTCTGCTCTGCGCAGATTGATCAAAGCAACCAGATAGTTTTGCTGTGTTTCGCGAAGGGCATTATCAGCCAATAACAAATCTGTTATGTTTGCAACTCCTTGCTGGTTTTGCAACACGGTGTTGTCATAAATCTTTTTTGCCAGATCTGTTTGAGAACTCACCATAGTAATATTCCTGGTTGCAAGTGCATATTGCATTTCGGCGTTTTTAAGGTCAAGTTTTGATTTTTCGGTCACTATTTCTTTTTGAATATTTGATTTTATAATCTCTATCTTTTTACCGGCGATCTTATGTTGGGTAACCCTGCCATTAAAGAGTGGAACCGATAATTGGGCTCCGACATATCCTATCGGATGGAAATTGAAAAAGCTATTACTCCCTGTGGTACCAAAACCAGTTGTTCCATATACTCCATAGGCGCTCAGGGAAGGTAATCTCAAATTTCTGATACCACTTAACTCTGAATTATTAAACTCTATTTTTTTATCAATAAGCAGAACATCGGTAGTAACCTGAGATTGGAAATTTGACTTGACTATTGATTTTTCGGTATTTAAAACTTCGATGGAATCTGAAATAGGTTTTCCCATTAGAAATTTAAGTGCATTCAATACCTGTTGGTATTGCGAAATAACTGTACTTCTTTGAGTGGTTATTTGCTCAACCTGCAATTTCAGCCTGTCCACATCTGTCCCTTTAGCTATCTGTTGCTGGTATAACAAAGTTGTTGTTTTCACCAGTTTACCTGTGTTAATAATATTACTGTCGAGGAATGTTATCTGTGTTAAAAGAATCTGGGCATTATAGTATGCATTCGAAACTTCCAGTACCACATCTTCATCTGTTTTTGTCTTTTGAATTTCAGACAGTTCAGTGGCTATTCTTGTGCTTTTTATCGCATTTAAAGCCGTGCTGTTAAAAATGGGCACGGCAAGCTGCAGATTGGCATTCAGGCTTTGCGGTACACCAAACTGAACTTCCTTATATGTACCTTCGGGGCCGCCAAAAGCCGCTGCCGGCATTAACTGATAAGGCAGATCAGTATAATAACGATAGTCGGCTATCCCATTAAGCTTTGGGAGCAGGTTCCCTCTTATTTCCTTGTTCTTTTCAGTGGAAATATCTACATCCTGTTGTGATAACTTAATATTCCGGTTGTAAATTAAAGCAGTATCAATGCATTGCTCAAGAGATAATGTTTGTGCCTGTGCAGTAATATTCATTATAAGTATTAGCACTATTAATAGGACTATTTTAAATCTCTTTTCTTTTAGTTTGTACTTTTGAATAACCATTTTCCAGATTGTTTTAATTTATTATTTTGAATAGTTAGTAAACATTCACTAACTTTAATTAATAAAATTTTTTATGCCTACTGGCCTACTGAATTTGTAAATGTTTGTCTCATATTTGCTTAGTTTTAATTAGCGTAAGAATAGATTGTACCATATTATCTCCGCTCCGGATTATGTCAAATTGGAAATTTGCAATCCGCCATTTAAACATCTGAAGTTTGAACGTTCCCATAATAATATGTATTAGTTCTTCGGTAGTAATTGCATTTGTAAATATTCCCTTTTGCTGCCCTTCCATTATTAATGGCATTAAGTGTTTCGTTTTTACATTCATTAATTTCAGGAGAGTTTCATTGATAAGCTGGCTTTCTTCCATTAGTCCATCTGAGAAGACGGCAACAACAAAATGTGGATTCTTTTTAAAGAAGCTTATTTGCTCGGAGAATAAAACTTTAAAATTTTCTTCCGGATCTGTTGATGTAATTACATTTGTTAATCTGCTGTCAATACTGTCAGCTAAAAAATTAAGCATTGCAACAATAATTTCCTCCTTGCTTGCAAAATGCCGGTAGATAGCACTTTCGGAGAATTGCATTTCTTTAGCCAGATTTTTTATGGTCAAACCGCTTACGCCTGATGCTGTAAGTATTCTGCCGGCGGCTTCAATAATCTCAAATTGACGAGGAGTAATTTCCATTTATGTATAAATTTTTTATCGTAAATATTTAGGGATTATTTTCTACTATTTTGTATGATTTTTAAAGCACTTTAGTCAAACTTACTGGTCGTGGCGCTTTTACAACAAGAATTCTGGCTAAGCTATCAGATGCATTGCTTATATAATGTACAATATCGGCCGGGCTTTCAATAAGTGTGTCTGCCTCGCAAACTTCGCTTTCATTCCCAATATGGATTGTCGGATGGCCTTCAACGATGAAGAAGAATACATCTACAGGTGTTTTATGCGGTTTCAAACTTTCACCAGGTTTTAATACCATCAGCATTGCCTGGGCCGATTCTTTATTATACATCTCCCTGACATCTATCTTATGAGGAGTATCTTTTATTTCCTGAATTTGGTATTTTGTAATTTTCATTTTAATATGCTATTTTAAGGTTAACAATTAAAGTTAGTGAATATTCACTCGCAAAGATAAAACAATATTTTTGATCCGTGCAAGTATTTTCAAATAAATTTTAATATTTATTACGAAAATCAGCTTCTTCCCTTGGTGATTTCACACTTATGTTGGAAATAGAGGATGCTTTCAAAACTTGACAAGCTTGACCAAATCAAGCGAATTAGCGTACACTTATTATTCATATCAAACAACTTATTTTCCTGGGACTATCAATTTGCACTGGCTAATTTTCACCAATTCTGTGATTTCTCAATGGATATAATTCTTTCTGAAAATTTATCTGTGAAATAATTAACAATAAACTTGCTGGCTAAAAATTATTGAATATTTTTGCATTAAATGCTATAAAGAGGTATCATATTATGAATTTCAGTAAAACCACATCCTACTCACTCAATATATTATCATATATGGCTAACCACAGTGATGAGAATATGTAAGCCGACTTCCTCCATTCACAATTGGATATTCCATATCAATATTTGCGGCAGATACTCTCAAAACTTTCAAAAAATGGTTTAATAAATAGCACACGAGGCCGAAGGGGAGGGTTCGAATTAGCACGGGATGTTAGTACGATCTATATCGCTGACATTATTGAGATAACTGAAGGTCTTGAAGGTTTTAATAAATGTGTACTTGGATTTCAAACATGTCCTTTTGATAACAAATGCGCAATCCATGATTTGTGGGATGATTCAAGGAAAAACATTATTAAGATACTGAGGGAAACATCGTTAGCTAACCTTATTATAAAATAAAAATAGATTTTGTGCATTTTAAAAATACCCTTTAACTAATTATCTGTAAATTATTTATTTATCTAAAAAAAAGTTTTATGGTTGACTCAAAAGTTGTTTTAACAGGACAGACCCTGGCATATACATTCTATTGCCTGGTCATCATTCTGTTTGTGGCCTGGTTCGCAATTAAGGTTACAGGCAAAGGAAAAGGCCTTGCAGTTAAACCTGCAATATTCTATACGTTTGTCGGGTTTCTGACTATACTGGGTGTCTCACTTCATATGATTACCTACAATACAATCCCCTGGGTGGAGATGGATCTGAACAGGTCGGATTACAAACCTGACAAAACGTTTGTGATAACAGTAAAAGATCATCAGTTCTATCTTCCGTCAGACAAGCTTGTAATCAATGTTAATGATAAAGTCCTTTTCGACGTGCAGTCTGAAGATCTTACATATGGCTTTGGATTGTTCAGGAGCGATAACAGTATGATGTTCCAGATGCAGGTGGTTCCCGGACACAGAAATGATATTTTATGGCATTTCGATCGTGAAGGTGTATATACAATCCGCTCAACAGAATACTCGGGACCAAAAGGGGTTTATATGATCATGAAAGATGCGGTGGAAGTTATTCCTGCCAATGCAACAAATTAATTACTAACTATTTACAAATTTAAAATTCAACAGAGATGAGTTTTATTAAAACTTTAATAAATGGGGAGGAAGGACTTTTCAAGTCGGAAACGCTCACCCCTATGCAAAAAATGACACTCCGGTTTGTTGTCGTTGGTCTGATATATTTCGGTTTCGCAGTTATAGAAGGCATGCTAATGAGGTTGTATGAAGTAAAACCTCTTCCATTCATAACAGAATCGCAGTTCTTTGCAATTCTTACTGCGCACCCTCTTGTGGGTATTTTCGGTTCTACATACTCTATAGTTTTTGGAGCATTTCTGTTCCTGGTTCCATATTTAATGAAGAAACCATTATGGAGCATTAAGCTTGGAAACTGGACTTTAATTCTTATCACTGTTGGGACCTTTATTTTCTGGTTTGCAGGTTTTGTCAGCCATTACGCTCCATTATACACGCTATATTGGCCCCTGCCTGCAGATTTCACCCAGTTCAGTGTCTGGGGTGGTACTTTTTTTATTACAGGTATAGCTCTCGTAATGGTTGGCAGTGCTTTCTTTGTAATAAACATCTTTAAAACAATAACCTACACTCCTGAGGGCTGGGAAAAACAACCATCAAAAGCGCTCCTTGCTTCTGCACTGGGAATATCAGGCTTCAGAAATATCTTCACTAAAAACAAAAAAGAACATCTTGTCCCATTACCAGTGGCTGCAGTAGCAAGAGGCAGTGTTGATGTCGCTCTGAATGCTCTTATCATCCTCTTTACCGGGGTGCTCATACTTGTATACATGATAGCAGCTATCCTGGGTTTCGATCTTAAGGAAACAGCTATAGATGCTCTTTTGTATAAAAACTGGTTCTGGTGGGGACTTGATCTGATTGCTGATGGTCTGGTTCTTATTTTCGTTGCAGGTACGTGGTATCTTCTGGCTATGATGATAAGCGGTAAGCAACTCTTCATGCAGAATATTGCCCGTGCTGCCTTGCTTGTTGAACTTATTGTATCATGGACCGTATGGTCGCATCACCTTCTTTCAGATCAGGCACAACCTGCATACCTTAAAGTATTATCGGGCGAGTTGGTAACTGCTTTCGAGCTTATCACCCAGGGACTTGCCTTCTTTATTACTCTTGCAACTCTCTGGAGCGCAAGACCTTTGAAAATGACCAATCCATTAAAATTCCTCCTGGGCGGGTTACTGGGATTTGCTCTCGCAGTACCGGCAGGCATAATGCAGGCTGATGTTGGATTGAACAGGATCCTTCATAATACGCAATGGATAGTCGGCCCTCACGTTCATGTAGCAATACTCGTAGGATTGACTATGACACTCTATTCAGCCATTTATCTACTCTTCCCAATCCTGACAAACGGAGCAAAACTTTATAGTCAGAAACTGGCTAATATTCATTTCTGGTGCCACCTTATCGGTGGAATCGGAATGGGCGCATTTATGGGAATAGCAGGATTAAATGGTATGTTAAGAAGATCTTTATATATTAATGGTGAGTTCAATACCTATATGGTTCTTGCTGCCCTTTCAGGAACACTTCTCCTGATTGGATTCCTGGTATTCTTTTATAATATTGTTATGAGTGTAGGGATTAAGGGAGTCATCGATATCTTTTTACCTGCAAAGGTTAAAGGGAAAAATCTTCTGCCTGAATAGATGATAAATTTTCCCGGAAAGTACCATAAATGGATGGGAGTAATATTTGCATCCCGGACAGTTTCCCTGGTTAGGTTAATGTTCCGTCCTAAAATGTTATTGTAAATAGCTTTACATCAGTATGGTAATCCAACTGCACGTTGGTTCTTAAATGCATTGATATACCAAACAAACTCATCAAGAAACCGGGAGGTTGATGAGTCAATCCGATCATTAAGCGGTTTCAGGTTTTCGTCGAACAAATTGCCGATTACCGGAAAAGGGAGCATAGAAGATATTGCCGGCATTCCCAGTTCCCCCACAATGACCCTGAGATGGACCGCTGCTCTCACTCCACCAAATGAACCTTAATATCTCTCTCAAGCAGTCTCGTCTCAAGGTATTTTGCAGCCTTAATTCCCTGATGGTAGCTGCGTACCGATCTATAAATAACACTTACTGTAATTCCCATTATAAATTAGTTATAGGCAAGCTAATCAACGACTTGACAGCGATTCTATTCGAGACAATAAGACAGATTTGTGCCCTTAATTAGCTTAAAGCTTGACATTTAATCTTGTCACATTTATCGGGACTTGGCCCCTCGCACAAAAATTTTAAAATTCTAATGCCTGTCCAAAATGGCACATTTGGTTTTGCCCAACACACAAGCAATACACTTCTGCAAAACCAAAAGAGCCATTTTTACTTACACACTGACTCGTTGATGAAAATATACAAAGAAAATAAAATTCACACTCATAACTAATTAACTTGTATGATAAGTTTAATAACGATTTCCCTAATAATTCTTATTCTCAATTCATTAGTCCCTTTATTGAACCAGTTCGAACTTTTTATGAAAAAATAGAAACCGATAAAACTCATAACATAACCTTTATTGACAACTATGCACTAAATACACTGAAAGAATGTTTAGACTTTTTTAAAGACACCCTTGTTTTTATTGATGTCTGGGCAACATGGTGCGCACTATGTTTGAAAGAATTCCAAAATAAAGACAGGCTTAATGTGGTGTTAGAAAAAAAGGATACTCATCACTATATATTTCAATCGACAAAGATGAGAACGATGCCTTTGAGCGCGTATTGATGATAAAAGCACAATCTGCAATGCAATTAGTATTATGAAACTATTGACTTGTATCCTTTTAGTTCATACCTTGCTTAATGCATAATTTTATTATACATACAACCAAAACTTTACTATTATGAAAGCACTTAACCGGATAGCATGGATTTCCGCTGCAATTGCAGCTGTTATTATCTTACTTGCATGTATTTCTCTTTTAATAGGAAAAGGAATTTTGGGTTTTAATCATGCCGTGAATTTTTTCCATGCTGCAAACAGCTTCCTGCTGCTGGCCATAGCTATGTTTATCGTAACCAAAAAATGCGAATATAAAAACGATAAATGAAGGCATTAAAAATCGGGAGTCTTTCAATTACTGTTCCGGTCATTCAGGGTGGTATGGGAGTTGGTATTTCGCTTTCCGGACTGGCAGCCGCAGTTGCCAACGAAGGCGGGATTGGAGTAATTTCAAGTGCAGGGCTCGGGCTTTTATACAAAGACTTTTCTGAAAATTTTCTTGAGGCAAGTATTATCGGACTTAAGGAAGAGATCCGGAAAGCAAGAGAGAAAACCCATGGTGTCATTGGCGTTAACGTTCTGGTTGCCATGACAAATTTTGCGGATATGATAAAAACTTCAATCTCCGAAAAAGTTGATATCATTATAGCAGGTGCAGGACTTCCGCTTAATTTGCCCTCCTTTTTGAAGAAAGACAGTATTACAAAGCTCGTACCTATTGTCTCATCGGCCAGAGCTACTAAGATTATCTGTGAAAAGTGGAAAGCTAATTATGATTATCTGCCCGATGCTGTTATTGTTGAAGGACCGAAGGCAGGCGGACATCTGGGCTTTAAGGAAGAACAGATCGAAGATAACGATTATTCACTTGAAAAGCTTGTTCCGGAAATCGTTAATGAACTTAAGCCTTTTGAGGAAGAATACAATCAATCTATACCGCTTATTGCAGCAGGAGGGATATACACGGGTGAAGATATTCATAACATCCTGAAACTGGGAGCTTCGGGGGTACAAATGGGGACCAGATTTGTAACCACCGATGAATGTGATGCATCACCTGCATTCAAACAGGCATACATTGATGCCGATGAAAAGGATATTGAAATAATAAAGAGCCCTGTTGGTATGCCAGGGCGGGCTATTTCAAGCAATTTCCTCACAAAGGTGAAAGCTGGTAAAAAACAGCCGAAAAAATGTCCGTTTAAATGTATCAACACTTGTGACATTACTAATAGCCCTTATTGCATTATCATTGCACTTATAAATGCACTTAAGGGGGATTTTGAAAATGGCTTTGCTTTTGCCGGGAGCAATGCTTTCAGAGCGACTAAAATATCATCAGTAAAGGAGATCTTCCAATCTTTGCTAAAGGAATATAAAGAAAGTAAAGAGCCTGATAGCTGACCTGACAGATCTTTTCTCACAGGCAGACTATCTCGTTCCTAATCAACTTTAATTAAGTTGCTAATCAATAAGTTGCATTCACGACTTGCATTCAGCATTTTATTTGACTAAATTTACTAATCAATAAGTTGTCCTTAGTAATTCGGGATGAGGTGATACGAGTTTATAAAAAATGGTACTGTGTTATAATTCAAATTAATTGATGGTGTTTATTATGAACAAAAAGTGTAAAAAAATAACAGAAGAGATTTTGGAACTCGCCGGAGTGAAAATTAACGGCAGTAATCCCTGGGATATCCAGATTCACAATGAGGAATTTTATAGAAGAGCAATTACAGAAGGTGAATTAGGTATCGGTGAATCCTATATGGACGGTTGGTGGGATGCTGGAAAAGTTGACGAATTGATATACAAAATTCTAACAGCTCAACTTGACAAAAAAATACGAAGAAATTTCCCGATTCTTTTCAGATTTTTTACAACACAAATTTTCAATCTGCAATCAAAACGGAGAGCATTCATCATCGGTGAAAAGCATTATGATCTGGGGAATGAACTTTTCCAACATATGCTCGATAAACGAATGAATTACAGTTGCGCATATTGGAAGGATGCCGATAGCTTAGATGAAGCTCAGGATAACAAACTCGAATTAATTTGCCGCAAACTTTATCTCGAACCTGGAATGCGGGTACTCGATATAGGTTGCGGTTGGGGAGCTTTTGGAAAATATTCTGCAGAGAAATACAATGTTGAAGTTGTTGGGATTACTGTCTCAAAAGAACAGGTAGAGCTTGGAAGAAAATTATGCAAAGGGCTTCCGGTTGAGATCCGGCTGATGGATTATCGCGATGTAAATGAAAAGTATGACAGAATAGTAAGCGTTGGGATGATTGAACACGTAGGTTACAAAAATTACAAAACATTTTTTAAAGTAGCGAATAAATGCTTGAATGATGAAGGTTTATTTCTTCTTCAAACCATTGGAAGTATCAAATCTGTAAAAACTCATAATCTGTGGACAAATAAATATATTTTCCCAAATGGGATGCTTCCATCGATGGCTCAGCTTAGCAAAGCAATTGAAAATCTTTTCGTGATGGAAGACTGGCACAATTTTGGAATAGATTACGATAAGACTCTTATGGAGTGGTTTAACAACTTTGTTACGAATTGGGACAAGATAAAGAATAAGTATTCCGAACGATTCTTCAGGATGTGGAAATACTTTTTGCTCTCAAGCGCAGGCTCGTTCAGATCAAGAAGACATGATCAGTTATGGCAGATAGTCCTATCAAAAAATGGAATACCTGGTGGTTATCAATCAATTCGGTAATGGATTATTTAAAAATATTTGAGGAACTTTAGTTTGATCTTTAAACCAGAGATATTAATGAGATGGTTAATCACTTACGCCCATCTTCCGGTTTCATAAGAGCAGTCCGTTTGTATCTAAATTACGTTAACCTTTTACATTAATATTGTGATGTTTATATTCCGGATTCAAGTGTTGAATTATATTCAGAAACATATGCTCACTTTACTTCTGTTTCAGAAGTTCAGCTTGACCGGTTATTTCAGTCCAGAATAAATTATTTTGGGGAGAATAATTTGGTTGATAAAATGATATGTAGTAAAAAGATATTATAGGCTCATTGTCTACCTCCCTTCAAAAGAAAGGAGACAACTTCTCTTATAATAACCACCTTATGAATAATTTCTCTAATTTAATGTAACTTTAAGTGCACTTTAATACGAGTTACGGTTGTGAGTAAATCATTGGAAGATATAATATTTGACCTCATTGAATTATTTAGACCTTTTATAGAAGGTATTGATTCTGTACTTGATATTGGAACCGGAACATCAATACCTATCCATATTTTTGCTGAGATTTATCCTAAGGTTAGATTTAATACAGTAGATGTTGTCGATATCAGGAAAAGAAAAAAGTTGCCATTTGTGATTTACGATGGAAAGAAATTACCATTCGATAATTTAGAATTTGATGTTTCCATATTAAATGAAACATTACACCATTGTGAAGATCCTCAGTCTGTATTAATTGAAGCACGAAGGGTGGCGAAATCAATTTATGTTATAGAACATTTTCCCAATCCCGATACTAACATCAAAGAATTGGTTAAAACTGAAATATATGCTCTTATAAACTTTGATATTAATTGTAAATTTTATAAACCTTTTACGGAACATTCACTTTACTTATTATTTAAAAAAGCGGGTTTAAAAGTTTTGGACAAAATTGAAATACCTTATTATGGTAAAAGGGAAATACGAAAGTATTTTTTCAAATTAAAATAATAAAATTGCGGCATCTGTATAATCTTCTTAATACCCAGTTAGTTAACCCAAGTAGGTTCTTAATATCCTACATATCTTAATAAGTTTTAATTTTTCGATTGCCCTGGTTTTAATTTGCCTGGCTCTTTCATTTGTCACATTAAATTTCTCACCAATTTCTGTGAGCGTATTTGCACAATTACTATTTAATCCAAAAAAAAATCTGATAATATCGGCTTCTCTTCGTGTTAAGGTATTAAGGACTCTATCAATTTCTATCCTTAGTGAGTCCGTAAGCAATCCTTTATCAGGGCTGGAAGTATCTTCGCTTAGTAAAACATCATACATGTTCTCTTCTTCACCTTGTACAAGCGGAGCATCCATTGAAATATGCCTCCTGGTGTTCTTAATGACTACTGCTACATCAGCAGGAGTCAGTTCGAATTCCTGTGTAATCTCAAAAATTGTTGGTTCTCTTTCATACTTTTGTTCTAGCCTGAATTATTCATAAAAAAGGGGGTTTTGTTCTTTATTTATAACTTAAATAGCTATATTTAAAGTTGTTACAACAAAAACACCCCCATCTACAATGATAGACAAAAATACTGAAAATTCCACA
>Ga0209319_1002086_pt1 | contig 13592 bp, 13 predicted proteins | sample RifGroE2_FD_184000 | JGI IMG/M metagenome (GOLD analysis project Ga0209319, IMG submission 184000) | Groundwater microbial communities from Rifle, Colorado - Groundwater E2 (SPAdes) (version 2) | ecosystem: Environmental > Aquatic > Deep subsurface > Groundwater | place: Rifle, Colorado, United...
GTTGTACTAAATAATTAGCAAATTCTTCAATCTGTAAATCAATTATATTTTCATTACATGCAATTCTATTAGATATAATACTAGTTTCAGATTTTGTAGGTTTGTTATGATTTTTAAATTTGTCTAAAGTTACTTTAATATTCATTCATACCACGTCCTTTTTATTTTATTTTTTAACCATTAACATTCATCCTTTTTTATTTTTATATATAAAATATAAAACTAGATGCAGAGAGAAAGGACAACTCTCTTTTTTTAATGGGTAATTACTCCATTAAGCATCTAGTAAAATTTTGTGTTATATTTCAACACAAGAAAAGACACCTCTTTATTTATGAGATGCCTTTAATCTATTGAAATATTAAATAATCAACAATTATATTTACAATCTATAAAATTTATTAAATTTTATAATTAAATAGAGTAGGAATATATGATAGCAAACAAAATATAAAATAATGGTATACATATAAATCCTGACTCTATTAATTATAATTGAAATTTATGTAATTTATTTAGTTTTTAACTATGTAACTAACGCATTTTCGTTAGTTGGGTTAAGCGTAAATGTGTATTCCCTTAGAAACAATCGGTGCTAATGCTTTCATTCTTCGCATTTCCTCAACAGTCTTTTTACCTTTTGATAACTTGCAGTCAACGAACAATACATGTGCATCGTCAATTACCCATCCTCTTGGAGAATAATGCAGAAATTTAGTATAATCAGGTGCTTCAAATTGAAACAACAACTCTGTCCACTCACCATCAGGAATAGCAGTTATTTGTGTTTGAACAATATTCTGCACTGACACTGATATAGGATGTAGATAATCGTAGCAGTGCATTAGGAGCATAGCACTTACCCCTGTTACCTCTGGTTTTGCTTTCGCATATGCCGTATGCCACCCTGGTGTAATAGGCACACACCAGTAATAACTAGATGAATGGTCAGTGTCAACATAGGCAGAACGTAATGCCCACCTGTCAATGTCTGCTTGATAAACAATTCCACTATGGTAAGTATCACTATGGGATACCATATATTTCGGATCAACATGATCATTATGAACAACTCGTTCTTTCATGTCACTGTTTTTCAATAAGTTTCCAACACCTATAGATAATGTTGCTATGTTCATTATGATGACACCACCAAACCTATATTTATTTCTCCTGCTGTCGGCGCAACGCTACATTGTGCATAACAACTAAGTAAGTGCAAAGGCCCAGCTAAAACAGGAAAGTCAGCATAAGTTAAGATGGTTTCTTGTGTTCCTAATGGTACTGTATATGTGCCTATCGTGATAGCATATTTTGGCGACCTAGCGGTTTGGAATGTTATTGTTGTCGCTTGGTCTAAAGAACTTTCAATGAGAATCTGCTTTGGGCTATTACCAAACGGTATAAGTATTCCCTTATAAGAATGAAATACATTAGTGTCTCTGATTTGTGCTTCATGTAACAAACCAACCATAAAAGATGCTTTTTCGTCAAACGGAATTCCTAATCTTCTCTCTTTGACTCTTAGGGTTGTTGTTGCAATAAGTCCACGATTAGTAATAACCCAGCGATAATAACGTGCTTTAGGCATGATAAAAGGAATAAAAACATCCTCGTAGGAGAAAGTTGAGCCTGATGTATGTGAAGCTGGTAATAGTCCTTGAAAAATTCTTGTTTTCTTTACTTGGTCATCACTACACTCCAACCAAACCTCGCAAGGTTGAGTAGAATAAAGAGTAAGACCTACCTGTGCAATTCTTTCTGTTTCAGTATCAATCCAAGCAGAAGTAAATGCGACTCCTGCATCGAGATTTATTTGGGTTAGCAATACTTCCGTAGGATAACTACCAATTAGTTGTGCATTAACTTTAGCTGTCCCACCATTAAATAAATTATAAATACCACTTAACCAACCTCTGATACCTGTAGCACCTGTAGGAGATACCACACCTGTAGCATCTGTTCCATCTTGTGATGGATCGCCAGGGAGAGAAGTTACTTTGATGTTATGAGTTTCAAAATTAAAACTAGCCATGTTTTAAACCTCCTTTTTGATTTGATTTGTTTTTTGGATTTTGTTTTTTGATTTGTTTTTGATTAATTTGTTTGTTTGATTTATTTATTATATTTATTATAATTAAAATAAGAGTGAGAGTGAGAGTGAGAGGGGGGAGTAGGATTATTTTGTTGTTATTGTTTTTATTATTGTGGTTTATTGTTTTATTTTCACTCTTATTAATAATTATATTTATAATATATTGCTATAATTTTACTATTCCGTATCAGTAATTTCTATTTTATTAACTAATTCATTAGTTTTATCTGTAGATTCATCCCTTTCACTTTCATCTACTTTTCCCACTAATTCACCATCCACATCTACCAAATTATCACCCATTATCTTCTTAAAATATTCCATACCTTTCTCGTCTTTTAGTAATTCATTCAAATTGCCATTAAATTTCAAAATGTACTCATTAACTTTTTCTAATTCACTTTCTTCAAATTCTCCTAATATCTTATCAAAAATTTCTAAATTTATCATCGAATTCATTATCCTAATTTGCGTTTCAAAATCATTAGTTTTAGCGATCTCAATATCGGAAAAATATTTAATTATTAAATAAAAAAAGTAACTTGTTCTTACAGAATCATCTAATCCATTAAAATTATCAAGATTACTTATACCTTCTTGTATCAATTGCTGAATCTTTGTAGGTAAGAATTTCTGATCCACCAATACTTCATAATCTTTTTTGTTGATATTTACAGTTACTTTTTTCGTTAAGAATAATTTTGATTGCTCCTGAAGGAGAATAGAAGAAGTTAGTTTATTTACTTTTGACATAAGGGATACCTCCGTTTTTTATTTTATTTTTGTTTATATTTATTATTTAATAAATTTAATCAATATTTCTTATACACACATAAATCTTACCATCATTATAACTACCTACAATATTATTCCTTTCTACAATAACTTTTTCAACAATATTGTCATCTTCTTTATAGAATTTTGTTATAATTTGATCTATTGCTGATTTCGTTAGATTTTGAACATCTATAGATTCTATACAATCAAATTTTAAAAATACAATAATTGGTTTACTCCAGTCTACATTTAATTCATCTTTATCTTTTAATTGATATGATGGAAATGAATTAATCCAATTTTTATATGTATTAGTTTTAACTATAATATTTTCATCAGACCATTTATCTTTCACACTTTCAAATAGATAATTATTTGACATTCCATGTTTATCTAAACACATATATTCATCAATAGAAGGATTCAATGTAGATAATTTATTTTGTTGATCTTTAATTATTTCATCCATTTCATTAATTAGTTTTCCTCTTTTATCAATCTCTTTAGTCTTAGAACTTTTAATTCCACCATTTCTTTTATTTTGATAATATGCTTTATCTTTTAATACTTTATTCTGCAATAAAGAAATGTCATAGCATTTACCAACATTTTTTACAGCATCATGAGATAATCTTAAACTTAATTCACCTAATCCATTAAAAACACTTTGTAACATATTAATTTTTTCTTTTGCATTATATTCATTAGAAACATATTCTAGAAAATTATCATATATTTTTTCTACTTCATGAATTTCTGCATTTGCAAAAGTATTCTTAATTCTACGTTTCCCAAACAATTTTTCTTTATCAATAATTTTCTCATCTGCATGTTCCATTATATAAACTCCACGTTTACGAAGAGAAGGGAGGACTTCAGAAGTTACCCATTTACGAAAAGTACGTGCATTTTTTGCTTTACTCTCTAAACATAAATCATAAAAACTATCTTCATTTATATATGTATTTTCAAAATCAATATCTTTTGTGATATTAATATTTGTGACAGTAAGTGACACACCAACAATATCAAGTGTTTTACACTTACTTTCAACATCGTCTTTTCTGAGATATGATTTACCTATTGAATTGTTTCTTGTGTATCCCAATCCAAAACATACATCACTCAAATTAAAAACATCTTCTTCATTAATTTGTATAACTCTTAATTTACCTAAACCTGATTGTTCAAATACTTGTAATTCATTTTTATTTTCCATAATTTTAAACACCTATCCTTTTCATTTTTTATTTTAACTCCATAATTTTATCCTTTATTTTTAATATAAATATCCAATAGCAGAAGAAAAGGATAAACCTTCTTGTCGTTATGGGAGCGACCCATAAAGTCTATTGGATAAAATAAACATAATTATATTTATAATTTTAATCTACTTTTTTAATTTAAATTTACTACATACTAGATCATTAATTTCTTCCTGAATTCTTCCTTCTTTTGCTTTTATCAAAATACTACAATTTCTATTATACCTAGTACAATAAACGCAATTAGATTCAAAATTTTCTAATTGAGATATATTATCAAATATACCTATGTAGTCAGTGTGTGTTATGGTAATTTCAATTCTTGGATTATTAGAAGTATAATATATTCTTTGAACTCTTTCACATAATTGAACATCATCTATCCATACAGAATTAGAATTACTTATCGCATCTGCCATGCATTTAAAATAGTTATTTGCATCCATATCTGTTCTTGGGAAATAAAAAATACAGTCCATATAATAATGTTGAAATTTATTTTCAGATTTAATCCAATTTTGAATTTTTGCTTGTTGTTCAACATATTTTGCAAAACTATTTTGATATTTTATTGCTTCTGCTGTTTTATAACTCATTGCCATTGGTTTGCCATTTTTTAAAACTGCTCTGTAAGATAAATAATGATTCACACTAGGAGGGATAGGTGAAACTAATTTTAATATATTTGAAATACTAACATCTCCTTAAAAATTTATTTTTCTAATTAATCATCAAAAATCACAAATTTCCAAAAAATCACACACTCACTAAACACCTATAAAATAAGGGTTTCTAATTTCCAAAATCAACATGAAATCTCAGTTTGGTGATAATAAAACTAAAAAATAAGGATTGAAACATATTAACGCATTTTTATTATACGTCTTTATGAATCAATCCTTATTTTGTTTAGAATTTAGTGTTATTGTAATTTTAAATTTAATTAACTAGATTTAGTTAAAATTATATTTATAATATGTATAAATATTCAATTATTTAGTTACATTATTCAGTTGTATATTACTGAATTAACCAACTAACAAACATTCGTTAGTTTGCTACTAACAGTCTGGATAATACCAATCTGGAGGCATACTATCAGTTAAATATACTCCTTCAAAACTTAATAAAAATGCTTGATCTTCTTCTGTAAACGGATAACCACTAACACATCTACCATCTAATTCATTTACATTCGCAGGTGGTAAATCCAAATTAACACCTGAAGGTAAGAGACCTAAACTTGCTATTGCTGTATAAATAGTTACATTTTCAAAAACTGCTATCATATTATTATCCCCCTTATATTCATAATTTGTTTTAAATAATTATAATTTATAGTTCTTTCTACATCTGTTAATGCACGATTATATATATTAATTTGTGCTATTTCTCCAGTTAAATAAGCAGATGATTTTCTTCTACCAATATTTAAAGTATTTGATGATTGAATAATTGCATCTGTGTATGGGAAAGGTGTGCCTGATAATATACCATTAATATAATATTTTATATTTTGTTTGTCATAGTAAAATCCAACATGTGTCCAAGTATTTACAGGAATAGAATCATTATTGCTTGCACCTCTTGCAACTCCGTTTACTACTCCAACTACTGATTTATTTGTACCATGCCAATAAATACCATACTGGACATCTGTTACAGTAGATAAATTTTTTGAAAGTAAATATCCACTGGCAATTGATGCCTTAAATACAAATTCAATATAAAAAGAACTTGAAATATTAATTGCTTCACTATTTGGTATCTCAATATAATCATCTACCCCATCAAATTTTAAACTATCTCCTATGAATACTGGATCTGTAGCATCCGCACCTGACGTACTACCCAACATTCCATTATATCTATTCAAATTCATTCTAATACTACCATCAAACCAACTAAACATTTCATCACATTGTTGGACTGTTGGTTCGTTTCCTGCACCGAAGAGGGATGTTAGGTCTATTGCCATTACTTGTTGTACTTCCATAACTTTGTTAAGTGCTGTTGCTGCGTCTGCGTATTGGTGATATAAAACAAATCTTATATTACCCGTAAAATCTGCACCAACAGTAGTAATTCCACCGCTTGAATACTGGTTATTTTGTACTGGATTTGATATACTTACCATTGATGCATTAGTACCTCCAGTACTACCGTCTATCTGAAAAGCCACACTTAAACAAACTGAATTAGTAACCTTAAATTTAATTTTCCCATAAATTTTATGTCCAATTATAGGAGTTACAGAAGTATTTTGTATTTGCTCTAAAATAGGTAATAAACTTCCACCTGTGCCAGTTAGAGTTAAAATATTATTATTGATAGATGCAGTACCATTATATAAAGTCCACCCACTAATCCCATTAGCAAAATTACCATTTGTCACAATATTCGTCACATTCATATTTTCTTGCTTCTGATTCCATAATGTCTGGAGGTCAGTTGTGCGTTGGTATGTTGTTGTTTGTGTGGAGAGTTCTAGTTGAGCACCCCAGATGTAGATACTTTTTGTTATATCACCCAGATAAGATGATATATTATCGTTTATCGTTGGACTTATTAATAATGAAGGGGTTGTTACTCCACTTAAAATGTTAAATTTTAAAGAGCAACGATACCACCCATTTCCTACGTCAGATATATATGCTGTAGCACCAGATTCTACTGTTCCGATTGTACCAGTGTTTAAATTAAACCATGCCCTAATTGCAGTACCATCTTTTCTTACAATCGCTAATCTAGTAAAAATACGTTCATTTGCCTTAAGGTACACAGACAACACATAATTACTATTATCAATCGCATTAAAACCAATATTTACTGTATGAAAAGTATCAATTGCCGATTCAACTATTTTATCTGCTGTTTGTGTACCATTAGGTGCAGTTACACTATCTTGTATAATTGTAACTGCTGACTTAATCCACACACTATTACTAAAATCATCACTCCACTTCAACAAATTTCTCTGTCGAATCGGAGCATAATGAGCAACTAAACCATTCTGAATTAACCTTTTAGGTTTTAAAGGAAGTGCCATATATACACCCCTTTAAACCTTAGCAACAATTTTTAATATTCTTGTTGCTGTTTGGTCAACTGGTGTTCCACTTGTACCACTTCTAAATTTTACATATTTCCAAGGTGCTAATTTCAAAGCATTAATATCTACAGAAATATTTTTACCTTGTAGTGCTTGTAATGTTATTTCTAAACCTGAATCATCATATGCATCTTGGAAAGTTGTTCCATCAAATGAAGTTTGAAAAGTTATATTTGCAGTTACCCATGTTGCTGGCATTTGAATACCGAAAAGTTGATAACCTTCTAAATCTATAATGTCTGATAAACCTGTTGCACCTGATAAAATTGTTACTGTTTTTACAGGAGTTAAACTACCTGTTGATTGTGTGGTAATAGTACCTGCTAATAATGCACGAACAGTTTCTAATTTTGCTTCTGTTGCAGGGGATTCTATAATTTTATTTAAAATTGCTGATAGTGTAGTTTGTGTTGCAAAATCTTTTGCTATAAGAGTATCTTGCTTTGCTTCTGTTGCTGGAGAAGCAATAATTTTAGCTAGAATTGATGCAAGTGTTACTTCAGTTGCAAAATCCTTACCGTTTAAAGTAGTTAATGCTGTTTCTATTCCATCTACATGTCCTATCATAGTATCTTGTTTTGCTTCTGTAGAAGGAGTAGATATAATTTTATTTAGAATTGATGCAAGTGTTGCTTCTGTTGATGCACCAAGAGGTAATACAGACGAAACTATATCTACATCACCAATATTATTTGTACCTTCTGGTATACTAGGCAAAGTAACAATATCAACATTACCTATATTATTATCTCCTGCGGAAATAGTATTAATTGTAATACCATCAGTAATTTTCTTTATACCATCAGTAGTTTTTATATTAGTAACAATTGTAGACAAACTATCTAACTTATCTTCAATAGATTTTAATCTACCTAATTCTGTATTTGCTGTTGGAGTAGCAGAAACTTCGCCTGTTAAATCTTTTATGTCAGATAGATTAGTATTTGTAGTATCCAATTTTGTTTCTACACCATCTACGTGAGTGATTATAGTATCTTGTTTAGCAGAAGTAGATGCGTTTGCTGGTAATGCAGAACTGGATATAGTGACAGAAGATAATGCTGTTACTATATCAGCAAGAGTTTTGGTATTAGCCATTGTAGTTAATTGAGTAACAATATCTGTTAATGTCTTATTACCAGAACCCTCTAAATTAACAATTGATGTATTCACATCAGATAAAGTTTTATTTGCATATATAGTATTTAATATTGTATATAAATCATCAATTTTCTTTGTTGTGGTTAATGCTGACTGTAAAGTTGAAATAGTTGAGTTAATATCCTCTAATGTGCTAGTATTTTCACCTGTTTTTGTTAATGCATCTCTTAATGCAGATAGAGTTATATCTAAATTTGAAGGATTAGCATTTGATATTACACTTACATTTGATAAAGCAGTAACTATATCTGATAATTTTTTATTTCCACCTAAACCAAAATCAATATTTTTAATTGTCTCTAAATCATTAAATAAATCTGTTAATGTTTTAGAATTAATACCTAAAATATCATTTTTATGAGTAGAGAGAGATATATCTAAATTACTAGGATTAACTGTTGATGTCACACTTACATTTGGAGTATTATTTACTGATACGCCATTAGTTATAATATTTGTTAAAGAAGTTTCTACACCATCTACATGAGATATAATTGTATCTTGTTTGGCAGAAGTAGATGCGCCATTAGGTAATGCGGAAGTTAATACATCGACATTCCCTATGTTATTATCACCAATAGGGAGTGGATCAACAATTTTCTTAATTCCAGATACCGTGTTAATATTAGTTAATAAAGTTTCAAGTCCGTCAGTATTTAGATTAATTTGTTCTGCGTTTACTGATATGTTTAGTTGATCATCTGCTAGAGAGACTGGGAGGGGAGTATCAGGTATCCAACCTGTATATGAGAATATGTATGGTGTTTTTACTCCATCGACGAATATAAAAGATTTATCTCCAATATCACTGACAGTAGGGAGGTCTTGTACTGTTTCAGGATAGTAGTGCTGAGTATGAGGAAATTGACCTGTGTTTTTTATTGACATTTTGATGTTCACCTTCTTTATATAATTTTTGTTGTTTTATAATTTAGCAAAAATAAAAACCCTTAATTTATAAGGGTTTGTGGGATTGGATATTGTGATGAAAGTTTGGTTTGGAACACATTTAAATATTTCTATTTAAATTTTCCTATTAAATTTCAATAGGCTATCAGTCATTAACTAAGTCTTGTTCCGAGACATCTACTACTCATGCTTAACGATAAATATTAAGTAATTTGTAGATACTTTAATTTTTTATATTTATTAACATTAAATTGAGAATTATCATTTAAAATATTGATTGCACCATTCACATCTCTGTGCATAACGTACCCACACTCACAAGTATAATTTCTTCCTTTAGGAGTATTCAATGATCTACAAACTGGACATTTCTTTGAAGTATAATACTCTTTAACTTTTACTAACTCAATACCATATCTAGTTAATTTATTAGTTAATTGTAAAATTAATAATCCATAATTCCACTGACTAAGTTTCTGACGCACCTTTTTACTTGTTCTATTTTCTATCTTAGTGTTTCTTGTGCAATTATCTAGATCTCCATAATATACTTTTCTAACATTGTTTTTAATACAATAATCTAAATAATATTTGGTAGTCTTATGTACAATATCTAAAATCTTCTTATCTGTTTTGTGTTTTAAATTATAAATTGCTCTACTATATTTCTTGTATTGTTTACTATATTTAGTACATTTACTTATTCTACTTCTTAACTTAGATAAATGTTTATTCCTTAATTGTTTAATTTCTCTAAGTTTACGTCCAGTTATTATTATAGCATTCTCATTATTATCAATAGAAGTTATACTATGGATTTCACCTAAATCTATAGCAGATTCATTATCGGATTGAATTAATACGTTATCGTTAATATTTTTAGTCTTAATTAAAAGATATAATCCATTGCGATAAACCAATTCAATCTCTACAATATTATCTGGTATATTTTTCGTATGTAGTTTCATAGGTTTTTGTTTGTGATTATTTGATAATAATGGTTTGCTTAGTGTTAAAATTCCTTCTTCTTTATAAACTTTAATATTTTGATAATTCCATATAGTATTATAAAATTTCTTTTCCTTATATGGCAATTTAACTTTATTACTATTTTCATGTTTTGCTTTAATAGACCTAAACATTGCATCTCTGGCAGTTATATATTTAAATATTACTATATTAATACTGTTAGCAAGTATATAAGGAACTGATTTTTTCATCATAAATTGCAATTCAGAACGAGTAAGAGATTTATTATTTATTTTTCTATTTTCTTGATCTGCTTTCACACAGCTATTCCATATTATTGCTGAATACTTATTACATTGCATAAGATATTTATAATCAGATTTATTGCAATTTACTGGCACAGTTATTGTTTTGTATACTAGTATAAAATTCACCTCCGTAGTAATTTAATTTTTCCGATTATATAATAATTAAAATAGGGAAGGAGTATCGGAATTACTCTTTTCAATAAAGATCATGACTTCTTTATCTATCCCTATTTGTATTATACAATTATAATTCTAATCTGTCAACTAAATTTATTAAAACCACTTTTTAATAGGCAATCTCTTCAATGTAAACACATCATTTAAATCACCAATATATTGTAATTCAATCATTCTTCCTTTATAATTGTCTTTATTGTTTTTAATTTCATATAATATTTTTGCATCTAAATCAAAATAATATCTTATTCTCCAACCATCAATACCTATAATAATTGAATTATCTTCAATTTCAAAAATTTGTGTCTTAAAAGTTTTTATTTCTTCTATAATTTCTTTTTGTTCATTTTCAATTACTTTTTCAATAATTTCTTTTGCCAATATATACACCACCTTTTTAAAATAATAAGTGAATATTATATTTACATTCTAATATTCACTTATAAAATATGTAGTATTAAGATACTAATGCATCATCATAAATTACAAGTTCCCACATATCTGTAGAAGTTGCATCTTTAAGAATTTCTAAAGGAAGTGTCAATACGGCTGGATCACCACTTGCAGCGAAATTAAGATCGAAATTATCTTCAAATTTTGCGTTAGGTATTCTAATCTGACCTTTATAATCAGCTTTTGTATATTCATCACGAACAAGCACATCAAGAACAACTCTAAAAGTTTTACCAAATTGATCTGACGTAACTTTAATAGTTGTAGTAGTAGCATCTGTGGCTACTTTATAGTAAACTTTAAATTTAGTTGCATCTACAGTAGCAGCAGGGAATGTTAATATTTTACCAGCAATACTATACTCTGTTGCATTGGCAGGATCACCAAGTGTATATTCTACACCATTAGTTCCATCAGCATTTAATTTAAATACACCAAGTAAACTTCCTGATGGAGTTTTTGTTAAAGTAAAAGCATCAGATAAAGTTGCTTTTACTTCTTGATAATCAATAGTTTTAGCACCAACAGAAGGATCGTTACCAGTAAGCATTGCAACAGCCTTATTGTCAAAGATAGCGTCTTCCAAATCTATTTTTGCTTCACGATTACTGGAAAATCCTACCAATTTTGAGTTACCAAGCCCACCTCTAGAATAGACTGTCTCACCAGTAGTTTTTACGCCAGAAGTCCGTAGTGTTGCTAATGTTACAATTGGTTTAAGAGTAGTTAAACTAAAAAATGTTGCAGTACCGCAATCTCTGATTGCCCAACGATTTGGGGTAGTCATTTTAAATTCCTCCTTTAAATTTTGAATATTTTATATTATAATTTTATTGCTTTTGACCAATCAATTTCTTCAAGTTTTATTTTTTTACTATCAATTGTACCTGCATAAATACCATGCATTGTTTTATCATAGTTATCAATTAATCCAAGACGATAATATGCATCATATAATTGATAAACAGTTAATTCACGAATAGAATTTATACCTATATGTGATTTCCATGCTATACTTGATGAAATACTATAGAGTGTTACAGAATTATCATTTTTATTTAAATTAGCATATAATTCCTTTTTCTTTTTAATTTCTTCTATAAATCTTCTTGCTTCTTCATTCCCTGGATTGTATTCTTCTTCTTTTTTTTGTTCTTTTACAAAATTTATTCTTTTAATTATTTTAATAAATTCATCAAAATTATCTTTGTTGATTATTCTTCCTTCTTTTAAATCGCTAAAATAAAAAAAACCATCAGATAAATTGATAGTTTCTTTAGAAAATAATTCTAACATATTAAAATAATTATTTTTAAATTGTTCATCATAATTACATAATCCATATATTACTTCAAAATTATTAATATCATTTAAATCTGTATTTTCATTTTGTAAAATTGACTTGTCAATTAATATCAAAGAAATATAATAATTATATTTACTATATCCTAGTTTAACTATTTCTTTTAATTTTAAAGGATATAATTTACAAATACCTATATCTATTTCTTCACCAAAGAGAAGTAGTAATTCTAAATCTTCAATGCAATAAAACATATAAAATCACCTACTACTGAAAATCGTAAAATTTATAAGAAATCATTGTGCCTAAATAATCTTCATTTATTCTAAAATCTCCACCACTATCTATTTCTAGATTAAAAACTCCAACATCACTATTTTTATTAAACATAGTATCAATTTGATCAAGTATATAATCAGTTCTTAAACCATAATCTGTTTCAATCAATAATTTATTAGTAAATATATAAAAATACAAAATTCCTGATTTAAACACATTATTTACATAATTATATTTACCAAATGACATAGTTATATATGTTTTCATTTCTTTTTCTGCATTTAAAGTATGTTGATAAGGAAATACCTGAGAGTATATTAAACTTGTAGAATCAAATTCATCTGGTAAATTATAATTCAAAAAATCTTTTCTATTGTCTATTAATGATTTTATTAAATTTTCATTAGAAATAATATTATTTAGGATTTTATTTTTATACTCTGTTAGTTTTTCAAATTGTCCCATATTACACAACCTTTATATTGATTCTTGTATAAACTATAATCAAAACAAATTAACCAACTTAATTTCCCTTTCTACATAAACATTTTCATCACTAGTCAACGAACATTTAATAACTACATATTTATTAGCAATATTACCAAAATTACTAGCAGTGACTACACAAATCCTATCATCAACATCTACATTAATACTTGCATATAAATTACTACTTCCATCCAAATTTCTAATTTCCCAAATAAACTCTCTAGTTAAATCCTCAACACCATTTTTCATTGCATGTGCTGTAAATGTAATACTTCTACTTATTTTTAATGTTTCA
>Ga0209319_1002087_pt1 | contig 13587 bp, 10 predicted proteins | sample RifGroE2_FD_184000 | JGI IMG/M metagenome (GOLD analysis project Ga0209319, IMG submission 184000) | Groundwater microbial communities from Rifle, Colorado - Groundwater E2 (SPAdes) (version 2) | ecosystem: Environmental > Aquatic > Deep subsurface > Groundwater | place: Rifle, Colorado, United...
CCGTAGTTATTACGCCCCCATGCCCAGACCGTACCATCGCTCTTAAGTGCAACCGAATGATAACCACCTCCGGCAATCGAAATATAATTTGAGGATAGTTGCACATTCGCCGTCATCCCAGCCCCTACGATTGTAGTACTCGCCAACGTCCCCGCGGCAAAGTCAACTTCACTGGTTTGCGTTGAAGATGTACTGGTTTGTGCAAGCGTGATCTCTCCTACGGTCGATATTGTTATTGAACTCGATGCGGTATTATATCTGTTCCACCCTGCTCGGTCAGTTAGATGTGCCGCCATTTCTGCAGAAGCCCCACCGCTCCAATCGGTCTGGACGAACGTATAAGTTGCCCCTTTTGTAATATTTGCCTGCGCCATGATTATCGATAGCATGAACGCAATTACGGTTACCCTCCCTAAGCCGCTCCTTATTCGATTATTGTTTACAATAGTTTGCACGGTTTTGAAATATATTTTTATAGCCTTTACTTTTCGTCTTATTACATGAGCCTCCCGAATCTCATTATTCCCGTAACACCCGCCTCCGCCTCCCTTCTTCTTTTCCATTCGCCTCCGTAAGCAGAGATCCTCGGTGCTTTTTATCTTTAAACATAAAAGCACACTTTTTACGCAAGTGTTCACTATATCAACTATGTAAAATGACGCACGCAAGAGTGTCACATTTTTATTTGTCTTTCACTTCCACGCAAATAGAAATGATCAACCAATATTCAGTTATATCTACCCCATGTAGATTATTATTATTATACGCTTTTTATTTTTTACTGTATAGCGCGCGCAACAAAAAACACCCCGAAGGTGTTTTTTGTTTTACTGTTTTCTTCTTTTTCCATGGAACGCCTGATGAACCTCTTTAAGTTCCTTATTTGTAATATGGGTGTAGATCTGTGTTGTGGCAATATTGGCGTGTCCGAGCATCTCTTGGACAGACCGCAGGTCGGCTCCATTGATCAAAAGATCGGTAGCAAAAGAATGACGTAGCATGTGTGGATGCACGTGCTTTGCTATTCCTGCCTTGCGCGAGTAATGATCAACTAAGCGCTGCACCGCCCGTGGGATGATCCGTCCAATCACCTTCGGGCTTGCCGCCTTGGTGTAACTTACAAACATTGCCTCCTCGGCGTCACCCCGCCTATCGAGATATTGTTTGATCGCCGCCACGGCCTTCGTGTCCAAGAACACTACCCGTAATTTATTTCCCTTCCCTCTTACTGTCACTTCACCACGGTCAAAATCCATATATCGGTTCAAGCTACATAACTCTGAGATACGTAGCCCGGTTGAAAAGAGTACCTCCAATATCGCCCTGTCGCGAAGTGCTTTTGTGTCGCCCCCGTTTACTGCGCCTAATAACCGCTCCAGCTCGTCATACTCAATTACTTCAATCTGTCGCATCGGAACCTTCGGCAATTCTATCTTATCAGGAGAAAGAACCTTATGATCGTTTTTTGCCAAATATTTCAGGAAGTTTCTCAATGCTATTATATAGTAGCTTTGTGTTGACTTGTTATATTGATCGCCTCTCCCGTTCGAGGAACGCGCCAAGTGAAGACGAAAGTCTCTTACTCGCCCTATCGTTATATCCTCCTCAGTCCTAATACCTTCGGTATCGATAAATTTCTGCAGATACCTTCCATAATTCTCTCCCGTCTTTTTTGATCTGTTCTTCTCGATCTCGAGGTAATCCAAATATTCCTTTAGTAAGATATTAATATCCATTACAGATAGTATAGCAAATATTTTACGACAGGACATATGGGGTAATTTTTAATTTGTAATTTAAAATTTTTAATTACTAATGACAATTTCTAAGTGGAAGGCTCTATTTCCTCCTCGCATTTTCTGCTATTTTTCCGGCGCCCGCCCGCAAGAAGCGGGCGCCGGAGGGGATACAACTCATCTTCATCGCTTTATCACCAGTTGACATATTTTGTTTGACAGTTTTTAATATTGTTTCACACTTTTGTTTCACATTTGGCAAATTGCCGATATTTGTTTCACGTGAAACATTTTATCTCATATTCCACCCCTATCTTTTAATAAATTGTTTCACGTGAAACAATTTATCTCCCTTTTCTCACTGTGAAACATTTTTGTTTCACAGTCCTTAGAGCACTTTGTTTCACGTGAAACATTTTTAGCTATCTCGCCCCCTTTTTTTTATATCTTTTGTTTCACGTGAAACACTTTCTCAAATCTCCGCACCTAATTCCCTCTTTTTATGGTTCTTTTGTTTCACGTGAAACAAATATTAACCATTTTTCCACCTCCTTGTCTCCTAAATGTTTCACGTGAAACAAATATCGGCAGAATTGCCCCATAGTTATCCACATAACTTTGTGGATAACCTGGCAATAACTTCCGAGCTCTTTATTTCCAAAATATCGCCTTCCTATATATACTACTCTTATGATCACTCACCTTTCTGTTGGCTCACTTGGCGAAGCTTGCGCAGCATCTTATCTCCGTGACATTTCCTATTCCATTATCGAAACCAATGTCCGAACCTCCTTCGGAGAACTCGATATCGTCACGCGTGATCCCGACGGCACTCTTGTCCTGGTTGAAGTGAAGACGCTTTCTTCTCCTGCCTCCCTAACCCCCGAAGATAATCTTACCCGTTCAAAGTTCTTCAAACTTTCCCGAATGGCTACCTATTACGCAAATAAACATCCCAATCTTGTTCCACCCTCGAAGGGCTGGCGCATCGATCTTATCTCCATCATCCTTTTATCTTCTCCCTCACCTTCCTCGTATAAATTCGGCAAAAATTATTTTGACGTAGTACATTACAGTAATATTTTTTTATAACAATAATGGCGAGCCCGGAGGCTCGCCATTTTTTATTTCATTACATACCCCTGAACTACCTTAAGTAACTCGTCCAGGTTTATGTTTCCCAAGGGAGCTCCAAGCAACTTATCCACCCGAAGTGTAACCATTGCCTCCATGCACTGAACGCTCTCTGCTATGCCAATAACGACAATTCGTTCCCCGCAGGTGCTCCGTATCTTTTCCAGATACTTAAGGCTCTCGTAGTTGCCTGCCCCTTGTTGGACTACTAACGCAACTCCAATCTCGGCCCCTTGTTCATCTATTGCCCGGGAGAGAACCGCCTCGTCTTTCGCCTCAACAACATGTATGCCCGCCAGGGCAATAATCTCCGAGAGTATCTCCCGCGTACACTGCGCTCCTGCCCCACTCCTCTTTGGTACGATGCCTCCTTCGTAGCTGATCCGCTCGTCCCGCAAACTCGCCACATCATCCTGCATCACAACCAATACTTTTTGCATGTCCGCCTCCTCCTTTTTCATTCTTACTCGTACTACCTTTCTTATATCCATTTTTATCCGACCGGTCAACGCCTATATATCTAATACGTATTTCGGACGAAAATTAGCACCAGAGCGATCTGTCATTCTGATCCGTCAGTCAACGGATTCAGGATCTTGTGGCAAGTACACGAGATTCCGGATCACTTCGGCAAGCTCAGTGCGAGACAAGTCCAGGATGACCATGCGCTTGGTGTGTCATTTTAGCCTTGAGCTAAAATCTATTGAGATGAAAACTCCCGCCTCTTCAGAGATGATCGATGGGCTGAAGCGTGATAATTTTAAACGATCGACCAAAGCCGATAGTTTTACTCCCGGGGATGAATGGTGATACAAAAAAATAGACACGATGTTTTTATTTCGTGTCCACTTTATGGGGGTCATTTTATTTGGGGTATTTTCGCTGCGCTCAGATGGTTCCCAATTCGATTGACCAAACGAATAGCTTCGTGTCATTAAGCGGTATGTGTGCAAGTACCTTTTTATCCCAAATGCCATCGCGTAATGAGTAGGCAAGCAGGCTCTCTTGCTGGTGTGAATATACGACAATGTCATTAACACCATCTTCGTCGATGTCCGTAATGAGGGTAAAGAGCGAAACATCCCCAAATGTATCGACCGAAGACATGGTTCCATCAGTAAATACTATGATTCCGGTAGGGGTCGTTACGATAATCGAATTTTCCCCCGAGCCGGTTACATCGGCAATTGCGAAGGAAGGCGAGAATGCTATTCGACTATGAACCACGAGTTGTTTCGGCGTGAGAAGAACTTTCCGTGTGTATAAACCTTTTTCGTATATATATGAAACAAGCGTGAGCGGGCGATCCTCACAATTATTGCACGAAGCATACTGAGAAACGCGGCTGTTACGTAGATCACCCTCGATGAGCGCTACGAGTTCCTTTGACCCGTCATTGTCAGCATCGGCATAGAGTACTCGTCGAGCGAACGATCCACCGGAAAAGGAGTCGATGATTTTGTTTGACCAGGCGTTATTTTCATAGTCAAACACTTGTAACTTCCCCCCCCATGCATCTATTTGACCCATCACCTTTGCCGTGGTCGGGGTTGCGATGACCTCATCCTTGCCATCACGATCGAGGTCGGCCATCAATACATCGTGATTTTCGGTAGCGCCCTCCCCGTACATCCGCTGTCCAAGAATAGTCTGCTTCCATATGCCCTGCACGTGCCGGAGAAGAATCGTCTGTCCATTTTTATGCGTGCTCACGGCAAGCTCCCGTTGACCATCGCCATCAATATCTCCTTTTGCCAGCTTACGTAAACGAAATTCGGGCGTGGTAGCAAAGATGGCTGATTTCCAATCCTGACGGGGAGTAAGCGTATGGAGCGATCCCATCGTTGCGGATAACAACTCATCATGCCCATCTCCGTCCGTATCAAAAAATGTTGCATGGCTGATGAGCGTAGAAAATGGGATGATTTCGTGCGCAAAATTACGCGATGGGTGCACGACAACGATTACCCCTTTACTTTCCTGTGCTCCGTTCGTTGCCGCGCCAATCACAATAACCTTTTCGCCGGATGGGCGGATCGGTTTTTTTGTAAGGGAGGGGGGAAGTGACTGGAGCGGCTTTGGCGTGACAAGGGTTTCTGCAACCGATTGAGAAGGTGGGGCATCCCCACTCTCCAAATAGCCCATTTCAATAAGACGCTCTTCGACCCGTGACGCAAGCGTGTCAATGCTTGCCGTTGGCGCGGAGTGCGTTGAGCGGGATGCAATTTGCGATCGAAGCGTGGGAGTAACGTAGAAAACACCACCAACCCCGGCAATGGCGGCAGTAGCGAGAAGTCCGATAAATGATGTGCGCTGCATGGGTAATAAAAAAATATGATATACTCTTCATTATACGCAAAGAAGTCATATGAACAAGCACGGCATTGTGGTGCAGCAGCTTGCATCGGTATACAAAACATCAGGTAGAGGAATCAAAGAAGCTACCTTTTTAGTGGAACCCGGCGAGATTATGGGGATTTTGGGGTCGAATGGATCAGGGAAGTCTACGCTCATACGAACGCTTGCAGGGTATCAGAATCCTACAGCGGGTTGGTATACGATAGGGGGTTACGATTCAAGAATCGCAGAAGCTGCAGTTGGAAACGAAGCGGGGATTGTATTCGAGACAAGTTCCTACTTCGAGGATCTGACGGGGAGGGAAAATATTGCCTTCGTAAATAAATTATATAAGCAGAAAGCGTTTGATGAAGAAATCGTAAAGGAATTATTCCTGAGCGACGCACTCGACATTCCCATGAAAAATTATTCGTTTGGAATGCGGAGAAAAGTCGACCTTGCGGAGGCAATACTGCGAAAACCAAAGGTGCTTATACTCGATGAGCCTTTTACGGGGCTTGATTACGCGTCGAAATATGTGGTGCAAGAACGGCTACAGAGACTGGCGCGCGAAGGATCTGCGATACTGCTCACTACAAACGAGATCACGGAAGCTGAATCTATATGTGATACGGTGGCATTCGTACATCAGGGGACTATTATCAATAAAGAAACGGTGACTGCACTCCTTGCGGATATTGTCGATCTGCAAGAGATAGATCTCCACCTTAAGAATTTTATTGCCATACAAAAAATCGGAGAAATAAATGGCGTCAAATCGGTAGCGGTAAAAGATGGGCGCGTTCGCATGAGCGCGGAGCGTGGAGCACTTGCGGAAATCATACGAGGCATCGTGGATGCAGGGGGGGATATCTGTGATATTCGGATCAATCGGGCAACCTTAGCGGATGTCTTTTTGCAAAAGACAGGAATACACTTGCAATGATACAGTCTATTATAAAAAAAAGAATGCAAACGATAGCAAAGCGGCGAGGGTTATTTATATTGCGCATGGTCATTCCCGCAATCGCAGTCATACCGCTTATGGCATTGCCGACCAATGTATTTTTTGTCGCTTCGGTAATAACCATACTTACGCTCATCTTCGGAATATTTGGCGTGGGGCAAGCGCTGGGAGAAGACAGGGCAAAGGGAGCATTACAAACGATTGCGGTTGCGCCGATACGTCCGGTATATGTTGTGTGGGGTGAAATTATTGCCAACACCCTCATAATGACAGTGCAGTTTTTGCCGCTACTCGCAGGGATTTGGCTACTATCGCCGAGCGGAGCGGGAGAGGCAATTGGAGCGCATTCATTCGCATTCCTTTCTACAGCGCTCTTTGCAAGTACGGTCGGCGTATTACTTGTGCCGTTTGTCGCGGAAATGAGGACGCTATTGTTTGCGTCAAGCATGTTCGCAATACTTACGGCTTCTGGGGTTCTTGTCCCCTTGCGGTCGGCAACACAACTAGCGATCGCGAAATGGATACCAGCAACCTATCTGTACCAAGGAACGATGCTGCTTTTCGGAAAGGAATCGATCGTTTCTACCGGAGAAATACTATTACTCAGCATATTTCCAACACTGGTCATACTGGCGGGGGTCGAACTCATAAGTAAGCGCATAATACGATGAAAAAAAATACTTATAGAGTTGCGGGAGGTGTCGCGTTGCTCGCGGCAATATCGGGGATACTCTGGTATGGCTCGTATACACTCCGGTGGCACCTCTGGACACAGGGGATCGCGATATACGATGACGGGTTTCGCGTGAGCGCGTATGATGAATTCTTTTATGGCGGAAATAAAAATATCGAGCTGACTGCGAAAAGCAACGAGGATATCATTCGCATAAAAATAATAGACCGCGTCACTGAGGAGGAGGCGATAAAAAGGACGGAGGGTATTTTTCAAACAATGGATGCGCACTTTGCACCAGAGGAGATTCTTGGAATTTACGCGGACCTCATCGCAGCCGTAGCACAGGTGCCAGACCAGCTTAAACCCCAAAAAGAAACGGTAGAAATACAAGGGAGGGAAACACCCTCCTTCCTGGCATTCGCAGATCGCTATTTCTCCTATATGGTGATGACTGAAGACCAGGCGATCTACAAGGGAATGCTAACATTGGTATATTGTCCCGAAGCACAAAAACTTGTTAATATAGAAATACTTTCGTCTAAACATACATTCGGTGTCGACCGAGCAAAAAAACAACTGGAAAGTTTTACGTGTAACTAACATTATGGAATTTATAAAAAAATACAGAACGGGTATCGCAGTGGCAGTTATTATTATCGCATTTGTGCTTATTCAGCAATATGGCATACCTAAAAAGGAGCAGTATGTATTCGGGGGAACGCTTGTTCCAGGACAACTTATCGCATATAAGCTCGAGGATGGCACATTTATAAAGCAGGTGATTGATGAAGTGGGGGAAGAATCGATCTTTGACATTAAAGTTGGCGACGTGAAAAATAACGGTGTTGCCATGGTTGTCGCAACAATCAACAAACGGACATATGACAGCGATCATTGCGCGATAAAAATCTACGAAAAAACAAATGATGGGTTCAGGTCATCCGTCGTGGATTCGATGGGCGAGCCATTCTGCCGAGATATTGAAATAGGCGATGCGTACAACAATGGCACGAACTCGATTGTCATCGCAACACATGGAGAGGGGATGGTTATCGTATACACATGGAATGAAGGCGACCAGCAGTGGAAAAAAGATGTGGTAATGCAAAATATCACGCGGGAAATGGACGGGGATGATGGCCGCACTGTGATAACGCCAAGTGGAAAAACATATCAAACCGCGATCCATACGGTAGAAATCGCTGACGTAGATGGAGACGGGAAAAATGAGCTCATCGCCGCACACGGTACCGGAAACATGTATAAGGGCGAACCGGAAAGTTGGGTTGGCGTATATCATTACGAAGGCGGCAAATGGGTACGGGAAATTGCCGGACACCTTGAGGGACGACAACATCGCAGATTATCAATTGCGCATAACCTCTATGGCGATGGGCGCAATGTAATTGTGGCGGGTACATGGCCAAACAGCATATTAGTCGCATACGCAAAAAAGGATGGCGTATGGGAAAAGCGCGTGATTGATGACAACGTAAAACAAGATAACAACAAGGCAATCACCGCGAAGGATTTTGACAACGACGGACGTGAAGAGCTATTCGTTTCAACCGACCCGGATGGATACGTATTTATGTATGACTTTACGGGGAGCGATTTCGTAAAGACGGAGATAGATAATCTATCCAAGCTGCCTGAGTTTGTGGGCAAAAATAGCGGAGGATATGACGCATTCGCCTATGATATCGACAAGGATGCGAACTACGAGGTATATGTAAATTCACTGTCCATCATTCGGCCAAAGGATAGCAAACCGGTCGGACTGAATAATATCAGCGAGGGGCACCTCATGCAATATTATAAAGAAGGCGATACCTGGAAAAAGAATACTATCGACAAGGGAACCTTCTGGGCAATGACCGCAGGAGAACTCTGACATGAAAAACACTCAGCCATACGGCTGAGTGTTTTTTATGTGTATCCATACTGAGCACGAGTCAAATGATCGGGTCCGCTAGAAGGGGTCTGCGCGATGGCGGGGCAAAGCCGGATCGGTTCTAGATAATAGGCGTTCCTGTTAGATTCTTTGGTATAGGAATATCGAGCATTTGCAATATCGTCGGAGCAAGATCAAGGATGTGTGCATCGCGCTTGGTGGGTTTCTGTTCAGGATGCGACAAGATATACATACCATCTTGATTGTGGATGCCCGACCAATAGGTAGAGGGTCTGACGAGCGCCCCACCAACCTCATTGGATGCATGATAGCCTGGTGCGAAGGTAAGAATAATATCAGGAAGTGAGGCATTGTTCGCTCCTGGATAGGCATCCTCTCTTCGTTCCGCCTTGGTCACGATCAGTGCATTCGTCTGCGGATCGCGGAGCGTGAGTATGCGATCGATGATATGAGAGCGAAGTGTCTCATATTGTGTCTCAGTGACAATACCCTGTGGATAGCGACCGGTCGCATTGATAAAGATACCTTGAAATTGACTTGGGAAAAATGCCTGCGTCTCATGCCAGTTAACGATATCTGCATATTTTTGCCCCAAATCAGGGGAAAACGAGATCAAATGCTGCTGTTGAAGCCATGTATTGATGGAAACGATCTTATAGAGACCTCCAAACCCATGATTCGAGAAGACGAGAACTCGAGTATCTTCGTCGGCAGCCGCAATAAGCCTTTTTATGGCATTATCAAGCGCCTTATAGTGATCGCTGATCGCGCGTTCATACGGGTTGCCCGGAATGTAGGCTGAATTACGGGGATCTTGGTATTTCCAGAAAAAATGCTGCAAGCGATTCGTCTCATTAAAAATAACGAAGGAAGCATCCACTTTTTTGGTTCGTACCAGATATTCGGCACTATTTGTACGCTCAACAAGGGAAGTATTGATGCTTTTAAGAAAACCTTCAGGATCTTCAAACTTTTTTGCGTCAATATGGTAGGGACCAACGGCGGAAAGCTCTTGATTAAGAGACTTTGGGTATGTGGAATCGGCAAGCTCACTAAGGAGATCGGCAGGCGTAAGTTCTCCGGATATCGAAAACCCGTTAACCACAGGGGCAGGATAAAATAAAAAGTTAATTAGGCCAACTTTTTTCCCTGCATTGCCGATAAGCTCCCAAAGGGCAGGGGTTTTGAGCTCTCCCGGGGCAATAATGCGAAAATCATAGGAGTTGGATATGGGGGTTAAGAAATCAAAGACCCCCGTACTGCCGGATTCTTGCCCGGTCGCAAAAGATACCCAGGCGGCCGGTACGACGGGCTGATCAATTGAGGCTAGATGTCCCGAGATGCCCGAATCGATGAGCATTTTAAGTGTGGGGAGTTCCCCTCGGTCAATCATCGGCTGAGCAATATCCCAGGTTGCTCCATCAATGCCGATGACGAGCACCTTGCTATGATTTTTTGATGGCGCAAAAAAATATACACCGACTACCAGAACGATAATCGGAACAATAAAAAATAAAATTCGTTTCATCCATTTAGTATACGGGAAGAACCATTGTTATGCACTATGCAAAAATATTTGCATATAGTATAATGATAATAATCTACATGGGGTAGATATAACTGAACATTGGTTAATCATTTCTATTTGCGTGGAAATGAAAAACGAATTCTCTACGAACACACATGACACTCTTGCGTGCGTCATTGCGTATACGTGAACTGCGGAACACTTTTCAAAAAAGTGAATTTTTGCATTTTAAAAAACGATATCGGGACCCCGGTGGAAGTCGACCCCCGGAGTCACCCCAAGGGATTTATATACAGCCAGCCCCACTACGAAGTGATACCACACGAAGAACCTATTCAAACAAACACACACTTATACATACAATGCAATTCTCTAAACGCTACAATAGAATGAAGATATTCAAATCAGCCCTTACCGTCGCAACCGTTGCGGTTACGTTGCTATCCGTTGTAGTCGGACAAGGAGACTTTGTGCAGGCGGCTACTACGGCGAGCTTTTCACAAAACGCGTGGACGGGCGGGGCAACCGCCACTATCGCAACAGAATCGGCAAACCGCACGGGATGGACACAGTTTAATTCGGCAACCTTGGCGACCTCGACTGCGCTAACCCTTCCGCTTGCGACGACGACCATAACCCAGACAAGCGATGCAACTACAACCGCAAGCGGGTTTGCGTATGGCGCGTATACCACCGCAACGACCACGCTTACCGGAAGCGGGACAGGAACTTCGATTACACTCACAACGCAATCCGTGACCGGAAGCATTACAACGACCGATGACACATCCACCGTCGCAACTCCCTCTCAGCAAGGAGGGTGGGCATATGGTGCAAATGCGGACACAAACCTAAACGGGGTAAGCGGCTCTAATTCGAGCGTAACGTTACGTGATACGTCTTCACAAATTTCCGTAGGGGATTACCACACCTGCGCCGTTAAGACGGACGGGAGTCTGTGGTGCTGGGGATATAACGATCATGGACAGATTGGCAACGGAGTGATCGGAGGAGCTATTACATCTCCAGTCCAGATCATTGCCAGCGGAGTGACGCAGGTTTCTGCGGGGAGCAGTCATACCTGCGCCGTCAAGACGGACGGGAGTCTGTGGTGCTGGGGAATTAACGGTTATGAGTCAGGATATGGCTATGATCTAACTGGCCAACTCGGCAATACTATACCGTCAGATCAGCCCTCTCCAGTGCAAGTCGCAGGAATTTCCGGAGTGGTCCAGGTTTCCGCAGGAAAGAGTCAAACCTGCGCCGTCAAGACAGACGGGAGTTTGTGGTGTTGGGGATATAACAGCGATGGACAGGTCGGCATCGGATCGATCGGGGGCCTTACCACGTCTCCGAACCAGATCATTGCCAGCGGAGTGAGTCAGGTAACTACGGGAGTCTACCACACCTGCGCCGTCAAGACAGACGGGAGTCTGTGGTGCTGGGGAAATGACTCTGCCGGGCAGATTGGTAACGGACCAACCACTGGTTATGTCATGCTTCCAGCCCCTATTATTGCCAGCGGAGTGAGCCAGGTAACTGCGGGCTTCTTACACACCTGCGCCGTCAAGACAGACGGGAGTCTGTGGTGCTGGGGATATAACAGCAACGGACAGATCGGCAACGGAACAACTAGTGGTAGTGTCACCTCTCCAGTCCAGACCATTGCCAGCGGAGTGAGTCAGGTAACTACGGGATATTACCACACCTGCGCCGTCAAGACAGACGGGAGTTTGTGGTGTTGGGGATCTAATGGCTATAGCGATGCGTATTCTAGTATTCTATATGGCCAATTAGGCAACGCCCTAGAGCAAGATCAGCTCTCGCCGGTGCAAGTCGCGGGAATTTCCGGAGTGAGTCAGGTTGCCGGGGGAACCTACTACACCTGCGCCTTCAAGACGGACGGGAGTTTGTGGTGTTGGGGGGATGACAGTCTAGGCCAAGTCGGCAACGGAGCAACCACCGGTAACATTACTTCTCCAGTCCAGCCATCCATCCAAGGGCCTGGACCCCTTTTAGGATCCCAGGTTGCCGGGGGAGGCACTCACACCTGCGCCATTAAGAGCTCGGACGGAAGTCTGTGGTGCTGGGGATCCGACACCTACGGCCAAATCGGCAACGGGGCGACGACTGGCAATGTCGTTTCTCCGTTCCAGGTCATCGCGAGTGGCGTGACGCAGGTTGCTGCGGGGTACGAACACACCTGCGCCGTCGTATCGGGGAGTCTGCAGTGTTGGGGGTATGACAACTACGGGCAGCTTGGCAACGGAGGGACCACCGGCGCCATAACTTCCCCTGTCACGGTCATCGCAAGTGGAGTGGCACAGGTTGCCGCGGGGACCAAACACACCTGTGCCGTCAAGACTGACGGGAGTCTGCAGTGTTGGGGGAGTGACGGCGCCGGCCAGGTCGGCAACGGGCCGGCGACCAACTACGACATGATTGCCCCTGTCACGGCTATCGCAAGCGGTGTGACGCAGGTTGCTGCGGGGGACAATCACACCTGCGCCGTCGTATCAGGGAGTCTGCAGTGCTGGGGATATGATGGCTGGGGACAAGTCGGTAACGGGGGAACCACCGGTAATATAACTTCCCCTGCCACGGTCGTTGCAAGTGGCGTGACGAAGGTTGCTACGGGGAAAAATCACACCTGCGCCGTTAAGACGGACGGGAGTCTGCAGTGCTGGGGAGATGACAGTCTAGGCCAAATCGGCAACGGGGCTACTACCGGTGCCATACATTCCCCTGCCACGGTCGTTGCAAGTGGCGTGACGCAGGTTGCTACGGGGTACAATCACACCTGCTCCTACATCGACGGAAGCTTATGGTGCTGGGGAGATGACGGCGCCGGCCAAGTCGGCAACGGGGCGACGACCGGCAGTGTTACTGCTCCAATCCAGCCAACTGCTACTGTAGACACTGTTTTTGTACCTGGAATACTCGTATCGTATGCCACTTCCGGGACCTACACTTCCTACTTTGACGCCGGTTCCGCAGCCGCATACACCTGGAACTCGTTTGCGTACGCAGGACAGTATCCTTCGGGAACAACTTTCAGCATCAAGGTTAAAGGAACTACCTCGGCGAGCGCGCCAAGCTTTGCTTCGGGCACCTGCGATTCCGGGACTGTTTCCGCCAATGGGTCAATCACCCTTAACACGACTTGCGCTCCATCTAATAGCCGCTACCTCTGGTATCAGGCTACCTTGGCAAACGGGGGAAATACTGCAGTTACCCCCTCACTCGACAGCGTGACCGGGTCTGTTACCTTCCCGGGCAGCTACCATCCATCCT
>Ga0209319_1002106_pt1 | contig 13454 bp, 30 predicted proteins | sample RifGroE2_FD_184000 | JGI IMG/M metagenome (GOLD analysis project Ga0209319, IMG submission 184000) | Groundwater microbial communities from Rifle, Colorado - Groundwater E2 (SPAdes) (version 2) | ecosystem: Environmental > Aquatic > Deep subsurface > Groundwater | place: Rifle, Colorado, United...
TATCAGTTAAGCCCTCTAAAGGTGTGAAGGTCAGCATAATTAGACCATTTGTCGTCATGGTCCTGGTTATACATTCAGTATAGATGGGCAACGGGCATTCTTCATCCAGCCAGATCAGGTCTTGCTCAGTTCCTTCAAAAGACTTGCGACCTTCAGCATAAGACTTGATCTTAATCCGAGATATACCACCAGAGATATGTTTGACCAAGATCATGTCGATGGCGTTAGCAACTCCGCCGGCTTTCGGACTGGTTTTGATGATGTATTTTTCAGGGATAAGGCCGGTTCCATACTCCTCAGGATTGCCGATGAGTTTATATTGAACAATATCTCTGGCAGTTGTACTGGTTGTTCCACAGGCCCATATAGAAACAGGCTTAGTGAAACGCTTTCCAGTCCACCAACTTGGATATCTTCCGGTTGCATGAAGAGTTGTTTCGTATGCACCAATTCCTTCCGACTTGCCGATTCGGTTTGCAGCCATGATACAGCGTTCACTAAATGTGGAACCTGCTGCAAAGAACTGCATGTGCTTAGGATAGTTATATCGACTTAGTGGACCGTCATCCGGATAATACTGTGCAATCTTATTTTGCTTGATCCGGATGTTTTTGGCTTGCAATAGTTTGAGGTATTGCTCTTTGCGGTCTCTATCAAGGAGGGAAAGATCCATCATTATGACCTTTTAATATTGTGAAAAGGATCAAATGATAGGTCTTCTAAAATTGAGGTGTCTTCCATCAAGAGGGGTTCTTCAAAAGAGTCGTTCGGAATAAATAGGCCTGGTTCGTCAGAATGGAAATCTTCCAGAGATAAATCATCCTCGTTAGCAGGTGTCGTGACAACAGCATGATCTGAAGTAAGAGGAATGGTCGTAAATGATAAGTTTTGGCGTAAGGACTTTTTAATCTCTGGAAGATTTTTACCACCTGTGCGATTGATTGCTTCTTCTATGGCTGCTATCTCAGCATCGAGTTCTTCATCAGTTTTGGTTTGCAGCGTCATGTCAATGTTCAGCCGATCAGGAGCCTTATACCCATTGCGATCGAGAACATCTTTTGCGGCGTTGAACTGGACGGATGCTGGAACAGCTTTGCGTGAACTCTTGTCGAGAAGGTGCTCAAATGTTGCGAGTGCTTCCTTATTAAGACTAACTAACTTTTTGCGAACGTCCAAAGTTGCTTCGTGCGCCCTGTCTTGAAGGCCATTTAAGTAGGCTTGCCCTAAAGGTGAACGCAAGATAGTCGATACGGAGGATTGTGCCATACCAAGACGCTCAGCAATTTCCTGATTCTTATAGCCGTTGAAGGCCATCTGGATAATGTTGCGGTGCTGGCTTTTCAGTTCTTTAAGCATATAATTCTTCTAAACATTCTGAATTAGATAACCATGATTTAATAAATTGATATGCTGGACTATTAACATTACAGTCAGGCCAACCTAAGCATTCCTCAGCAGCTAATCTAGTACATACTGCCTCAATATAATCTGTATAAATACCTAGACTGTAATGCTTACCGTTTACTTTAATTGATGCTGTCCAGGCAAAATGTAAGGGCTTAAAAGAAATTCCAGTAACTCCAGACTTATTATTGCTCTGTAATCCAGTATTTCTCTGATTACATTGCCGTGAGACTTCTCTAAGATTACTTATTTTATTATTTGCTCTATTTCTATCTATATGATCAATATCATTTTCTGGAAGGTAGCCATAGACATACAGCCAAATGATTCTATGTACTCCATAAATCTTTCCATAAACACGAACATGATAATAACCATTACAGTTTGTGTTTGCAGAAGCACCTTTCTTTGAACAAGTAAATGGTGCTCTCTTCCACCTAAGTTCTCCAGTTTCTGAATTATAATTAAATAAGTGCTGAACAATCTCTTGAGTAAGTTTAGTTGACATAATAACCTCTCGAAGTTATTTATAAGGCTCTCGAAAACTAACAAACTGTGTGGGTTCTTCGAGAGTAGATAAAGGCCGCTAAGCCACCCCACACACTTTACAGAAAAATCAACATATAAAAAAGCGTACCCTTTTGGGTAAAAAATTGCAACATAAAAATGTATAAGGACTTAATTTTCCTGCTTTTTCCATAATGCCGGCAAACATATTGAGCCTCCTATAATATATAAGGGCTGGCTGTTTTGATAAGGATGCAAAGTTTCTATATAGAGCAAGTTGAATAATCGTTCCAATATGATTATTCCCAACTTGTTGTTCATTTGTGAACACAGAAGGGAAAGGTGACGATTGACGGCAATTAGAAGTTGCTTGTATCCGCAAATTATATGAGAAACCCTAATCCACTACAGTAGGATCGAGGCATCCACACACGGGCAGGTCACACACAAGAAAGATTGTTCCCTGGCACCAGATACACACGCACACAAGTTGCACCAGGCAAGCAGATGAATAATCTAAATAGGTGGTCCTGGCAAACTGTGGAACATTTCAACAAGATGGTCCTGGCAGAATAGTGAGCATCATATAAATGGTAAACAGAATAACTCTTGACATCCTGGCCATGGGGAAGTATTGTAATTGGGAAAGGACAAGCAATTAGAAAAGAAAGAATGGTGAAAAATAATTCTTGACAAGGCTTTCAATGTTTGGTACAAGTAAACATGATTAAGATTTATAGTTGGTTGAGTCAGGATAGTTTGAGTAGTTAAACCTTTTAAATGGGAGAAACATTATGAATATCGGAGACCAGGTAAGAATAAAACAAACATCTGAGATATGTACAGTTGAAGAGATCAGACAGAAATATATCAAAGTAAGTTATACATGGCGATATAACGCCAGATCATCAAAGAAAAATGATTTTTACACAACAATTGAACATAGACTGGTTAAAGCTAAAGATATTGTCTCAATATTAACCAATGATTATGGTGACGATGAGTTAAGACCTCCAAGAGGCTAATGAATAAAACTTGACATTATCCTGGCCATGATATAAAACTGGCCTTAACGGGAAGAAAATAGTTTTCTCCCATTCAAACATTTCTTAATGAGGTAACATTATGGCACAATCTATCTTTGTAACTCTTGACACGTTAAAAACGGAAACTTCTGTCCCTGCAATCGGTAGCATGATTCAGCATACCTTGCCCCGGGCAATCTTTCCGACCTCTGAACAATTCAGCGACGAGGAAAAGTTGCTGGCTTGGGCAAAGGAAAGTGGTTGCCTGCACGCATGTTTGCAGAAAGGCGTACAGGCTAAGTTGATAGATGCTAGGGCAACTTTTAAGGCTACCAAGAAAGGAGCGGAATGGTCAGCAGCTCTTGGTCAAGAGAACGTGGACAAGATGAAGTGGGAAGCAGCAGAACGTCCAGCAAGCGCAAAAACTGACGAACAGAAAGCGATTGAGGCTATGGCCAAATTGACACCGGAACAACTTGCGGCAATCATCTCAGGTATGGCAAGTAACAATTAGCAACCATCTAACTCGGGCATGATCATAACGGTTGTGCCCGAACCTGGAGACTTAACCATGCAGTATTCAAAACGCTTCATAAGTTTCTTTAATCGCAAATCCGCACCATATCTGCCTGAATGGGTTATCGAAGCATGGTATGTACAATTCTCAGAAGTTGACTTCCACCTGGTGAAAGTATGAAACTTGATAAACTCGCAGCAGATGTAACTTACGGAATTGAGTTTGCTAAAGCAATTAAGCTAACCTCAGATCGGGAAGAAATGAAAATAGTGCGCTGCATATTATGTCATGACTGCCATAACGTTGGCAGAGTCTTAAAATATCTGGGCCTAATGCCTGAACGTTACAACAAGGCTATTCAGACTGGCATCTGTATTGAACTCTCACGATAATAAAAAGCCTAACAACCTTGCTTTAACCTTAGCCCGATTAGGTTCTTGTAACCTTTTCGGGCTTTTCTTATTGCTAATGCCTAACAGACTGAATAATGCCTAACAAACTGGATTGCATGGCTAGTGATTAAATGATGGTTGTATGGGCGTTCGATGGTGAACAGGAATATAGTGTATCCGAAGGTGGTCAGGTGGTGACACACGTAATCAAGTGGTGCCAAAGGTGGACACTTGGACACATATAATTGGCACCAACCGTACACCAAACGTAACCACCTGTCACCAGTAGGCACCGGATGAACACACATAATTGTGCCCACCTGTCACCGCATTGGCACCACCAGGCACCATATGCCCACAGGTAAACTAGAAAAAGGTAATTATTTCAAAGACTTGCGTGCCTGTGTGTCCAAAAGTGGCCAATAGTGTCCAACCGTACACCACCCCCCTGTGTCGTGCGTGTGAGAGGGTAGTCTGTTTTAGTATTTAATTTTTTTATTAAATACTTAAATACTAGGACCAAGAGAGGGTGGGGTGGTGTACGCACGGACTCTTTTGACGCCAACCGTACACAGCCCTAAAATTCCCCAACAATATCAACCACTTACACAAGCAACCTGTCACCAAACGGACACAAACGTCACCAAAACATTACCACCCGGCACCAAAAACGGTCACCACCCGGCACCAAACCATTGACAAACGGCACCAACCGTGTTACACTGGCACCAACCGTACACCCTTGCAAGCAACCTGTGCTTGCTAAACAACCATTCATAAGGAGCTACAGCACTTATTACACAACTTCAATTAACAAGCATACCATAAACCTTTCAATACCTCAAAATCAATCCAAAGGAGCTATAATAAAAGCTAGGGACTTAATAAAACTACTCGAAACACAGCCTGAAGATGATGTTATTATTATTATGGAGGAGGATAATGAAATTCTTACTGGATATACAATTCATCTTGTAACTCCAACATTAGTTAGAAGTAATGATGTTAGAAAAGCTATATGTTTTAAGAAACACGCCTGGATATTTCGTATTTAATTAACAACACAATTCAATTAATGGAGCCACCACTATGTCAAGCCCTCACATGTCCTTTCGCCTAAACCATTACCAACTCGCCAAAGCATTAAGAATCCTTGTAACTCTTGAACCAGACCAACCAATAGCATCGTTATCCCAGGCAGCCAAGCTAATAATCATCGACTGGATATCAAAGCATTCCATACATACATCGTTAGAATGCGCTCAGGCAGATATAAACGCAGTCAATACAATCATCGCATTGCCTGTAGATCGAATCGATCCATATACAACCATTCAAAACATTATGGCTCAAGCAAAAGATCAATCTCAACCATTGTATGACCAACAAGCGTTTCAGATAAAAGAACAATCAAAGAAGTCAGCCCAACAAATACAAAGAGACATTGAAGATGCTAGATTATTTGAACAAATCAAACGTGAGGCACGAGAAGAACAAGAAGCAAAAGAGAAAGAGATTGACACACAAATAGAGTTATCTTTGCAAACAAGAAAACCACTCCCCAAGCCATCAGAATTTCATGATCCAAACAACACAGATTCAGATATAACAACTGTAACTGACTTCAGCCCACCAAAAGATTGGATTGACAGCGAGGAGTAAGCACAACTAATGGACGGGCATAACGTGGTGGAATTACACAGTTTTACGTTATGCCCGCTACAACGGCCACCACACGCTACACGCCACGTTCCCGACCGTCCATGCAACCATACCCACCGGACCGTTCCGCCCTGTCACAGCGTTTCTACGTCCCTTCTAGCCCCTATCCCGCCACGCCACCATACTATATACACGCCACCGACCAACTACCACAACGTAGCACTCACCCTCACCGTAAACCGCCTACGTGTTTTTCCGTTGACAAACCTACATGTATACGGTACAATAACACAAGATACAGCCATACCCTTTAGCCAGGCCACTACGTAGCAAACTACAAAGCATTCAACAGTCAAAGGAGAAAACTATGCAAGAAACAAATAAACTGGAAATAACAATAAATGATACCTTTACAGTAAAAACTATTACTTTCAAAGGAAGTATTGAAAGACTTATTGATTTTCTTTATGACGAGGGACTTGTCACAAAAATGGAAGTAAGTGAGGCAGATACAATTATTCAAGAAGATAAATAATAGTTATGCCTGAATTACACTAGCTTGATTTAATGAGTATAGTTCAGGCAAACAGCACAACAACTGGAGACACACATGCAACAGTTAAAGCCTAACCAAATAAGTGCCTGGCCAATCTTACGATGGTCCGAAGCAGCCAGCCTATTCAAAACTTTAATCCGCCATTGCCAGACTGACCAAAAACAATATCTTAACCTAACAGTTAGTATTGTTAGTCGCCGATTAGCAGATAAAATGCTTGGAATGCTCAAAGCCAGGCAATAGCTCGTAACTGAATTACATCTCTTAACTGAATTACAACCCTCACTTGGAGTTATCATGCGACTCACTCAAGCAAACTATTATCTTGTAATTCGCCAGCTTGAAAACACTATCAGCCGAGGAACAATAGTTGCAGGATATAAAACAAAAGAGCAGGCAGAAAAAGACAAAATTGACTTTCTAAAACGACTGCCTAATCATAACGTCTGGGTAATAGCCAGAGAAGATTATTAATTACAACCTTGATAGGAGCAAGCCATGAAGCCATTTCCCTGTAAATCCTGTCAAACAGAGCAAAACAAAAGTAAAGAACACATAACAATTAGTAGTGTTTGCAAAGAATATAAGGATTAAGATTGCTAACTTTTTCAGAATTGTCTAACTCAGGCAAGCAACGAAGTTGCCCGCTTTTAACCATCCATCTAAGGAGAATGTTCATGCCATATACCACTCACAACTATCGAACCAAGAAAGAAATTAAACTTGCCCTTGCAGCCGGAACAAAGATAACTTGCTTCCAGCCAGGGCCAGATGAAGGATGGATTGCTGGTAAGTATTAAATAAGATTCAAACAACTTAAAAAAGGAGTTAATATTATGAACAAGCAAAGCTACGAAAGTCAGTCTGATTATTTCTGTAAATGTGGAAAACCAATTAAAATGAACCTCTTTAGTAAGAAAAATAGAAAAGATCTTCTCTGCTACAAGTGCCACAGAATTTCAATTGGAAAGCCAGCTCATCATGTGCCGCGAAGAAAACGTCTTGACGCAGGACTGCCAGTGCATAACTAAATTGACTGCCTAATCACCAGGGCAAAGCACTCACAATCTTAATGTTTTGACCTGGTTATGAGTGAGTCAATTTAATAACCCCAACAATGGAGCCAGCCATGAAAGCTAAGACAAGCAACAATAAGAACTATTTCACACCTTTGGAAGCTATGCATACAGAAGCTGTTTGCCTTGGAATTTTTTGGACATTCGGGGCAATAGCCATAGTTGCCTTGCTAGTCTTCTTTGGAATCAACGAAGTAAAGGAAGTATTCCAGCCAATTGTTGATGCCTTGCAAGGTCAGCTAACTATCAAGTAAAAGTAAGCTATATTGCCAAATGTTTAGTTTAGCTGTTCACTTGTGAACGCCCATTATAAAAATTTGCACTGAGGGGAGATCATCGCAATTATGAAAGGCAAAACAATTCGTTTCTACAACAGATTTGGAATCCATATGGGATGGAAATACCTTGCCAATGTAACATACTTTGAACTGATTAACTGGCTCAAAGCTGGCAACACATTAAGATTTCAAAAGCAAACCCTGACTAAGCAATCCCACAGTAATGAAATCTTTGCAATCTTACGGAGATCATAACCATGAAAAAACTCTGTCCAGTTTGCAACACTCTCAATGAAGCAATCGGTTTTAATTTGACAGAAAAAGAGATTCATAACCTCCACAAGATTGACTTGTCTGAACACCTTTGCAAGACTTGCTACCAAAATGAACTTGCCACCAAGCTAGATGCAACAAAAGCTGAACTCATCCCCTTGAACAAAGAAAAAGAAATTACTCAGACCGCTTACCATAAAGCCTATGAAGCCTGGAAAGACGTCGCAACTTTGTACCAAGCCATAGATTACAACCTCAACATGAATAAACATGCAATCAAAATGAAAGAAACAACCAAGATAAGAGTGCCAAAAACTAGTGAACCAGTTAACATCGAGCTTCTTTGCCAACAGATTCTTGCCACCCTAAGTAAAGAACAACAACAAGCGATCATTCAAACCTTTAAAGCAACACAACAAATAGGAAACTAATCATGATTAAAGAACAAGCAATCGAACTTAGTAAAACTGCTTTTTGGAAAGATTTATCTTATGAAGAGATAGTAACGTTTCAACTTTTTGAACCTTTACTTTGTATGCCATTTGAAGTTTTTCATGAAGCATTAGAAAAATGTTTAAATAGGCCAGTATTTACACATGAACTTGGTTTAAACTATGAGGGAATAAAATTAGAGTTTCTAAAAGAAAAACCTGCACCAACATTTGAAGAAATTATTAATTTAATTCCTGAAGATAAAAGAGTTATTTTAGTATCAAAGTGAGGAGCATCACAATGTCAAGTCCAATCATAACATTTCGCCTATCAGCCCATCAACTTGCTCGCGGCCTGCAAATTGTTCGCAGCCTGGAGCCGAACTTCCAACTTACTAGCCTATCGCAACTGGTTAAGATCATCTACACAGATTACTTGATAAAAATGACTCTCGGCCAAACAGATGAAGTATCTCCAGACATTATGCAAGAAATCCAAGTTTTCATCCTCAATCCCAAAAAGAGAGAAATCAACTTGGCCTACCTAGCCGACGAGGAAAAATTCACTCATCAAGAGGTATAAAATATGAAAAGAATACACGTAAACAACATTGTTATTTGTAAAACATATTATGCAGTATGTGTTGGTTCAATATCAGCAATACAATTTGAAGAAATAATGATACCTAAAGCTACAGTACATAATTTCAGCACAGATTTTACTTATAACTGGTACCTGTCTGATATTGGTATTGAATATGAAAAAGAATCATATGTAAACAATCTTAATCGAATATTTGAAACAGAAGAAGAAGCTAGGAATTGGATAAATACTGAGGAGTATAAACAAGATTTAGAACGGCATCAAAATATATGTTCTTTTAGTAAATAATATCAAACAATCAATAATTAAAGGAAGTTAATAATGAGTAAAGCTCGCGTAGTTTCAACCAGAATGACCATTGAAGATCTTGCCAAAGCTCGTGACGGTCTACTGGCCAAAGGTATCGAACCAGCTGACCTAACAACAACTAGTCAGATAATCAAACTTACTTTTTATTATGGAATTATTTATCTCTGCCAAGATCCAAAATCTCCACCGAGTCAAGAAGCAATAGACTTTGTAGTGCAGAAATTCAGCCAGACAAAAGTAACCAGGGGAATAACCATAATAAAGGAGCAATCATGAGCATACCATCTGTAAATCAAGAACAAGTAATAGAAATATTAAACCAAAATAATCCTGATTGGCATCTTCAATATGCATCAAGACATCAATTACTCGATGTTGCAAGAGGCTATATCAAACCAATAGAACTAAAGGAACGTGTAATTCGAGATTTTTGGCCAGTTTGCTGTGCAACTTGGGAAGCAATTATAAAATCAAGTAAATAACTAAAATCAAGAAGGGCTTGCCATGAAAAATCTTCCACACTATAAGACACCAACTAACTTTCTCTGTCCAGCCTGCCATCAGCCCTGCACTATAATTGCCTTAGACAGTTCATTTGGCTATTCTGGCACTCATTGTACAGCTGGCCAAGCTGGTATTCACTATCCATCTGATTATGGCTCGTCTGTAACTGATTGCTGCGAGGCAGATGTACCAGATGCTGAGATGGATGAACCAGATTATTATGATTATGGAGATTAATTATGTGGAAAAAGTTTGGACCATGCAAAATTTGTGGAAAACGATTAAGATTAAAATCACCAAATGTTCTTCCAATACATTCAGTAAATAAAACTGTCTGTACAGGATCAAATCTACCAGGATTAAATCATTGTTATGAACTTATTAAAAAGGATATGAGTCATGGTAATGAAATACAAAGGTAAAACTCTTACTACCGAACAAGAAGCTCACGTCAACACCATTCTTGACGGCAACAATTATGCAATCCAAGCACCACCAGGTTCGGGAAAGACCTTTTTGCTTCTTGCAATGGCTCGCAAAATGTCAGGATACGGACTATCCATTTCATTCAACAAACTCCTAGCCCAGGAAGCCTCAACCAAGTTTTCCAGCAACATAATGTGCAAGACCGGTCATGCCTTAGCATATGGTGCAGTTGGTTATAAATACAAGAAGAAGCTCAGCAAACTGACAGGCAAACAACTGGCTGATACTTTCGATATTGGAGAGTGGCAGTTATACAATAGTCCTGCCAACAAAGGATACTTAATCCTCAATACAATCCGCAAGTACTGTTATTCCAGTGACGAAGTTATTCAGTACAAGCATTTGCCAAGATTAACAATTCTTCAGGATGCAGATCTAGATATTATGCGAGAAGATTTGGTGCACCATGCAAATCTGGTGTTTAACGAAATGGCCGATGTTAATAAACCTATACCAATCACCCATGATGTTTACCTAAAAATCTGGGCACTCACAAACCCAATCATTAATAAAGACTTTATCTTTTTTGATGAATACCAGGATAGCAACCCAGTAATTGCACAAGTAATTAAGAATCAATCTTGTCAAAAGATCTTTGTTGGTGATCAATTTCAGCAAATTTATGCTTGGCGCGGGGCAGTCAATGCCTTGCAGGATGATAATCTGGCAAAGCTATACATCACTAGAAGTTTCCGTTTTGGTGAAAACATCGCCAATATGGCAAATACCATAATCACAGGCTATTATCCATATCAGTTCGAATATGTGCCATTTCATGGCAACGACGATGTTACATCCTCTATTCATTATGAGCCACTTCCAGCTGTAGACGCAATCCTATGCCGGACAAACAAAGGAGTTATTTCCGAAACCATCGAAGCTCTGGGCAAAAATCTGTCAGTTCACATCCTGGGAGGGACTCAACAACTTACATACCTTATCAATTCTATAATTCAACTCAAATTGCAGGGATATTCAAATCATCCAGACTTATTCCTTTTTAAGAACTATATCGATCTTGTCGAGTATTCCAATTCTCCGATGGGAGGAGATATTAAGCCGATTCTAAAGTTAATCGAACTCTATGGCAGGGAACGATTGCTAAGCATTCTTGAATCAACTGTAGAAGATTCAAACGAAGCCGATGTAACCATAACTACTGCCCATAAAGCCAAAGGATTGGAATGGTCAAAGGTTCGCTTGGCTAATGATTTTAAAGTTCCGTCCGATAACGGAAATCCAACAACTGAAGAGACCAACATATTATATGTAGCAGCATCCAGGGCACTTCATCAACTCGACGTGAGCAAATGCGAAGCTTGTTGGCCTCATACATTTGACAAAGCCCGCAATGTTGCCTATGAACAATGGCAAGTAGATCAAATGATTGAACATGATACTAATGCTATGGAGGATTCAAAATGAACAAACGACAACTTAATAAAATAATCACCCTATATCGAGAAGGCTTATCTTGTGAAATCTGCCTATCTGTTATGCTAGACCTCATGAAGAACAAAAGTACCATTGAGATAGCAATGGCAATTCATATCTTTTACGAAACTATATTTGATCTTAAGGAGAAATAACATGCCAGTATTAACTAAAAAAGTTCACCAAGAAATGCTGATTGAATTAATTAATCGATATGACAATCTTAAAGAAAAGTTCAGCTCAAGATCATTAACCTCTGCTAGAGAAGGTGTAAAAGGGCATGGTTCTTGGATAGAGCCAGATAATCACTGTGCAACTCTTGGCTCTTCTCTAGAGCTCTCAATAGCTGTGGAAGATTTTAAGACAATCTTAGCTGAGATTAAGAAACTTAAGTAACGGAGCCAATTGTGATCAAACGCAAATTCTTGCCAGAACTCCTCGGAATGAACCTCTACCAGACTTCTCGCAACGAAACCTTTTATGCCTGGAATCATAAACATGCCATCAATAAAAGGCCAAACGAATTGATTTATTATGTTACAGATGTTGGTAAAAGAATATTAATTCTTAACAAATAACCTAGAGAAGTAAACTATGGACAAAACAATAGCATTTATTATTGGTATAACTATTGGAACGGGTGGAATGTTCCTTGCTGCTAAAAATGATTTAATAGTCAGTGATAAGATAATAGCTGAACTTGAAAAGAAAGCAAACCTTGTACCTGTCATAACTGTTGCCACCTTAGGCATGTGTAAAGTAACTCAAGGAGGCAAAACCTACATGCTGATTGATGTTACTAATGAAACGAAAGCACTTGATGAGGTTAAACAAAATCATTAAATCCTCAAAGGAGGTCTAATGTGCGAAAGATTACTAGAATACTTCATGCTTTTCTTACTCGCTTGCGTAGCATTCAGTCTTTTTTTACGCGAAAAAGTAAAAGCTCTTACGATCAGGATAGGAAAATAATGCGAATAGCTAGACTACATATTTGGAGGGTAAAATGAATACTACAAAAAATACTTTGTACTTCCTTGCATCTTTTATAATTGTAGGATTATTTGTCCTTCTCATTGATCAATTGTATCCAACACCTCCAATTGATCAAGCAACTTTGCAACTTTACTCTAATAGAAATGTTCTTACAAGTTTGGATAAATAACTTGGGTTTATCTATAAATTGAATAAGTATTTAAGGATTTTATGAAATAGTAAAAAGGCTAAAAAAATAAAGAAATTTGTTGACAAGGGCGATTCTTTATGTTACTGTACCCAAACAATACCGGATTTTACCGGAAAGCACCAAGGGCCGTAAAAAGCCGTTTTAAAGTCGGGCATATCGCCCATTCTACAAACCCCCTAATTAGGAGAATCAAAAATGAGCATGATCAAAGTAGTTAGCAACCAGGCAGCCAGGGAAATTACCGTAACTGAGCCGGCAGTCCTCAATCTTGGGACAATTGAGGAAATGGTACAGGCTCTCGGTGAGGATCTTACCGTGAACATGATCAAGAACCAGCTGAAGGTTTCTTTTCGCGCTGTTATTCGTCGCAAACTTGAAGAGAAGGACGACAATAACGAGTTCAGCAATACTGACGAAGCCATCACTGCTGAGGATTTCAGCGACTGGAAACCGACTCTTCGCATTACCAAAACTCCCGAGGAGAAAGCTCTGGAAGCATTGGGTAATCTGCCTCCGGAAATTCGTGACGCAGTTCTGGCCCAATTCAACAATCGGTAAATTAGTAAAGTAGTGGTGGCGGAAAATACGAAACAGCTTGAAAGATGATAGCTGGACATGGGTAGACGCGCTGGTATTCAGAGGTGAGAGTAAAGCTCAAACCATTCTCTCATTGCAGGTTCGAGTCCTGCCCACTACTTTTTAACTCTTACTGCCGGAAACGCATTGGATAGCAAGTCCATGCGCACCATTCGACCTGAATTGACAGGTATCGCCAGCATGACGATGTTGGAATCGGCTTCTTAGTAAAGT
>Ga0209319_1002107_pt1 | contig 13451 bp, 13 predicted proteins | sample RifGroE2_FD_184000 | JGI IMG/M metagenome (GOLD analysis project Ga0209319, IMG submission 184000) | Groundwater microbial communities from Rifle, Colorado - Groundwater E2 (SPAdes) (version 2) | ecosystem: Environmental > Aquatic > Deep subsurface > Groundwater | place: Rifle, Colorado, United...
GCAAAAAGAGAAAAGAAATCATTGATTGTGTAGGAATTAAAAAGGTTAGAATAGCACCAAGGAAATTTCATTATGATATTAAAGGAATTGAAGCAAAAGCTAGTTTGAGCGACTTTAAGAATGGATTCTGCTGCGCAAGTGCTTATACATATATCATAAGTACAGTTAATACTATTCCTATTGAATTGATACCAAAAGATATCGGATTAATAGAAGTGAATCTTGATATTTTTGAGTTAAAGAAATACTCTCAGAAGATTTCAGACATGAAGGGCATTGTATTGGTTCGAAGGGCAAAGAAAAGAATTGACTCAAGATTCAAATCGGAAGAAAAATATCGTAAATGGTGCGCTGATAGTTTGGAAAGAGTTGCTTACAGAAGTAGTAGCGAATTGCTGTTCTGGCGTAACTATATTGAGTTTAGTAATAATAAGTAAAAAATAAATAATTGGAGGAATGTTATTTTGATTAGCTCAATAATGAATAATATTAGAGTTGCCAAAGTAAATTGTTTTAATGAAGAAAGATTAGGTGCAGGAAAAGGATTTTTAGTTTGGTTAGTTGCAAATAATGGTTATGATTTTGGGACATATAGAGATAATGATTATGAAGAAGATTTTCCAAGAAAAGAAGTAATGTTTATAGATAATACAATTGATGAAGCACTGCATCAAGCATCAGATTTTCTACTTGGATTAGAATTACAAGAAGTAACCAGAAACATTAAGGAAAGTGGAATTATTATTGGCGAATCTTTAAAGTTGTTGAAAGTTTAGTTTTAAGGGAGGAGAGGAACAAAATGGATAAAGATAAAATAATATTAAGTATTTTAATGAGTGTGTTAATTGATGAATATAAATATAAACCAACACAAATTACAAATGCAATGGGAGAAAAATATGAAAAGTTTTTATCTTGGGGAGAAAAGGTAAACAATGAAGAGTTTAACAAAGATTTAGAAAAAACAATATATGAATTATTTTTAGAATATGTTAATTTACTTTAGAACAATTATAGTTTTTAAAGGAGGTGAAAATATGAATATAGTAATTAATGATAAAAAACATATCCCATTTGAATTACCAAAAATGCCTTTTATAATTTCTATAGAAAGTAAAGAATTTAGGTTAGTGACAGACAAGGGACTTGAACATGGATATTATTTTTTCTTAACTGATTTAAATAGTGGATCAACTTGGACGGCAGACCAATATACTCATGGTTTTCTTAAAAATAAGTTAATTTCTAAAGAATGGTCGATTATTGAATCAACTTTAACTATTGAAAATAATTAAGGAGATGATAATAATAAGAAAAGTAAGATTCCTAAAAGATTTTAATTCTTTCGAGAAAGACACATATCGAGTTATTATGGAAGAAACTGCATTACATTATCACATTCAAGTTAATTTAGATAGTGATGAGTTATATTGGATTCATAAGGTAGATAATGGTGTTTTATATCAAGTTGTAGAGAGGAGTTAGAAAATGCTTAATGTTTTAGAACTTAAACGATTATTATCTGATATCCCAGATAATGCAATTGTTTATGTAGAAGCAGATCATGGACAGTCTTCAGAACAAGCCCATAGTATATCTGCATCTGATGAATATTTTGAATATAATGAATCACCTTATTATGGAGAAGATATTGGTTGGAAAGATATTTCTGAGTGTGATATAAATTTAATTACTGCCGTATTAATTAGTTATTAAAGTATTATAAACTAGGAGGGGGAAATAACTATATGAGACGAGAAGATATCAAAATTGGTCAAAAAGTCGTTCCTCATTCAAAGAGCAAAGGAAGTCATTTTGATTCAAGTTGTTGGAGAAAAGTAAAAGAAAATAAAGATCCATATTTATATGTAATAAGAATTGATGGAAATACAATTGTTTTAGATGATAAAAGAGATGCTGAGTTAGGTGATTATTTCTTACCAGAAGATTTTGAGTTATACATAGAAAATAATAGGCAAAACAATAATGAAAGTAGGAATATTAATATGAAGAAATCAGAGTTGAATAGTTCAATGCTTTTTAAAATGCGCGATGGTAATTTATGTGTTTTACTAGAAACAATTAATGATAAAGTGTTCTATAAGAGACAAGAGATTATAGATGGTTCATATTCTGGTCAAATTTCATTAAATGATTATGATGATAATGTATTAATTATCGGAGATCAATATGAATCTGACTTAGAGTATGAAATTGTAGCCATCAAACAATGTCAAAGTTGTACTGAAGCATTACGATTAGTTGTCATTAGCACAGAACCGGAAGAATGGGATTGGGTAGAAGAGACAGAGACAGAAAAAGATGTAGAAGAACAAAAAGTTGAAAACACTGTCCAAAATATTACAATTAATATTACTATTGATTCATCTAATAAAGATTCGTCACAATTTAGAGAATTAATTAATGGACTTAGCAAATATGCAACTCAATATTCAAAAGTGTAAAACCAAGAATCAAGCTATGAGTGCGTTGCAGGGTTCGGTACTTGGCATGAAATCAAAATTTTAAGCCATAATTTAGAGATGCAAATGCAAAAATAAAGTTTGCATAATTGTTTGGAGTGTGTTATACTTATTAAGTGGTTAATAAATAAATAATATTTTAGAGAAAGGACTGAGTGGTTGAAGAATAAAGGAAAATGTAGAAGACCAATCAAATTCAATAAATCTCCACCTTCTTTCAATATATTTTAATAGATTATGTGCATTAAATAATAAAATAAAATAATTGAAAGAAGGAATACATATAATGGCAAAGAAAGAAGAGCAATTAGGTCTTAAAAAAGGTAAGGCACAATTCTTACTCATTGGAGAAGCAAAAGTAAATGATTATACTTTTACAATGGATAAAGATACTACAAAATCAGATTGGGTTTGGAATCAAATGAATCTTGGCGTAGATTGTGGAAATGGCAATGTCATATATTCAGATATGATGGGTGGTTACGGATCAGAAAGAGATAATGTTGTATATGTTCATGGTATAAAAGAAGTAGATGGTAAAAAACAAGAAGATTTTGATAATAAATTCACCATTGATTGGGATGATAGATTCGATGAAACAATTCTAGAATCTGTGGCAGATTCTTGTTTTATCAAAGTTGGGCTTGAAAAAGATGTAAAAGAAAAGACATTCAAAAATAAATTCTTATCTGCTTATGATGCAATCCAATACATACAACAACATCTTGAAAATGGAATGATCGTTAATGTAAAAGGAAAATTAAAATATCAAGCATACAATGATAGTGTTACTATTAAAAAAGAAGTATCTTCTGTGTTCTTATCTAAGGCCAAACCAGAAGAGTATAAAGCAGTATTTACACAAACAATACTTTGTGATGCAAATGCAGTTGGTAAATTGGATAAAGAAAAAGCATCATTTCCAATTACAGGATATGTTGTTGATTATGTTGGAAAATATGATGGTAAAGAAATAAAGAAAACAGTAGCATTTACAAAAACATTTGAATTAGAAGTTGATAAGGTAAAACCAGAAAACACAAAAAAATTCATTGCTAAATTTTTAAATCCTGCTAAAAAAGGTACATTAGTAGAAGTAACAGTAGAGGGAGAAATGCTTGAAGGAGCAAGTGTAGTAAGTATTACTCTAGATGATCTTCCAGAAGATATTAGAGAACTTATTGAACTTAATGTTATCACGGAAGAAGAGGCTCTTAGTAAATGTGCTATTGGTGGTAGCAAGGAAAAAAGAATGCTTATTAAACGCCCCTTAATTACATTTGAGGGAGAGGGCGAAACAAAAGTTCCTATTTTGGCAATTAATAAAGACAAATATAAAGAAAGCGATTTAGTTTTCTTAGCCCAATTTATTGAAAAAGAAGAAGAAACAGAGGAAGAAACAGAAACGGAAAATTTAGAAGAAAGTGTTAATAAATTTGAGAAAAAATTAGATAAGAAAAAAGAAGACGATACAGAGGAGGAGGAGGAAGAAGAAACAAATGACGAAGCTTGGATGAAATTATTAGATGACTAATGTAAAAATCTTTTAATTATACAATAATAATTGGATAGAGAGTATCTATTTATTCTCTATCCCCAGTATAAAATAAATAATAAAATAAACATGGAAACATGTAATTGAAGGAGATTAAAATAAATGGGTTTTGTTAAAAAAGAAGAAGTATTAGCTTATGTGGGTGGTAAAGCATTAATATTTGGGGCAACTAGTTCAGGTAAATCAACTGCAGCAGGTACATTTCCAAATATTAATTTAGTAGATAGTGAGGATGGAAATACTTATTATCTTGAAAGCAATCCAAATATCCTTGGTATTATGCGTACAACATCGGCATCTGAGGTACAAGATACACTAGATGAATTAAATGATGAAGAAGCATTAAAAGATTTTGATACAATCGTAATTGATAGTGGTACTAAACTATATGAAAATATGCAAACTGCAGCATTTGAAGTTGTTGAAAAAAGAATGAGAAAACAATTACGAAAAGGGAAAGACGTTGATATAGAGGATGCAGGGTTAAGTGTTCGCGATTGGGGTCATATTAAAAGATGGAATCAAGCATTAAAAACTGCTTATATTATATTTTCTTCTCAAGGAAAATGGGTTGTTGAAGTTGCCCATCAAAAAGACGTATTTAGAGATCCTACGGATGATGAAAAGAAAAAGGGTATTGATAGGGTTAAAATTGGAGAAGCACCAGATTTGGCAAAGAAAGCAGAATATGATTTTGACATTGTAATGCAAATGTTCACAAAAGAAGATAAAGATGGCAATGTCACGTATTTTGGTAAAATTTATAAAGATAGAACAGGAGTAACAAAAAAAGGAGAAATCATAGAAAATCCTTCTTTTGAAATTTGGAGAGCAAAATGGGAAAGCACAAAGAAATTTGGAATTAAAAATGGTGTTGATTTGTCAGTAGGAGTAAATAAAGACAAAGAATCTATGGAAGCAGAAGATGAAAAAGCTGAAGAGATTTCTAATAATATTAAAGCACTTCTCAAAAATAGTTCTGAAGAAAATCAAAAGAAAATTGGTAAGAAAATTAGAGACCTAGAGATTAATATTAAGGACTTAATCAATAATGATATTGAAAAACTCACAGAAGTTCTAGAGTTCGCTACAATGCTTAAATAAATACATCTTATACCTATGAATTTAATAGGGATTATTGAAAAAACAATAATCCCTATTCCTAGTCAAATGAATAGAGGTGGTTCAATGGAAGAGAAATTAACTAAGAAGCAAGTACAAGAATCTTGGTTGGAATTATGTGACTACTTGTTTAAGGAAATACTACAGTATGAAGAAGGTAAAAAATTTCCTAGATATTTAGCATTGAGACTCAAGGGTTTAAATAAAGGAACTTTCATGGCAAATAAAAAACATAAACCTTTAGCAAGTTATGATTTTAAAATAATATTAATTACCTGTAAATTTTGTAAATATAGTATTCTTCAGTATTTAGGGCCAAATAGAGAAAAGGCAAATGATGAAAGACATTTAATAAATATTATATTAACATTTATAGAGCAAGAAATAAACAATGTTGTATCAAGATTATCCAATGCTAAGAAAGCAGAAGAAAAAACAATGAATATAGAATTAGACAATCAATTACATGAGGGAGTTGAATATAAAGCAAAAGTAAAAAAAGTAAATAAGGAATTAGAGGGGTTATGGTAAATGGTTGTAGCAAAGAAAGCAACAAAATCTACTAAGAAAGAACCAACTGCGTATGAACAACAGCTTATCGATGCCGTACAAAAGATTAAAGAATTTAAATTAAATTGTGAAGCAAACATAGTTTCCATCATGTATAAGAATCCAGAATTGATTTATACAAATGAAAAAATGAGAGTAGAAGATTTTAGTAATAATATTTGGAGAGTTTATTTCAATATAGCTTATGATATTATAATAAAGGAGAAAAAACAATCTTTAGATGAAATTACAGTAGGTTTGTATCTTGAAAAACATGACAAATTGAAAGTTAAATATGAAGAATATCTCGGCTATGATACAATTGAAAAAGCAAAAGAGTATGTTAAGGAAGAAAATTTAGTTGGTTATATTGAAGAATTATACAAATGGAATGCAGTATTAGGATTGTTAAAAGCTAAATTCCCTGTATATGATCAATTGAGTAAATTTGTTGATATGAATTTAGAACAAATATATGCTTATTATGAAACACATTTGAATCATATATTTATCAATGCAGAAGGAGATGTCAAGAGTTATAACTTATGTGAAGAAATTCATGACTTAGTTGACGAAATGGATAAAGGGCTATCAGTTGGTATGCCACTATATAATTCTCCTATTTTAAATAAAGAAATAGGAGGTAATTTAGAAGGTCATATCACAATGCTAGGAGCTTTAAGTGGAGCAGGTAAAACTACTACTACTATTGAATTAATATTACCACAAGTTTTAAAATATGATGAAAAATTATGCGTAATGATAAATGAAGAAGATGTAACCAAATGGAGAAAAGAATTAATTATATGGGTGGCTAATAATATATTCAAAAAGGACTTTCAAAAATATAAGCTAAGAGATGGTAAATTTTCTCCAGAAGACAAAGAATTATTACATCAATGTGCCGATTGGATTGAAGAAAAGAAAAATAATAAAAATATTACTATAATTCCATTTCCAAAATATAATGCATCATTAGCAATTAAAACAATTAAGAAATATCATTCGTTAGGATGCACAAAATTTATATTAGATACTATGAAGGCAAGTACAGATATAAATTCAACAGATCAAATTTGGACAGAAATGACAAAAGATAGTGTAGTAATTTATGATTGTATTAAACCAGCAGGAAAAAATGTTCACATTTGGATTACGTATCAACTGGGCAAAAGTAGTACAAAACAAAGACATTACACTAATGATAATATTGGACTTGCAAAAAACATAGTAGATGTTGCATCTACAAATTTAATGATTAGAAAACCTTTTGATGATGAGTTTGAAGGAGGTAAAAATGAACTAAAATGTTTTAGATTAGAAGGAAAAAATAAATTAACACGCATACCATTTAAACTTGAAAAAGGCAAGCATTACACTATTACTTTTGTTACGAAGAATAGATTTGGAAGTACAGATGAATTCCAAATTATAGCAGAAAATGATTATTCAAGAAATACTTATAAAGAACTTGGAATTACTAATATCCCAATGGACTTCTGATAATTGAAAGTAGGTGAACATACTTGAATGACCTCTATTGAACTTAAACAATACGTATTAGACAATGATAAATTACAAGAAATACTAAAATCCCTAGACTGTCATGGGATTAAAGAATACACTAAAGAATTTCGTTGTGGATTACCTAATCATACATCTAGTAATAATATTGCCATAAATAAAGAAACTTTGTCTGTAAAAATATTTCAATCTGATAGTGAGATAATTAGAGGTGATCTGCTGACATTAATTATGACTATAAAGAATATATCATTTCCAAAGGCAAATAAATATTTACATAAATTATTAGGGTTAGAATATAAGTTTAAAACCAAAGAAGAAAAACCTGATAAAAAAGATCCATTAAACGTATTTAAAAAGGTTAAAAGAAAAAGATGTATTACTAATCTAGATGACGTTGAGATGTATGATGAGGGTATTATTAAGGAATATATACCACTGCCATACATTGAGTGGATTAGAGAGGGTATTCTGCCATTTACGTGCGATGTTTTTAAAATAGGTTATAGCGCAGAAAAGAAAAGAATAGTTATTCCTGCTAGACAATGGTGTGGAGAAGAAAATGATTTCATCGGTATCATGGGCCGAACAACAATTAAAGAATGGGAAATGTTAGATATACCAAAATATTTTCCACTTAAAAAATACTTTAAGTCTCTAAATGTTTATGGATTACAAGAAAATTATAAAACTATTCAAGAATCTGGATTTTGCGTAGTTGCAGAAAGTCAAAAATCAGTCCTTAAAAGGCATAGTAGAAAAGATGGTACTGTGGTTGCCATTGAGAGTCATGATATATCTGACGAACAAGTTAACATATTAATAGGGTTGAATATTGATATCGTAATTGCTATGGATAAGGGTATTGACTTACAACATATTAGAGGACTGTGCAACAAATTTTATGGTATACGAAATATTTCATACATCTATGATAAATATGACCTACTAAAAGATAAACAGGCTCCGATGGATTTAGATAATAAGATGTATAACTATCTATTGAAATATAGGGTAGTTTACGATGAGAACGAACATAAACAATATATAAAAGAGAGGGATAAACGGCTTGAGAAAACAGTTTGAAGAAATTCAATTAATAGCAAATAAATTAGATTGTGACGAAATATATTCTTGGTCTAAATATAATCAATATAAAGGAGATAAATATACTTTCTTCCTTAAATATATACTTAAAATTCCAGAGGATAGACATGACTCAATATACGGAGTATTTGGTAATGTTGCTCACGATACAATAGAATCATTTTATAAGAATGAATTAGATAGAAATGGTATGTTAGAAAGGTTTGAAGAAAAACTATTTGAATTTACTATAGGTGGTTTAAAATATGATAGATGCGATGAAGATAAAAATAAAAAAATAGGCAATAAATATGAAGCATGTTTAAGGCATTTCTTCAAAAATCATCAGCGAATACCACACAAATTAAAGTTAGAAGTTTTTGTTCCTATAAAGATAAATAATATTTTAATTCAAGCTTATGTAGATGCTATACATATGGAAAAAAGAGATGATAAAGATATACTGTTTGTTACAGATTGGAAAACATCTAGCATTTATAAAGGTAAAAAGATTGATAAGGAGCGTGGTCAATTATTACTTTATAGTTATGGTGTCCACAAAAAGTTAAATATACCAATGGATCAAATTGTAGCTAGATGGGCGTTCCTTAAATATGTAGAAGTGGAATGTATGCAAGCAAATGGAAAATTAAAAAGTCGCATTATTGAAAGAAATTCCATAGGAAGTAGTTTATCGTCAAATGCTAAGATGTGGTTAAAGAAATCAGATATTAAATTCAGCGAAGAAGAAATAGATGATTATCTTAATAAAATGGTAGTTGACAATTCAATAGAATGTTTACCTGATGATGTAAAGAGTAAATTTGTAGTTAAAGATTGTTATGTTGAAGTATCTCTAGATGATGAATCTATTCAAGAATTATTAGATGATATTGTTAAGACAGTAGAGGAAATTAAGGAGAAACAAGCTGATTATAAAAACACCTTAGATAATAAAATATGGTGGCAAGATGTTACTGACTTAGAGAGTTATTTCTTGGCGAATTTGAATGGGTATTCAGCAAAAATTCACGCACCATATAAGGCATATTTAGAGTCATTGGATATGTTTAAGGATAAAGAAAATAGTAAAGTTGAAGAAGAAGAGGATTTGACTTGGTTGACTGAGTTATTAGATTAGGAGGAATGAATATGGATAATATATTTTATGATTTCGAAGTTTTCGTAAAAGATTGGATGGTTGTATGTATTAATCAAACTACTAAGGAAAAAACTCAAATTGTAAATAATCCTGAAGAGTTACGTGAATTTTATGAAAAACACAAAGAAGATATCTGGATTGGATATAATAGTCGTAATTATGATCAATACATACTTAAAGGTATTTTGTTAGGTATGAATCCTTATACTATTAATAATGAAATTATTATAAACGACAAAAAAGGTAATCAAGTTGTAAAAAAATCAAACAATTTTCCATTAAATAATTTTGATATTTCTACTGGTTTTCATAGCTTGAAACAATTAGAAGGATTCCTTGGATCTAAAATAAAGGAATCATCAGTACCATTTACTATAAATAGAAAACTAACACCTGAAGAATTAGATGAAGTATTAGAATATTGTACCCATGACGTTGAACAAACAATTGAAGTATTCAATCATAGAAAAGAAGAATTTGACAGTCAATTATCTTTAATTCAAGCTTTTAATATGCCAATGACTATGTTTACAAAAACAAAAGCACAACTTTCAGCTATTATTTTAGATTCACAAAAAACTGAAAGAAATGATGAATTTGAATTAACTATTCCGGATACATTGATGATATCTGATAAATACAAGTATATCGTGGATTGGTATAAAGTTAAAGAGAATATGAATTATAAAAAAAGTTTAATCACAGATGTGGCAGGGGTTCAACATGTATTTGCTTGGGGAGGAATTCATGGAGCAATCCCCAATTATTCATATGAAGGAATTATACTTTGTTGTGATGTTGCTTCGCTTTATCCTGCATTAATGATAGAATATGGATTTGTAAGTAGAAATGTAAGTGACTCTAGTAAATACAAAGAAATAAGGGACACTCGTTTAAAACTTAAAGCAGCAAAAAACCCCATGCAATTACCTTATAAAATTGTTCTTAATGCAACGTATGGTGCTATGAAAGATGAATATAATAATTTATATGATCCTTTAATGGCTAATAATGTGTGCATTGCTGGACAATTATTATTACTAGACTTAATAGATAAAATTGAGCCATTCTGCGAATTAATACAATCGAATACAGATGGTTTATTCCTTAAAATTAATAACATTGAAGATATTGAAAAGATAAAAAACGTAGCAAAAGAATGGGAAATAAGAACAAGATTAGATTTAGAATGGGAAATATTTGATAAGATTTTTCAAAAAGACGTTAATAACTATATTATTATTGATGCTAAAGGAAAGTATAAATCCAAAGGGGCATATGTAAAAAAACTAAATGCAATTGATTATGATTTACCAATTATTAACGATGCTTTAATAAATTATTTTGTAAATGGTAAACAAATTGAAGATACTATTAATGAATGTAATGATCTTATCAAATATCAGAAGATTGTTAAAGTATCAAGATTATACCAACACGCTTTGTATGGAGATGTAAAAATAAACGAAAGAGTATTAAGAGTTTTTGCTAGTATGGAGGAATCATCCCCAGGAGTATTCAAAGTAAAAGGAGAAGATAAAATTGAGAAAATAGGTAATACTCCAGAACATTGTTTTATTTACAATGAAGAAGTTTTACATAAAAGTATTCCGAAAGAATTAAACAAGCAATACTATTTAGATATGGCAAATAAAAGATTACATGATTTCTTAGATCCAAAAGTTAAGAAACATAAATTACCTAGTGATATTAAATTTATAACGAATGAGATTAGAGATTCTATTTGTGATATTATTGAAGAAAATACAGATACTAATTTTATTGATTTATTAAATATTATCTTCGAAAATGTAAAAGTTAGTGCTAGACAAATAAATATTCTTATTATATTGAACTATTTTATTAATTATGGAAAGAATAAAAAACTTATGCAAATTCTTGATCTATATAATAAACATGGCAAACGTAAACAATTAAAAATAAAGGATCTTGAAAAACTAGAAATAAAGGAGAATATATTAATCAAATATTCTCAAGATAAAACTGAAAATCAGTACAGAAAATTAGATATGATTGGTTATATAAAAGAAATGTCTGCTACCTTTGAAGATAAGCAATTATCTATTAAGGAACAAATTAAAAATGAATTGGAATATGCTGATACGATTTTCACCATTTATGAACAAGCTGGAGACAATTTCTATATTGTTATTGATTTGAAAAATACTGATAAATTTAAACCGCATATCATTTTGAGACAAATTAATTCAGGGGAGGAAATAAAGACAAAGATTAAAGAAGTAAATGTATTTATGAATAATCCTTTTAAATTGTTCTCTGTTTTAAAAATTAATGAATTTAACCATCAAAAGAAAAGTATAATGATTGATGGTAAATGGGGAAAATCAAGTGAAACTGAAAAAATATTATTTGACTATGAGGTGTATTAATTGGTAACTAAAAATAAAATAACCTATGAATTCAAGGGAGTCGTAGTCGCAAACCCTTATAATACAGATGATTATAAAATATATGCTCTAGAAGTTGATGATATTAAATATCCGCATATAGCGAAAAATTCGTATGGAAATGTCAGCATTCTAGGAAATTTACCAGACCTTGAAACGGGCATAGAGTATAGTATAAAATCAGAAGAAAAAGAAGGTAAGAATGGAATATCGTATAAAGTAATTAACATAGGAAGGGATATGCCTAAAACAGAAACATCGACTAGATTATTTCTGCAAAGCATATTAGATAGTAATAGTCATGTTGATGAAGTAATGAGGGAATATCCAGATATTATTGATAGAGTTATTAATAATCGTTTAGATGACATTGATTTAAAGAAACTATATAATATTGGAGAAGTTAGATTTGAGGTTATTAAAAGAAAAATAATTGAGAATTTTGTATTAGGTGAGTTAGTTACAGAATTTAAGGGATTTATTGAATTCAAAGTCTTAAAGGCATTATATGACAAATATGGTTCTGTAGATAAAATCAAAGAAAAATTACAAGACAACCCATATTTCTGTCTTTGCGGATTGTCAAGAATTTCGTTCAAAACAGCCGATAAGATACTCCTATCGTTTAATAAAGATTGTATAGCAACAAAAAATAAAGGAGACGTTCCTCCAATTGATTTTACTTTTGATTTGCAAACTTCTAGTCAAAGACAAAAATCTGCAATTATGTTCTTACTCGAAGAAAACGAGAATACAGGTAATACAAAAATGAATATAAAAGAATTAAGGAAACAATCTGAATCATTGGCAAATAAATGTATTGAACACTTTGTTGATATTGTTAAAAGTGACAAAGATATTCATTTTGATAAAGTAAATAAAACTGTGGCATTAGAAGAAACATATCAAACAGAAGAATATATTGCTAATAGGATTTTAGAAGGATTGAAGGTAGAAAATAAGTGGAATATTGATACTGAAAAATATAAGAATAATGGGAGTATTATTCTTACCGATCAGCAACATAAAGTTTTACCTATGGTGTGTAATTCTAATGTGTGTATTCTCAATGGGTTTAGCGGGAGTGGGAAGAGTGCTACAACTAAATCAGTAATTGATATGTTAAAGGATACTAATAAATCATTTGTTATATTCTCTCCTACTGGGCGAGCGAGTAAAATTATCTCAGAATTTACTAAAGAACCAGCATCTACAATACATAGAGGATTATTATATAAACCTCCCATATGGGGATATAATGAAGAATCAAAATTACCATACAACGTAGTGATCGTGGATGAATTCGGGATGTGTGATGTTTTCTTAATGAAACATTTATTAGAGGCAACTGACTTCACTAAAACTAAATTATTAATGATTGGAGATTCGAACCAAATTCCTTCTGTTGGGGCAGGTAATGTATTCCATGATTTAATCAATTCAAATTTAATTCCTATAGTTTCTCTTACTGAAATTTTTAGATATGGAGAAGGAGGGGTACTTACTGTAGCAACTAATACTAGAAATAGTAAGAAATTCTT
>Ga0209319_1002109_pt1 | contig 13447 bp, 11 predicted proteins | sample RifGroE2_FD_184000 | JGI IMG/M metagenome (GOLD analysis project Ga0209319, IMG submission 184000) | Groundwater microbial communities from Rifle, Colorado - Groundwater E2 (SPAdes) (version 2) | ecosystem: Environmental > Aquatic > Deep subsurface > Groundwater | place: Rifle, Colorado, United...
AATTTATTTCGGGATCTGATATACAATGCATTGGGATCCTAAAACAAGTTCAGGATGACGGGATCAATGACTTTTGAGACAGCCTCTTCTTCATATAATGATTGATGGTAATGATTAGGTAGTGGAGATCAGGAAAAAGATTATTGACCACAGAACTGCCAATGTATAACTTTGCTATCGCAATTGAATACCCCAAACAAAAACTACAATTGTCGGTTTTAGTTAGAAAACACCCAATGAAAATTCTAAAAACTAAATTCGGATTAAATCTGAATGAGACCGAGCGAAGAAAACATCTGGAATATTTAAAAGCTCTGCAGAATGATGAAATTCATTTTAGTACTTTTCAGTTTATGTACGACAATCTGAATATTATCGATTCCAAATCATCTGCACTATTGACCTTTAATTCACTGATCATCGCCGTACTTGCCATTTGGACATCCAATATTTCAACCGGAATTTTTCTATACGTTTATGCCTTTATTCTGATCCTATTCCTGATTTCTTCTTTGTTATGCCTGCTTACCGTTTTTTTGCACTGGTCTCCATCAGATCAACTGAAAGATATTAAAAAGCACATTGATTTGCTTTTACAAGTAAGAGAACAACGAACCATAAAATACAGATACGCCTGGTATTTGGCCTATTTGGGAATTCTGCTTATGATTATTGCCAAGGTTTTTGATGTGATTGTTTAGTCAGCTCAGGTACTTCTAATTTTAAAAATTGGAGAATTCGCTGTACCACAAAAAGACCAGAAATATCAGTTATTTGATACAACCTCCTATGACTTTGAATTGGTCTTTTTTTAACTTTACCTTCCTATTTTAAAACCTAAACCAATCTCGGATGACCCTCAAATTTTCCTTATTCCTTTTTTCTTTTTACTGGGTTTTATGCCTGAATGCCCAAAAGTCAAAGCAATTCACTCCCGGCGAAATCTGGAACGACAACAACGGCAAACATATTAACGCGCACGGTGGTGGAATCCTTTTCCACAAAGGTGTTTATTACTGGTATGGCGAGCACAAAATCGCCGGAAAGATTGGCAACTCTGCGCAGGTTGGGGTAAGCTGTTATTCGTCAAAAGATTTGTACAACTGGAAAGACGAAAGCATTGCCCTGAAAGTGGACGAAACCAATCCTGAAAGCGACATTGCCAAAGGCTGCATACTCGAACGTCCGAAAGTGATTTACAACGCTAAAACCAAAAAATTCGTGATGTGGTTTCATCTGGAGTTGAAGGGGAAAGGATACTACGCCGCCCGAAGCGGAGTAGCTGTCAGTGATAAACCAGAAGGTCCGTTTACCTTTTTAAAAAGTTTCCGTCCGAATGCCGGATATTGGCCTGTAAATGTGCAATCTTGTCATAAAAAACCGGTTTCGCCCGATGTTAAAGATTCATATTGCGGGGGGAAAGGCTGTCTGCCTGCACCTGTCGATTCGGTAAACCTGCTTGGCCGTGATTTCAAAGGCGGACAAATGGCCCGTGACATGAACCTTTTTGTTGACGACAACGGCACTGCCTACCATATTTATTCTTCTGAAGAAAATAGTACCCTTCATATTTCAAAGTTAAGCGACGATTATCTCTCCTGTTCCGGCGAATATTTTCGCGTTTTTGCAGGAAGATACATGGAAGGCGCAACGATGTTTAAACGTCAGGGCAAATATTATATCATTGCCTCCGACTGTACCGGATGGAACCCGAACGCTGCCCGCTCAGCCGTTGCCGATCAGATTTTTGGAGACTGGAAAGAGTTGGGAAATCCGGCCATTGGCAAAGATTCAGAACTAACCTTCCGTTCACAAAGCACTTTTGTATTGCAGGTTCAGGGCAAAAAAGACAGTTATATTTTTATGGGCGACCGCTGGACACCTGATAATCCAATTGATGGACGATACGTCTGGCTGCCAATCTCGTTTGAGAACGATGCACCGAAATTGTACTGGAAAGAAGTTTGGAATCTATAGTTGGGATAAATATCACATTTTAAATGTTACCAGTTGTGCAACCCGTATCTCGTAACCCGTATCTCGTAACAATCTAAAATAAACATCAATGAAACGTATTTTAATCATTCTTTTTGTTCTTTTCGCTTTCAATACCAACATGTTCGCGAAAATCACCCTTCCATCGGTAATTGCCAGTAATATGGTTTTACAGCAAAATTCAAATGTTATCATCTGGGGCTGGTCTGACGCGGGTGAAACAGTTAAAATTGTAGCAAGCTGGAACAACAAAGACACCATCAGGGCAAAAGCCGACAACACATCAAAATGGTCAACAACCATTAAAACCATTGGCACCGGTGGCCCGTACTCCATCCAGATTCTTGGAAGCAGTAAAGTAAAGTTAGATAATGTCATGCTGGGCGAAGTTTGGATTTGCAGTGGTCAGTCGAACATGGAAATGAGTGTGAACTGGAAACTGATCAATGGTGAAGAAGACGCTGCAAAAGCTAACCATCCAAACATCCGTATCTTTCATGTCCAAAAAATAGGAGCCGAATATCCGCAACAAACCTGCAACGCCAGTTGGACGGTTTGTTCTCCTGAGACCATGCGTTCAACCAGCGCAGTTGGCTATTTCTTTGCCCGTGAATTGCAGCAAAAACTGAATGTTCCGGTCGGAATCATCGTTTCGGCCTGGGGTGGAACTCCTGCCGAAGTATGGATAGAGAAAAGCCGTATCGAAAGCGATCCGGTTCTGAACAGACACAAATACAGTGAGCATTTCGACTGGTGGCCAGGAAATTCAGGCACATTGTACAATTCGATGATAGCGCCTTTTGTACCTTACGGAATTGCCGGCGCCATCTGGTACCAGGGCGAATCGAACTGTGGAAACTATCAGATTTATTCATCACTGATGAAAACCCTCATCAAAAACTGGCGCAGCGACTTTAAAAAAGATTTTCCATTTTACCTCGTGCAAATTGCACCTTACAACTATGGCGATAAAGGTACTTCTGAATACCTCCGCGAACAGCAGGAAATCGTTTCCAAGACTGTTCCGAATACCGGAATGGTGGTCATTTCAGATTTGGTTGACAATATTAAAGACATTCATCCCAAAAACAAACTTGACGTGGGTAAACGCCTTGCCAATTATGCCCTTGCCGAAACATACAAGCAAAACATAGGTGCTTACAAAAGTCCAGCCTTCCAATCGATGCAGGTCGAAAAAGACAAAGTCCGCCTGACATTCAGCAATATTTTGACTGGTTTAAAATGTACTGGCAAAACACCGGTACAATTTCTGATTGCAGGTGACGACAAAAAATTTATTCCGGCAACAGCCAAAATTGAAGGATCAACCATTGTTCTTTCATCCAAACTTTTAAAAACTCCGGTAGCGGTTCGTTTCTGTTTTGACGACACTTCAATGCCTGATGTATTTAGCATGGAAGGATTACCATTGGCTCCATTTAGAACGGATAAGTGGTAAGAAGAAGTGCCTAAAGTGAGCTAAAGTTCGGAGTGCCTAAAGTAAAAAATGTCACTCCGAACTTTGAAATTCATAGTCCCATAGGGACATCACATTTGTAGCCCCGGCTTTCAAGCCGGGGTAAGAACGATCAAAAATAGATTTGCGCCGACCAAAAATTTTGATCGAAACGAAAAATCATTTTTCGGCGCAACCTGATAGATTTCATTAAAGCGAAACAATAATCATGAAACAACTTTTCTTCATCATCCTGATTCTATTTTCCGGAACCCTTTTTGGCAAGACCCCTTTTTTACCGGAAAAACCCGATTCTGCAACGTCATTGTCAGCCGTGAAGGAAAGCTATAAACTATCCGGGCATCATCTGGCTGCTTTGGCCGGGAAGGTCCTGTACAAAGAAACCCCTCAGGAAGACCTGTATTTATACATTCTGCGTCCGCAAATTAAATCAGAAACGGCCTTGCCTGCTATTGTCTATTTTACGGGCGGTGGCTGGGTGAACGGCAATGTGTACGGACAGATTCCCAATCCCGCATGGTTTCGCGATCATGGAATTATCGGTATCGAAGCCGATTACCGTGTAAAATCGCGTCATGGAACGACTCCTATTGAGTGTATCCAGGATGCCAAATCGGCCATTCGTTTTGTACGTGAACATGCCAAAGAACTGGGGATCGATCCGGACAAAATTATTGCTGCAGGCGGCTCGGCCGGCGGACATCTTGCTGCCTGTACTTTTCTTGATGATGGCGACACGCCGGGCGAAGATTTAAAAATAAGCTCTAACCCCAATGCGCTGGTTCTGCACAATCCAGTGCTGGGCGAAGGTTTTGGTAAGGAGTTCTTCGATGATCATCCCGAATTTTCGCCTATCCTGCACGTCAAAAAAGGATGGCCTCCAACCATTTTGTCTAACGGGACCAAAGACCAAACCACTCCTGTTGAGGTAGCCGAAAAATTTACCCTACTGATGAAAGAAACAGGAAATGTATGCGAACTGATAACAGTGAAAGATGCCGATCATTCGTGCGACTGGCCGGTAAGCAATCCCAACTTTTTACCTACCTTGCAACGAATGACCGATTTTCTGAAAGAACAAAAAATGATGACAGGAACCTATCAAACAGGCACAAACAATCAAACCAAAAAAGAAGCAATCATGAACGATGAAACACCAAAAGTTACAGGTATCGGCGGAATTTTCTTCCGTTCGAAAGATCCTGTTCAGGCCAGAGAATGGTACGGCAAAAATTTAGGTTTGGCCATCAATCCTTATGGGTCCTCTTTCGAGTTTCGAAATGCAAACAGGCCCGATGAAATCAATTATCTGCAATGGAGTCCGTTTAATGAAAAAACAACCTATTTCGACCCTTCCGTGAAAGAGTTCATGATTAACTACCGGGTTCAAAATTTGGTTGGGTTGGTGAAAAAACTCAAAGAAAATGGGGTAACTATTGTAGATGAAATTGAGGAATTTGATTATGGAAAATTTGTTCATATTTTAGATCCTGAAGGTAATAAAATTGAATTGTGGGAGCCTGTTGACCATGTTTTCACTCAAATGGGTGGAGCAACTACTAAATAGTCATTCTAATCTCTTGAATCCAAAGCTATGCGACCAAAAATAACACTTATTCTTGCAGCATTTTCCCTCATTATGCTTACGAACTTCCAATTAACCGCTTCAACCTTTTATGTCGATTCCCTATTAGGCAACGATTCCAATCCGGGAACGCATGAACATCCTTTTCAGACCATCGAAAAGATTAATTCGCTGAAACTTCAGCCGAGTGATTCGGTCTACTTCGCAGGAGGACAAACCTTTAACGGAACTCTTCGGCTAAAAAGTCTGACAGGGACTGAAGATCAAACTATCCATATTGGCTCGTTTGGCAATGGTCGTGCGATCCTGAATGGGGGAAGCGACAATGCTATATTTGCCGACAGTTGTTCCTGGCTTTCGATAAAAAATCTGATTTTATCCGGAAACGGACGGCTTTCAAAAAACAGAGGCTGTGGGTTGGAATTACGGCGTACTCAAAATTGCCGGATCGACAGCATTGAAGCCAAAGGTTTTTTTTGGTCAGGAGTAAAAGCGGTAGGTGGTCAAAACCTTTGGATAACCCATGTTTATGCCCACGACAATGGTTTCGCGGGTATCAATGTTGAGTCTGACGGACAAAATTCCGGAGGTTTGGAAGGTTCAGGCAGAAAAACATTCCGTAACCTTTACATTGCAAACTGTGTGGCTGAAAACAATCCGGGATGTCCTGAAGTTAAGGAAAACCACTCAGGAAACGGCATTCTTATAGGCGGGGTAACCAATGGAATCATTGAATATTGTGAGGCCATGAGAAACGGTTGGGACATGCCCCGTGATGGAAATGGCCCGGTGGGAATTTGGGCTTACCAAAGCGATAGCATCACCATTCAATATTGTTATTCGCACGATAACCAAACTTCAAAAAACGGGAAAGACGGCGGTGGCTTCGATTTTGACGGCGGAGTTACCAACTCGGTCATGCAATACAATTTATCGGCCAATAACGAAGGCGCCGGTTACGGTTTGTTTCAGTATTATGGCGCTTCAGTCTGGAAAAATAACATCGTCCGTAACAATGTCAGCTACAACGACGGCCGTAAAAACGGTCAGGCGGGATTCTTGATGTGGATTGCAAACGGATCACCCGAACCCATATCCGATTGCGAAATTTATGAAAACACAGTGATAAATTGTTACGGTTATGCGGTGAGTTTTGAGCCTGGCAATTATCCTGGATTCAAGTTCAGGAATAACATTTTCATGATTACCGGTAAACCTGTTTCATTGGTAAGTGGAAATTATTCAGGAGCAATATTCGAAAATAATCAGGCCTGGTCAACCAGTCAAAAATTTCCATTTACTTTTCCTGAAGTGAGAATGGTCACTCCGCCTCCTTTCGGAACAAACGTCCCCGCGGCCCAACCTGCGATAGTAAAACCTCAAAACTAAACTTATAACACATGAAAAAACAAATGATTTTTAACCGAGCCTACCAAAATACCGGGTTTCTGTTTGCTTTAATATTATTCGTTTCGTGCAGCACTCAAAAAACTGATTTCAGTCAGCGCGATCAAGATTTTGACTCCGGATGGAAATTCAATCGAGGCGACGTTTCAGGAGCCGAATTGACAACATTCGACGATTCGCAATGGCGTACACTCGACCTTCCGCACGACTGGAGTATTGAAGACTTACCCGCGAGTGAAGGCAAAAAACAAATCGGGCCATTCTCAGAAGACAGTCCGGGGAAAGGCTCGACAGGACATGTATTAGGTGGAACTGGCTGGTACCGCAAAACATTTACACTAGATCAGTCTTCGGAAGGTAAAAAAGTGCAGATCCTGTTCGATGGCGTTTACATGAATTCGGAAGTCTGGATTAATGGCCAATCGCTGGGCATTCACCCTTACGGATATACTCCCTTTTATTACGACCTGACGCCGCATCTGAAACCTGCCGGCGAACCAAATATTCTGGCCGTAAAAGTGAACAACAACGGGAAAAACAGCCGTTGGTACAGCGGTTCGGGCATTTACCGGCATGTTGATTTGGTGGTTACCGATCAGGTACACATTCCAATTTGGGGAATTTCAGTTTCCACTCCTGAAGTAAATAAAGAGAAGGCGACTGTAAAATTCAACATCGACGTTGCCAACGGAACGAACGAATCAGGTAAATTGGTGGTAACCACACAAATTATCTTACCAGGTAAGCCTGAGAATATTAAAGCGATTACTACCATCGATCCATTTGAAAAAGGTGGAGCAGAACAGATTTTCGAAATCAATAATCCTTCGCTCTGGTCGCCCGAATCGCCTTATTTGTATCAGGCTATTACCGATGTGAGTTTCAACGGCAAAATTGTTGATCAGCAAACCACCACTTTCGGGATTCGCTCGATTGAATTCAGCGCCGAAAAAGGCTTTTTGCTTAATGGCGAAAAAGTATTGCTGAAAGGCGGTTGTATGCACCATGACAATGGCCCACTGGGTTCGGCTACCATTGACCGGGCAGAAGAACGCCGTGTTGAATTGATGAAAAAGTTCGGGTTCAACGCCATCCGTACCAGTCACAATCCGCCATCGCGTCAGTTTCTGGATGCCTGTGACCGGTTGGGCGTTTTGGTTATCGACGAAGCTTTCGACCAATGGCAGCGCCCAAAAAATCCTGAAGATTACAACCTCTACTTCGACAAATGGCATCAGCGCGATCTGGAAGCCATGGTTTTACGCGACCGGAACCATCCATCGGTCATTTTCTGGAGCATTGGCAACGAAATCAATGAGCGCGTTGATTCATCAGGTATTGAAATCATGAAAAACCTGAGCGCAATTGTTAAAAAGATTGATTCAACCCGACCGGTTACCGAAGCGATCTGCTTCTTCTGGGACCACCCGACTTATAAATGGGAATCGACAAATACTGCTTTTAGTCTGCTAGATGTTGGCGGATACAATTACCAGTGGCGCGAATACGAAAACGATCATAAAATTGCTCCGTCAAGATTGATGATGGGCACCGAATCGTTCCCGAAGGAAGCTTTTGAAAACTGGCAGATGGTTGAAAAACATCCATATGTGATTGGCGATTTTGTCTGGACTTCCATGGATTACCTCGGAGAATCGGGTATCGGCCATTCATCAGTCAAAAAAGATAGCAAAGACCAATTCTCAATGGATTGGCCTTGGTACAATGCTTATTGCGGCGACATCGACATCTGCGGATTCAAAAAACCGCAATCGTATTACCGCGATGTAGTGTGGAAAGTGAGCAATCTGGAAATGGCTGTTCATTCGCCAATCCCTTCAGGAATGAAAGAATTGGTAAGCATGTGGGGCTGGTCCGACGAACAACAGAGCTGGAACTGGACAGGTAACGAAGGCCAAAAACTTCAGGTAAACGTTTATTCCAATTATCCTGAAGTCAGGCTTGAAATGAATGGTAAAATAATTGGCACCAAACCAGTTTCAGAAGAAACCAAATTGACAGCCACATTTGAAGTTCCTTACGAAGCAGGCGAATTGAAAACCATAGCTTTGAAAGATGGCAAAGAAATGGAAACAAAAGTTCTGAAAACCACCGGCAACCCAGCCAAAATCCGTTTAACGGCTGATCGTTCAGAAATTAAAGCCAGCCGTAACGATCTTTCGTATGTAACTGTTGAGGTTGTAGACGAAACCGGGGCGCTGATTCCAAATGCAAATTTGCCTATCCAGTTTAAAGTTGAAGGAGCTGGAGAACTGGCTGCTGTCGAAAACGGAAATCCTGCCGATATGAAAAGCTTCCGTGCGCCACAGGTGACCAGTTTCAACGGCCGATGCCTGGTGATTCTCAGGCCGAACGGAACTTCAGGAGAAATTAAACTGAAAGCTGAATCGGCTGGACTGACCGGAACAGAAATCATTGTTCAGACAAAATAAACAAGAGTAATTTATGCTGAGGAGATTGCTGGTTTTATTGCCCGTCTTTTTGTATAGTATTCTTTCGGCTCAAATCAGTTATACTACGCTGAATGCCCATTCGCACAACGACTACGAACAGAAAGTCCCGTTCGAATGGGCGTACAATGCTCACTTTGGGTCGATAGAAGCGGATATTTGGGCAGTAAATGGCGAACTGTTTGTTGCCCACAATCGAAATCAAATTGCTCCCGAAAAGACGCTTGATGCACTCTACATCCAACCGATTGTTGCAAAATTCACGGGAAATAAAGGGAAAGCATGGAAAGATCAGGAAGGGACATTTCAATTACTCATTGATCTGAAAACGCCGGTTGAACCTACCCTGAGCCTTTTGACTGAAAAACTGAAGAAATATCCTGAAGTTTTCGATCCGACGGTTAATCCAAACGCTGTAAAGCTCGTCATCACAGGAAATCGTCCAAATCCCGAACAATTCGGGAATTATCCCGGATTCATTTTCTTCGATGGACTTCTCAACCTGAATTATGACGAACCACAGTTGAAACGGGTAGCCTTATTTAGCGATAACCTGATGAATCACACCTCGTGGAAAGGAGTAGGAAATATCCCGGCAAACGATCTTCGGAAACTAACACAAGTGATTGATTCGGTGCATCAGCTGAATCGTCCGATACGTTTCTGGAATGCGCCCGACACCACAACAACATGGCAGTTATTTAAGAATTGGAATATTGACATCATTAATACCGATCATATTCAGGAACTGGAAAGCTTTCTGAAAAAATAAGCTATCAGATTTGAATTACATAAAAAACCGAGGCTGTTCTCTAACGAGACAGCCTCGGTTTTTTAATCGTTAATAAGTGATCGGTCAGTTTAATGGTGACCTTCAAATTTAAACGACACCTTTAGTTTGGTCCGGTAACTTTCAATTTTACCATCCTTAATGGTGGCATCCATCGAAATAACTTCTGCAATACGAAGTTCACGCAGAGTTTCAGAAGCTTTGGAAATAGCATTTGCTGCAGCTTTTTCCCACGATTCGCTGCTTGAACCAACCAATTCAATAATTTTATAAACACTGTCGGGCATAATCAACTCCTTTCGTTTTAAGTTTACAGCATTTACCGTAATGAACGAAAAAGAGTTTCGTAAAATAGGCTGTTTGACAATAGCTTTCAATGAATTAATTTACAGGAACCAGTTTTACAACAATCCCCGGGCTTTCTGTTGAAACATAAATAAAACCATCAGGTCCAATGGTCACATGGCGCACACGGCCAGCATTTTCGAGTAATTTTTCCTGCTCAGTGACCTTGCCGTTTTCCAGATGAACCCGTTCGAGATATTTAAAGCTAAGCGAACCATTCAAAATATCGCCTTTCCACCCCGGATATTTATCGCCGGTTACGAATTTCATGCTGCTAGGGCCAATTGAAGGTGTCCACTGAAATACCGGCTGTTCCATTCCCTCTTTTGCAGTAAATTTGGAAAGGACGGTTCCATCGTAATTGATCCCGAAAGTGATCACCGGCCAACCGTAATTGTTGCCTTTGCCTACCAGATTAATTTCGTCGCCACCTCTTGGACCATGTTCGTTGTTGTAAATCCGGCGGGTAACCGGATGAATGTCAATTCCCTGCGGATTGCGATGCCCGTATGAATAAATGCTTGGCATGGCCCCGGGTGTTTTTACAAACGGATTATCGGGTGGAATACGTCCATCGTCATAAATGCGATGGATTTTGCCACAGTGGTTGGTTAGTGTTTGAGCATTCTCCTTATTGCCCCGCTCGCCAACCGAAAAGAACAGATAACCCTGATCGTCGAAAACCATGCGACAACCAAAATGATGTGCAGTGGTCGGGTTGGGCATGGCCTTGAAAATCTCCTGTTGTTCAACCAACTTGTTATCTTTTAGTTTACTCCTGAAAATGGCAGTGTTTCCTCCCACTCCATCCGGAGCCTTTTTTGAATACGAAATATAAATCCAACCATTCTCCTTATATTTTGGATGCAAAACAATATCCATTAAACCTCCCTGTCCCTGCGCCATAACTTCAGGAACTCCGGAAATAATGCCGTTTAATTTGCCTCCTCCAAAACGGAACAATTGCCCGCTGCGCTCAGTCACCAGCATGTCACCATCAGGTAAAAAAGCCATTCCCCAAGGAACATCGAGTCCTTGGGCAACCGTGTCGATCCGGAACGATTGATGTTTGGAGCGAACCACGGCCGGGAATTTGGTTGACACCGAAGCTATTTTTTTATCTTTCATTTCCAGGATATAGTCCGAAATGGCTTTCATTTCAGCATCGGAAAACGCTTTTTCGAACGATGGCATTCCAAAAACCGGAAGCCCGTTTTTAATGACCGGAGTAAGATCTTTACCAGCTTTAAAAGCTTCCCAGGTATTTCCGGCAAAACGTTCCATTTTGGTGCCATGACAACCTGCACAATATTTTAGGAAATTGTCCTTTGCCGAGGTTTGGACTATTGGAATCGCTGACAGGGCTTCACCCGTTGAAGGTAAGGTTTCAGGAGATAAAATCAGGAATCCTGAAACAAGGTAAATTGTAACAAAAAGTGAAGTAAATACATTCATGGTTAAAAGAGTTAGTTTGTTTGGAGTCCTAAACAGTTAAACCTGTTATTTGTTGAAATTCAGCATGCAGAAAAACTTGAAGCTTACAATCGATGCCCCATTACTATGAAAGTAGAAGTCTCAAAAGAACTGAAGCTTAATAATGGGTAAAGTTTATCTATTTTAGTGGCCAATAATTTAACGAATTAATTTATCATGAAAGCGCTCGTGTTTAGTTTGCTCAATTTTGGTTTTCTGTATTCAGTTGGACTAGAAACTTCCTTGGTAAATTAAGTCAATCCCTTAATGGCTTAGCCGTCAAGCTAATAATTGTAAGTTATTGATAATGAATAAGAATATGTTTGCAATCCCATTTCTTTTGAATACAGGGTTCTGTTCTATTACTTTCACCATACCAAAGAACTTTTTAAAAATAGCATTAAATAATTGATTAGCAACAAAATATATTAAATAATTCATCTAATCCAACTTTATTTTTTCGTTTTTCCAACCAATGGTTTTTTGCTGGCAGTCGGTGCATTGTATCAACATAACCTATCATTAACGCGATTTTAGAAATTACCATCCAAAAAAAGAAGTGCTATAGTTTAAGAACCCAGTCTGCATAATAAAATACATTCTTTGCCGGTCAGGTTTCTGTCTTTTGATTTCTATATTTGTCTGATTGTAATTGATCTCCTTGAATTCAATTCGCTTAAATAAGGATGAAGATTTACTGCTTCGGATCCGAAAAGGTGATGAGGTAGCATTTGAGCTTGTATTTTACCGATACAAAGGGAAGTTGTATGATTTTATCCGGCGCAGTTTACCTGCCAGCGAAGATGCGGAAAGCATGGTTCAGGAAATATTTGTCAGGCTTTGGAGCAACAGGGAACAACTCGACCCTGCGAAATCGCTGAACGCTTTTATATACACCATGGCGCGCAACGAAATATTCGGCCATTTGCGCAAACTCCTGGTCCGGCGGAGATACCTCGAAGAATTAAGCTTTTCGTTGAACGAATCAAGCGAAACTACCGATCGGCAGCTTGAATACAATGAATTGACGTCGGTCGTTGCCCAATTGGTTAGTTCGATGCCTGAAAAGAGGCGCGAAATCTATGTTTTGAGCCGCAACGAAGGGTTGAGCTACAAAGAAATTGCCTCGCAACTGGGCATTAGTGAAAATACTGTTGACTCGCAAATACGCAAAGCCCACTCTTATTTAAAAGAAAACTTGAGAAGAAAAATGTCGTTGCTGTTATTTTTTCTCCCTTTCCGAAAAAAAAATCTGGCCCGATAAGTTTGTACTTTCAATTCATCTTCAGTATTATACATGATTATTTGCTCCTGAAGATTCTTCCCATTCAAAAAAAATCGAAAAATAGTATCATCCGGATCACGGAAGAAGGCGACTTGCGCATATTACTAATTGAAAACACATATTTGCTATGGTTATACCTGAACACATCAAAGAAAAGCTCGACCGTTTGTACAGCAATCAGTACTTGGGAGTTGAAGAGATCGGCAGTCTGGAAAACTGGCTGGCTCAAACAAAATCGGATCCGCAAACTGAAGCATGGTTATCGGGCAACTGGGAGTTGGCTGGCAATGTGGAAGTGGATATTTCGTTCGATGAAATCCACAGCCGGATCAAGCAGTACGGTCGTCAATCAAAAATGCGTCGAATCAGGCAGCTTTCCGGGATGATACAAAAAGTAGCGGCCATTCTGTTATTGCCTCTCTTGATTTTAAGCGTTTGGCTGGTAATGAGCCGCCAACACAGTTCTTCGGTTATGATGCTGGCAACCGCAAAAGGCGAACACACCCATTTGTTTTTACCCGATAGTTCTGAAGTTTGGCTGAATGTTGATTCGAAGCTGGAATATTCCACCGACTATAACGCGACTAACCGATCGTTAAAATTAAAGGGTGAAGCTTTT
>Ga0209319_1002111_pt1 | contig 13435 bp, 30 predicted proteins | sample RifGroE2_FD_184000 | JGI IMG/M metagenome (GOLD analysis project Ga0209319, IMG submission 184000) | Groundwater microbial communities from Rifle, Colorado - Groundwater E2 (SPAdes) (version 2) | ecosystem: Environmental > Aquatic > Deep subsurface > Groundwater | place: Rifle, Colorado, United...
CTGTATTTAACAGGTATAAATTCATTTTTTCTAATGACTGATGCAATATACCTATGATTACCATCTGTAATAATTGGGATAGGTAGAATATTTGAAAACATACATTGATTATCTAACATTATTAGTTCTATCTTATCAGGATTATTTATAAAGTATAAAATTCTTCCTATGTGCCATTCTTTGTCTGCTTCGTCACCTTTGTTAATATTAGTCCACGATGTAGCAAAGATATCTTCCTGCTCTGGTATATTATTTTTTAATTCCTTCTATAATGTCCTTGTATGTTATTTCTATATTGCCCCAATTGATAGGAAATTTGATATATTGTCGAAGTCTTTTAACTTTTATATAGTCAATATCACTTTGCATATTATTACACCTCTTCCCTTTTCTTTCTAAGAAATTCAATCATAACTTCAAGCGGATTCTTACCTTCAAAATCTTTCATTGAAATTTCACCTTCAAATTTAGTAATAAAAACATCCATTATCTTCTGTATCATATCACATAATTGGTCTGGATTATTTTGTATCATATAATTTACTGATTGCTGCAATTCTTGCAATTCTTTTTCATTTAATTCATTCATTGGTATTCCTCCTTTATATTTTATTTACAATCTGCAATTGCATCTAATAACCCATGACTAACATCTTTTGCAAAACGCATAGCAGTCTTAAAATCTCTATCAGGAATATAATCATTGTAAATCCTAATTCTATCTTTTTTACGACTACTTACGTATGAGGTTTTTGTCTTATAATATTCTTCTTCTTCTATCATATCAAATATTAATATTTTTTCTATCTGCACCAGGTATAGATTAGTTTCTTCTATCGGAAAAGGGCCGTTATAGTACTTTTCCTCTACTTCGACTACTTTGTATGTAGCCGAAAAGTCATAGTCTGCTGTGATTTTTTCATCGACAGGCATTATATTGCAAATGTGATTTGCGACAATATCACAGGCAGTATATAAACCAGTTTTCTTACCAGGATTTTCTTTTACTATATAATTTAACGTTTCAATAGCTTCATTTAATTTCATTTTTATCAATCTCCTTTAATAAATTTTTAATAAATTTTCTTAATAAATCAGAAGCATTAATACTTTTAATCTCACAATATTTCTGAAATTTTTCTTTTGTTTCACCATCAATCTTAAATTGAATAATTTTGTCTTTTTTTGTATCTATTATATTTTTATCTGTAATCATAATATTTTATTTCTCCTCATTAGATTAAGTTAAAAATTCCTTAACCTTGTATATATAATATCATACATGTCATTACGTGTCAACACCTTTTAAAAAATTTAAAAAAAATTAATTTGACAAATTTTCATTTATGATTTATACTTTATTTATCGACTACTACATAGCCTACCTATGAGGAATTGAAACATATATTTAGTCATGTTCTAAACTGAACATTCTAAATTTAGTAGTAGTTGATAAATATTTAGTCTACCTATGAGGTTAAAACTCTCTAGATAATGAGAATCTAGAGAGTTTTTATTTTTAGTATACAGTGGCAAATGACCAATTAACCATTTTTTTTCTTTTATATATCCAGTCAATTTCATTAGAAATGGTTTCAGGTGCAGCACTCATGCCTTCACCTTGAATTTCACATTCCCAATGATCTTTGTGTATTATAATACTGTACACTGAACCAGTACCAGGAAATAAATTTAATACCCAATCACCACCTTCATTTTTCTCTGCAAATTTCTTTACATTCTCAACGAAAAATTTAGCATCTTTTTTAGTTTTAATTTCTCTAAATTCAATTTTATAACCTATTTTCTCTAAGTGTGCATCCAATTCATCTTTACTCATCACAACACCTTGAGGATGACTATCCTGCCATTGTGACGAACATCTTAATAAATAAGTATCTTCTACTTTTTCACTATCAAGATTAATAACTTTGTATACTACTTCATGGTAAAATTGCTGTCCACCTGTGCAGAATCCATTACACTTGTGATTCCATTTACCTAAATCCAAATAGGGATCATCTTCGGTATCAACAATGGTAACAGTAATGGAATCATGTGCTGTTTCAGTTTTATGATTGCTACCATTCCACCAGTTATATGCAGAAACATAATCACACAACAACAAATCATCAAACTGTTGGTTATGTGTATCAAAATAGAGTAATTTTTGATATACTGGTAAATCAGGCAACCATTCAACACTAGAAAATTCAATTCCTTGCTTGGTTAAAAATTCTTCCATAATGGTAATGTCATTAATTTGTTCATCAAGATTTTTAACTGCTTCGGTAAGTTTATCTGCTAAATCTACATTTACACCATTAATAACCATACAAGATACATTATACATATCTACTGCTTTATAAATATCATTTGTAGGAATTAGCATACACTTTACATCATCAAGATAAGTATTTTCCCAAATTTGAAAGTTTTTCATATTAAATATTCCTCCTTCTTAATATACATATTTACTTACTATACTATAATCTATTTCATACTTACAAATAACACGATTAATAGCTAATATTTTACCATTAGATGTTTCTAATTGATATGACATTCAATAACACTTCCTTAATCTTTATTTAATCCTCACTCGGAAGACTTAAGGAAGGAATTAACCTTCCCAATTTGCAATTGCTTTTTCTATCACTGCACGATATTCATCTTCTGTGCCTTTAAAATACAATCCTGATTTATCATGATTAAATCTAACATCAAGAGATGCAATAAAATCAGGGTTATCTAAAAAATCATAGTCGTATTCAGGATTAAATTCAAACTGACAATCTTCATCACCATACGTACCTATTACCAAATAATTGATCATTTTTGCAATATTACGTTTATGGATTTGCATCTCAATAACTGCTAATTCTAAATATGTGTCAACCTTTTGATCCCAGTGAGTTAATGGATCTTCTAAATCAGCACAAATTTCTAGTGCGTCTTTCTTATCCTGCAATAATTCAGAATCAGAAAGTTTTTCAAGATTATTCCAAATTGCTATCATAAATTCAATATTTCTTTCAAACATTATAAATTCCTCCTTTAATCCTCATTTAATTTAACCAATGATTCCTAAATCACAGAACATTTTCATTTCTTCTGCTCCGGTTAATACTTTATACTCAAACATTTCTTTAATACTTACAAATATATCACATTTAAATCCCTTGTTACCACCAGAGTTATGCCATTTTTTAAGATCGCTTACTGTAAGAGCATTAGAACGATAGTTACCGTTATTAAAAATATTAATATAATAAGTTTGCCTATTTTTACGATAGAACATTATAACACTCCTTATTGATTATTTTTGATATATAACGTATTCCAAGTGAATGTATTATCTTCATATGTGCCAATGGTTAGAATTTCTTCTTCCCAACATAGACAACCATCAATATTGATAGTTATTTTGTCTAGAGAACATAGACCATTATTGTTATTTTTACATGTAAGTGAACAGTGTACTTTCATTGTTATTTATTCCCTTCCTACTTATAAGTTATAAAACAGGTTTTTACTAACATCCATAGAGGGGATTTATATCAATCACTTCTGCCCATACAGCAGTATTGTATGGATAATGTTTTATTAGTTTTATTATTGCCTGAAGTGGGTTGTATGCCATAACTTCATCAATAATTCCTCTTTTGCTATTTTTAAATGTAAATCTTATAATATAACATTTTTTAGGTTCTCGTATCATTTTATTAACCTCCTTAAATTTTATCTCTCATTTCTTCCAAGTTAATATTCAATACCTTTGTTATCTCAAACAATTCCTCCGCTGTAAAACTATTATTCTTAAACTTATAATTCATTGCCTGTTTACTAATATTAACCTTATCAGCAAGCCAACTTTTTTGCCTTTCCTGGGAGTTTAAGATTTCTAGGATATAATCTGATACTTTCATTTATTTTCCTTTCTTTTTGACTGCTTACTACTTGATATGTTTTATCTTATTTTTAGTATATCATAAGCAGTAAAGATAGTCAATAAATTTGTAAAAATATTTTTACCTGACTCTAAATTGATATATTTGGATTACTTTTTACTAAAATTACTAAAATATATTTCTTCTGATAACATCTCTATTTCATATCTGTCTAAATTTAACTTCTCAGCTAATACTTTTACACCACTTATAACACCATAATATGCAGGATTTGAATCAAGATTACTTTTATCAATTTTAATTCTATATTCCGCAATTGTTTCTGCTATTGCTTTTATAACTTCTTGTTTTCTCATTTTAAAACCTCCTTCCAAATAATGTTATAAATGCGTTCATTGATTCTGATAATTTTCTATTACAGAAACAATAATATTTGCTTCTTCCTTGTTAATTTCTTCATTCTCTATATACTCCTGATTCCTAATAATATCAAGAATATAAGAAGAATGTGAGTCGTTATAGCAAATAGAGCAATTTATTACTATTCTTTTATTTTCAGCAAAATCAGAATCTTCATGTCTGACGTATGTTAAAATAGGTAATACATGATATTTTTTCTTAGCAACGTATGCCTTATCCAACGAAATATAAAAACTTTCAGAGAAAAGTAAATAATCTCCACTATGATGAGAAGTTCCTTGTATTTCTATTCGAGCAATTCTCTCTATTTTTTTAATCATAATAATTACACACTCCTTTAATTTAATTATGTATTTAATGAATTGTTAATCTTATTAATTTTTATCTTATTAATTTTTTTCTACTAATTTATTATAACACAATATTAAAATAAATACAACAACTAATTTTAAGCAAATTCTCAAAAATACAATTTCACAAACCCTTATAAATCAATGGTTTCTAGCACTCAATATTTGAACCAAACTGACATTTTATGTTAATTAATCATTTTTTTATCTTTTGTAACCATGTACCAACAGCTATGCCAAATGTAAATGCAGAAATTAACCAAAACCAATTAATCATTTTAAAATTCCTCCTATTTTTATTATTATACGTTCATTAATCACACATTTCAATCATTATTCTAATTGTTAATGCTTCAGATAATTTATAATCTCCGTTGTTCACCGCTATATCTCTTTCTTTCTTTAATTCTAATATTGTTTGTTCTTTACTTTTTGTCATTTATTATCACTCCTTACAATTTTACATTTCTCATATTATTCCTCATCTTCTAATTCTAATTCAATATAACCTTTATAAAATGGGTCTTCAGGATTAGCATTAATATATCTATGTGCATATTCATGTGCAGTATTTTCTACAAGTATTTTATTATTGCATATTGCTACTTTTATTCCTAATCTTCTAACATCATTTATTGCATTTTCAATATGTTTTGCTAATAAAGTAGCATTATATTTATCGCTCATTATTTTATCTCCTTTCTCCACAATAACTATAATTCATACTAACAAATGAATTAATCCAAGTATTTAAATACTTAGCGGTTCCACTTGTTAACTTTCTAAATCCTTCTTTTTCAACCATAGACAACTGTTTGGCATCATGGTTAACGTATACGGCATATTCAGTATAGTTTAAGTCCTTATCTCTGATAAATTCAATAACCCTGTCAATCAATTTCTCAAGTTCTCTACCTTTATAATCTTTATATACTTCAAAATTAATTTCTTTTTCAAATGGTTTAACATATTTTTCTACTCTATCTTCAGAATCAAAGATTGAATCACCGTCATTATATACCCTGTAATAAACATGTGACACTGTTATGAATAGATTCATGTATTGATTATCAGTATACTCAAAGTCCGGCATAAGTAGATTTAACTTTTCAATTTCCTGTTGATATTTACCGTTATTGTTCCAATATGTATTTTTCATTGTGACATTCTCCTCTCCATTAATTTAATCACATCTGCCTACTTATATCTTATCAAATAGACAGAGATAACAAACTTAGGAGATATACATGGAACACTTGTCTAATGGATTTTGGTATTTTAATAGTATTAACTTTTTGTGGTTGTCCAGACCACTAAGTTAATATTAAAGGTTAATTTTAATAAATGATAATCACTATCTAACATTTAGTACTTATCAGATAGGGATTGAATATCCCATCCAAACATTTGCCGACAACAATCTGCTTCACTATTACCCATTACTGCATGTTCAAGATAATTATTTTCAGTATCGTATTGTTCCATATACCAATATTCACCATCATAAAATAATTTATATTCTTTCATGAATTTTACTCCTCCTTTTAAAATTTAAATATCGTTATGAAATTATGCTTTTGCTATAATTACTTATTAAAACCATTTGTTGTAATATTTATCATAATTAAATCAAATTTACATTCCCATTCCCATATAGTTTTATCATCTTGAACATGAAAACATTCTTCTTCGATAATATCATTAACAGAATATAATAGTTCTACATCATCAGGAATGCCTTCTAATGCTTTTCTCAATTCTCCTACTGTCTTAGGTGTGAAATCTACATGATTATTTGGCATTTATGTACTCCTCCTTTTTAATATAAAAACCTTATTCTATGTTATTATTTACAAATAAAATTTAAAAATCAAAATTTTTCTACAAATTTCCAATCTAAACCATTTTTGTTGTTAATCTTTGCTGCTTCTATTCCACCACTCGGCAATTTATTAATTTTTGATGTAAACATCATTCCATCTTCATCAGTTACTAAAAGACCATCCACTCCGTTAATGTTTTTTAATTCAAATGTTAAGTGTTTTCCATATACTTTATATGTAGCTTTCATAATCAATTCTCCTCTCTATAATTAAAATTTTCTACATAGTCTAATATACTTTTCGGTATCATTATGTAGTCCTCCTTTGTTTGTGTTTCTTATTATATTAATTATACAGAATAATAATATAAATGTCAAGAAATAATTATACTTCTGTTTATATTTTAATCAAGTTTAATTGCTTGAACAATTTCAAGTTTCCATTTATTATTCACATCTACCTTTTCTCTTATCATTGCAAAATATACTTCCTTAATTATATTCAAATTTTCATAAGACCTTAAATAATTCATTCTCATTTCATCAGGATAATTATTATTCTTTAAATATAAATAACCATTTTTTACTTTTTCAGCAATTAACAATACTTTATTTTTATAATTTTCTGCTTCTTCTATTGTATTGAAAAATATATAATTTCTTTGATCATCAAACATTGTTAGTATTTTGTTATTTTTTGAAATAAATCTACTTCCACTCATTGAATTAAAATAACCAAATTTAATTGAATATCCAAATTCTGTATCATTAAATCCTTCAATAGTTTTTTGTCGTAACTGCTCACCATATTCTCTATCTACATATTTATACACATTTTCACCACCGGGGCAAAAAGGAGTATCACCAATACTTAAAACATCTCCATTCCCTTCTCTAATTGTTGTTATAGCATCTTTGATACATCCAAGAAATAATTTAAAAAAATCGTCTGTGTAAATATTTGGCACAGGAAAATATTCTTTACCTTCGTTGTCAGTATTCACACAATAATCTTCACCATTATCAAATTTTACACGTTTACCAGAATGTTTTTTATCTTCTTTAAAGTAAATTTCATATTTCATTAATAAACATCTCCTTTTTAATTTGTAATTAAGTTAATAACTTATGACCAATATTCAAGGCATCTTTTCCAGTGAATCTCAGCACATTCTTCACAGTAATAAAAATTTAAAACAGAATATTTATTACATAAATTACATTTAAAGATAATATAATAAACATTTTTATATTCTCTTAAACGATAAATTGCTTTAATATTTTCTTCTCCTAGTCTATTATCACATCTATCAGAAATAGGCGCGAAACAATAAACATAATCTCGTTGTTTTCTATTTATTATTCCTCTAATTTCTTTAGGCAATTTAAAAAACGGTAAACTAATGTCATTACTTCTTACTTCTCTGCTTAAAATATATTCATAATTATCAATAGAAGTATCATTTCTAAAATCACAATAATTAATTTTATACATTAAAATATCACTCCTTTCTATTTATAAATATGAATACCATATTCTATAATCTTTAACCTTAAAATTTGAATTTTTCTAAATTAACTTTAATTTCAGCAATAACCAAATTAATCATATATTCAAGGCACTCTCTTTTAATCTTATCTAGTTCACTATGAAAGTTTTCTCCTGCACTAACAAGTCTTTCGATGCATTTATCATCAGTCAGATATTTATCTCTAAGAGTTCTGTATAAATCTTCTTCCTCAATGGTAATTTCTCCTAATTTAATATAACCATAATCAAACAAATAATTTCCATAATAATCAAATACATTTGTATCGTTCATATTGGATATATCAATTTTATTACTGATAAAATCTTTAATCTTCTGTTCATTACCTTCTTGGTAAAGGTAAATATCTTCATTTTCAGAAAAGAAAAATAGGTTTTTAAATTCTTGAGATTGTTCCATATTGTAAACAGTTTCTTCAATTTCCTCAATTTCTTTGTCCGACTTATATGAACAAAGATAGTCTAAAAGTGCGTATGTATTTATATATTTAATTTTGTTTGACATTGGTGAGAGCCTCCTTTAAAATATCGCTATGATATCCATGTTTGGTATTAACTTCATAAAATTTTTAATCAAATTATCTTTATTTAAAAAAAATTATTGTTATAAATTTGATAATGAACATAATTGCTACTTTGACGATAAGGTGCACCAGTCCATGAATAACTTACAATTATTAATTTATCAAATTCATAATCTTTTATTATCTCCTCTACACTTTTTGAAACATAATCATAATCTCCTTCATATTCATATATAGTTTCTATACCCATATCTAATTCTATTAAAACTTTATCTTTGTATATAAACATAATTACCCTTTCGTAATCTCTAAACTCCCTCTCACTAAATTCAAACTTATGTTTTAATAATTCATTTTTATTATCAAATAAATTATTAAAAGAAATACTCTCAGCAATCATACAATCGTTACAATCTAAGGAATATTTTTCTATTTGATGCAATAGATTTTTATTAAGGAATCCTAATTTATTGTATAATTCTTGATAACCGTTTATCTTATGTAATAATCTATCATATGTATTTTTTAACATCCACTCTTTTTCTATTCTGTTTTTTAATATTGCTGTTTTATATCCTATTGGTTCAATAACTTGTAAAGGGCATATTTCAGGTGTGCACTTATTAATCCATTTACGAAATTTTGATTGAGAACATAATCCTGACGTATCTGTTAACATTGCACAAACACAAGATGGTACTATTTGATATGGATTTTTCATTTCGATTAGGATTTGGCAATTTAATTTTTTCATAAATAATTACCTCCCGTTTAATTATTATGTCCTCTATTCTATCTTACTTTCTATTTAAAAAGTACCAATGTAAGATAGATACAAAACATATTAACTGTTACCTTACATACAAACTAGGATTCGCCACGAATAAAAGTTTAACTACATTTTTAAACCTGCTATGTGCTTCCATTAAAACTTCATCTTCTAAATATTTAACAAAAACATATTTTCCTTCATGCTCATTAAATAATTTTTTCAGCAATCCTTCCTGATTTAATGCACCTGTGTTTTTCCATTCGTGAATCTCATTGCACATAACAATTAAATCACTGTCGGAAATGTTTTTTACTAATTCGTTCATATTTATATCCTCCTTTAATAATTCTTTACAAATTCTAAAACTTCTTCCCAAGAATGAAAGGATTTTGATTGTCTTCTAATTGTAACAGTATAATGAACAGATATACAATTTTCAGTTTACGGATTAATAATTTCTTCTGCTTTGCAATTTCTCTGCATTTCTTTTCTATATCAATCATTATACTGCCTTCCAACAAAATATAAAAATAATTAATTTCTATGTACCTACTATACCATACGGCAATTGTTTTGTCAATACTAATTTCTTAATTGTTATAAACTTTAAATTACCCTAAACTTGGTTATACACTGGCTGTTATGCAGTCATATACATTTATGCCAATATTTACTAAGTTTGAATATATGGAGACTGTTATGGTACTATGTGGAATATTGTTAATTTTTATATCTAGTGTCAATATATGGGTGCTGTTATGGACTCATACAGTTTTTCCAATTTATAATTTCTTCATCAGTGTACTATGCTCTACTGCTACCTCGGCAAGTTATTTTCAATGTCTCGGATAAAGTTTTTATTATATTCCTGTGCTGTTCTTGGGGTTAATTGATACTTCTTACATAATTCTAATATACTCATATTGTCATAATCTGCCATAAATTCCTGTTTTGCTGTCATATCCCATTTGGTTTTAGGTTCTGGTATGCTTAAATTTATTGAAATTGGTTGTATGACTTCTGTTATAGAGATTCTCAGTAAATCACATATTATTAAAACTGTCATAAATTCTGGTCTATATGGACTACTGTGTTTCCGTAGTTGATATATCGTTGAAAGGGGTATCTCAGTTAATTCAGCTATTGTCATGATTATTAATTCTGATTCGTCCATATATGCCTTTAAATTAGCTTTTATAGTGTTCTTATCGGTGTCCTGGTACTGCTTATATAGCTGTACAAATTCCTTTTGTTGCTGTAAATCCATTGTGTAAATACTCCTTTCATTTTTGATATTTTATATGTATAAGTATTTATAATTCTACATATGCCTAATTCGCGTCAGGATTGATTTTAAAAGGTATTTATTTACTTGGTATAGTGTTTTAACCTTTTGGTTGTAGAACGGCTTAAATAGCTTTATAAAGCGACATTCTTATTATCTGAGACAATAGACAAATAAAAACCACTAACAGTATTATTAAAATACTCATTAATGGCTCAAAGGCTCTAAGGTTTATTCTGTTTTAAATTATAGTGTTATTTCCTTTTTACACTTCTTACAGTAAACTATAATGTTCTTTGTTACTGCTCCCGGTAGGAGTTTAAATAATTTGTGTCGGCAGTGTGGACATAAATACCAAGTAAACATTAATTAAACTCCTTTATTACTTTTATTACTTTTTCTAAATTTCCCAAACTTAAGCCCATATTAACCAAACTTCCTACTCTTGCAGATACTTCCATATTGTTAATAATTCCATCTTGATCCCATCTTAAAGCAACATAATAATTATAATTTACAAATTCCTGTTGCTCTCTTTCTGTTTTACTCTGCATCCAATTTTTTAAATGCTTCAATTCTTGGGTTAAACTATAAGGATTTCTATATTGTGCCATCCTGTGATCCGCATAATAGCATTGTGTTTTTATGCCATCTAGCACACTGATATTAATTTTAATAACATTTCTCATTATAATACTTTTGGTCAATTCAAGGCTGTCGATATTACAACCATATGAATACTTCAACCTTTCAGCAAGTTTATTAACATTTTCAAGGTTAGGTTTATTATCGTTAAAGTTTCCACAACTATCACCTATCCCCAATTTTACAGCAATAACATTAGAGATATACATGGTGTCACATATACCCTTAATGTTGAATTCCCTACAAATATTTTCTGATATATTTCTAATGTTTACAGGTACATTGTAACTTTTAAAAGCCTTATTAAAAAATTCTTGTTTATTCATATTAATAACCACTCCTTATAATATGTATTTTTATTCCCTCAATGAAAAACCAGACGTATAAATTTTCTGATTCTTCAGCCAGGGAATAGAATCCCGGCATAAATATTAACCCCTATTTTTGTAATACTCAGTATACGCAAAAAGTATTTCATACCAAATTTTACCGTCTAATTCACTTCTAAAGGATTTTACATTCTGCTTAAATTCATAACCAGAAACAAATTTATCTGAGATAGAATTTTTCAGAACATATAAATCTGAGCAATAATTTCCTATTTCTTCCTCTTTCATTCCTAATTCCAATAATTGTTCTCTAATAGTTTTAGTCATTGTTATTCCTCCCTATTTTCTTTACAAATTTTCAAAACTTCCTGCATATTAACTTTAAGCAATGCTTTTGCATCAGCTAATTGTGCCTGCAATATCTCATTAAATACTTTCTTAATGGTTTGCTCATTAATTTCTGATTCATTGCTTAATGTTGCTGTAACTAGATCGTCATGGGTAAAACCATCCAATAGATCATCCATAACGTGAAATTTATTTTTCAATATAAAAACCCCCTTATAATTGTTTTAATCTTAATATCAACATTTCACCGTCCTGAATTGCTCCGTCCCACATAAAACTATTGTTAAATACCGCTTTATTTATTCCATCTTTATCTTTCATATAACCAGTATACATAAAACCAACTTGTTTTAAGAAATCTCTGCAAAAATCTGTTAAATTTTCTATGTTTTTATTAACTTTTAATTCCCAAAGTCTGGCATATTTTCCTGGTTTAATATCAGGATTTTCTATAAATTGCTGATAAGCTGTCATTCTCAGCACTCCTTTTAAATTTATGTATTTCCTTTGCCGTTTGCTTCGCTCTTGACACTTCTTATTCTATCAGATTACTATTAGTATGTCAATAACAATTCATTGATTTTTAATGGATTTTTTGATTATTTTTTATTTTATTATTCTTACATAAAAGAAAAAAACAAGGTAGTAAATACCCTGTTTTAAGCTACTATATATTCGTTAATACACCAGCCATTCCATGTAATACGTTTTTCAATCTGTTCCTTAACTTCTGCAAATTCTACATTAACTTTAACGTATTTTAAACCTTTGTAAGTTATTTGCATTATTTTTTTATTACATAGGAAGTATAAATTCCCATCTATCAATAGGTAAGTTTCCAGTAATTCTTCTAAGCAATTTAATTTATTTTCCTGAATTGTTTCTTCTGTTACTTCTACAACTTCAAATTTATTTTCCCTGTCATTGATTACTAAATGATTTAATACGTCATTAACAGCAGTTTGATTTCTTGAAAACCAGTTATTAAAATAACCATTATTACCGTTTATACCTGTTACTAAAATACTATACATTATTATCTACCTCCAAAATTTATATTTATATTCTTTAATAAGTATATCAAATATTTCTCATACTGTCAATATTATTTTTCTACTCTTTAAAAAATAATTTCATGATCAATTTTTCCTTTGGATCTGATATTATTAATTTGTTATTGAATATAAAAATAAAACCCCTTGACGGGGTTAAATTTCTATTTCATATTCTTCTTCATGCTCCCATTTCGTAAGAAAATGGATTCTAACCTCTTCACGAATATCTGCTATAATTTGATCTATGAATGTTTCTGCCTCTTCAATAGAGTAAAACCCTTCCTCAATTTCATTTCTGCTAAAAGTATCTTTACTATTAATAAAAGACACTTTTAAATACGTAGAATATCTTTCATCTAATCTAAATATGTGCGTTGTTGGCAGTTTATCTGCCTCTATACAAGTAATATGAACTCGAATTGGTA